>Ga0209979_1004015_pt1 | contig 12454 bp, 10 predicted proteins | sample AnhtaG_FD_183114 | JGI IMG/M metagenome (GOLD analysis project Ga0209979, IMG submission 183114) | Deep subsurface microbial communities from Anholt, Denmark to uncover new lineages of life (NeLLi) - Anholt_01485 metaG (SPAdes) (version 2) | ecosystem: Environmental > Aquatic > Marine > Oceanic...
CCTAAACTTAAGAGAAAAATTCTACTTTTTATCGAAGGGAAAAGGGAGACCGAAGTGGAAGGGAAAAAAGTGATAAATCATGCCTATACAGCCATTGTAACTAATCCTGAGACTAAGAGACCCACTTTTGCCGATTTTATTATAAGAAGATCGATAGTTCTCAATACTGAGCCCTTAAGGCCCCAGTTAGGAGATGTAGATATTGTAGCATGGAAGATAAACGAACTCTTCTCTTCTGGTCGTGGCCCCGAACTTGATATTGGAAAACTCCCAGTTATAAGCAGAAAACTCTCCAAACAGGATTTTATGTTTTTGCGGAACCTTTTCATGAACAATGTCAAAGAGAAGCACAAGTCTCTCGTAGATACAGCGCCACTTCAAATTTTAGCTTTAGGAAGAGCCTCGCTCTTGGAATCAAAAAATATCAGGCGAGCGATTCTTGAAACAGTATGGGATAGACTTGAGTGTCTTGAGACAATGGACGGAGCCAAAGAATTATGGCGTGACAGATTATTGAGTGCTTGGGAACGAGAAGGTTCCATTCCAGCGCGAATACGTGCTCAATTAGAGAAGATACGGAAGATGGAGAAAAAAACCACCATAGAAAAGAAAAAAGCTGCTACCAAAGAGCAAAAAAGAAAAGAAGAAAGCTATGCCTTCAGCACGTGTAAAGAAAAGACGATTACCCGGGTGCAAGAGGCACGGGATTTACTGCCTCTAGATAAGGAAGGAAAGAAACGATCTTCTCTTCTAAGAAGCGAGGCAAACAGCCTGATAAAGGAAATTCAGGGAATAAGGAAGGAGGAAGGATTTGAGTTCTATGAGCAAAAGGTGGTTGAATTTGAGGACAAAGTAACCACGTTTTTATCTAGTTATAAAACTGTGTCTGATAAACAGGAAAAAAACGACGCTTCTACAAAGCTTTTACGAAGCCTAATCGAGGATTGGATAGAAAGAAAAAAGACTCTTCCCCAGGATAATATTCTGGAGAAGTTGGAAAGTGTGGGATGTATTCATGTGAGATGGGCTCAAGGACAGACTTGCTCTCCTTTCCTTAAATTTCATTTTATTATAAGAGGTTTTAAGAAAATTCCTTCTAGTTTTCTCTACTATGAGGGAGTCGATGGTGGGGTCTATTTTCCTGAAGAGCTTGACACTTGGGATAGGGCAAGGCCTCTGTTAGTGAAACGGCTGCAGCAGCTCGAACAAGGAAAAGAAGACACCAAATTTGGCTCCGACGAAAAGAGGTTGAAGGTTATGGTAGATTGGGTTCTGACAAATCCAAACGAGTGGCCGGAATGGTTCAAAGAGCAGTATGGTAAATCAGTTACAGAGAAAATAGATGCAGTATTAAGCAATCCTGAGGAGTGGCCGGAATGGTTTAAAGAGCAATATAACAAGTCACTTGAAGAAAAGATAAAGACAGTACTAAGCGATGCTAAGCAGTGGCCAGAATGGTTTCGAGCATTTTTTTTAAAATCTGTAAATGAAAAGGTTGATCAGCGCTTAAATGAGGAATTTCAAAAGAGAGTCTCTATTGAGGCAACGCACCAAATCGAACTGCACAAGGCGGTATTATCTGCTAGGTATTCGGCAGATAAAGTGAATGATTTGACTGCAAAAATAAATAAAAATGTCTTTGAAGCTTTGAAAGGACCCTGGCTGAACATTCTTTGTCCCAAATGTAATCGTTCATTCGTCTGGACGATGAACGAGAAGGGAATAAAAGATTTAATTAAAAAAGATAAGACGTCAATTGTATGCCCTGATAAGCACATTTTTTCTATAAAATTAAAAGATCTTATTTTGGCCTTTTTGGCGGATGCAATCGAAACAGCTAAAGGTAAGTTTCCTAAAGAAAAAGAGAGTAAACCTCAGATAAGCACAGAACCCAAAAGAGAATTAGATACAAAAACACCGATTCCTCCAACAACACCCTCACCTCAAAGAACTATACCTTCAGAAAAGCCCATAGGAAGGGCAGAACTTTTCCACACTACATTTCGTAAATGGATTAAAGCTGAAATTTGGGAGAAAAAAGATGATGTTACCGGTGAAGAAAAATATTATGTAACGTGGGGGGAGGACGAGAAACAATCTGGATGGGTGAAAAATACCCAGCTTCGTCAAATCTCCTATTTTGGCCAATAAAGCTAAGCACTCTTGGAATTTTCCAAAGCACCCACCCAAAATTTATATAAAGCACGGCATTAACTACTTTCCTCTAAACCAAAATCCTTATCTGCTCCTTTTCTACCTTTCTCTAGCAGCCTTTTCTTTCTCATTGAAGTGCTCAAGTAGATTAAGGACAAATTTGGCTTTATCAGTAGAGAGGTTGTCTATAAGCTGTTTGGCTCTTTCTTTAATAGTTTTAGTGTTCATTTACCCTTCCTTCTATTTATTTTCTCCCTGATAAAATACTACAATTCCTATCTAAAGATGTCTAATTCCCTTTTCAGCTCTTAACAAAAGGCGACATCGCGACTGAGGAGGAGATCTCATTTCGCTTTTCTTTAACGTACGCGAAGATTTGTTCTTTGAGTATTAATATTGACTCAATGTAACACAAGGGCACCTATGTTAATAGCGATTTCGTATTCCTACTACAAAGACGAAAATTCATACCTCTTCCCTCCCTCCAGGCTAAGGGAAAAAACATATGTAACATAAAGCTATATAGGGTTTAGACATTTTTGTAAGATCGAGGGAGGCGTGTCAAATCATTTAACGACCTAACCCAATTGAGGATTGTTGAATCATATAATTTCTAACCGAACGGGGTATTTGTCTTTTGTGGGGATTAGCATCTCTTGTTCTCTTTTTATCCTCATATGCTCGATAAAGCCTGTGGGTTTTCTCCTCGATCTTTCTTTTGAGCTCTGCCGGATTAAGACTCAAGTAAAGTATTTGTAGTTTCTTCTTTTCCTTTTCTGAGATTTGTCCTGATTCTATGAGTCTCTGGTAGGGAGTTTTGGGAACATCGTATTTTCTTTTGACTTTACCTCCTACTCTTTCTTTTCTTACAAGTTTCATTACTGGAGAAAAGAAGTTTTTGTAGAGTCTGAGTTCATTCTCATAAAGGGAATTCATTAAGATGAGTTCCTCATCGGTATCGTATCTGAAGTAGCCAAATACTTTCCTTACATGGGTCCAGTTCTTCTGCTCAATGTAGGCATTATCGTTCTTCTTTCGGGGCCGGGAACGGGTAAACTCAAGATTCTCTTTCTCACAGTAGTTGATAAGATGATAATTGATAAACTCAGGTCCATTATCCGAGTCAATCCCTTTCCACTCAAAAGGAGCTCTTTTTCGAATTCTCTTGAGAGCCTGGAAGGTGGGATCCTGTCCTTTCCCCATAATCGCCTCTGCCTCCCACCATCCCGAAGAGATCTCTACCGTATTTAAGGAGCAGATATACAATCCCAGAGTAGAAGAGCCGCAGTGAATTACCAGGTCGATCTCCAGGAAACCTAACTCGGAGGTATCCCATTCGGTGAGTCTGATCGGTACCTTTTTATACAGGAGCGAGGCGGGCCTCGGCCCTCCCCTTTTTCGAGCAAGGTGCAAGACCTCTCTTTGATGCTTTAATTTGCGATCAATAGTAGCCGGGCTGATTCTTTTAAGCTTTTTTGCTACCTCAGTAGAGATGAAAATCTCCTCGAGTTGCCTTAATCGAGATACCTCCGTTTTTAATAAGGGAGCCAGTCTTTGTCCGCAAGGGTAGTCAAAAATCTCCCAGGTTTCGGCTAGGGCTGCCTTCACGTAACCGTCGTAGATTTGTTTTCTCTTCTTTGCCTTCTTGGGCTTGGAAGAGAAAGAAGAGTTAATCTTACTGATGATGTATTTCCTATTCTGGTGAGTATTTCGACAGTACTCATCCAGAATAGAGGATCTTTCCTTTCGGGATCGGCTCATGAGGTACTTTTGTTGCAGTTCCTTGAGATATTGGTTCTTTGAATGCATATCCATTATCCTTTTCTCCCTACTCCATATCGAGTTAGAGAGTATCATATCAGATTTGGGTTAGATTTTAAATGATTCAATCGGTCCTCCTTCGGTTAGATTTTAGATGATTCAATTCGGGGGGTTGACAGCGATTTTTTTTTGTGTATAATTAAATTGATCTATGTAAATCGATACATAGAAATCGTTTCCGGTTCAAAAACGAATAGTTATTCTTTTTCTGAAAGGTCTAAGAATGTCTACAATTAAACAGGTAGCTCAACGGGCTGGGGTTTCACCATCAACCGTCTCCATAGTCTTAAATAACCGCTCGACCCCACTTCCTATCAGCCAATCCACAAGAGAACGGGTACTGAAGGCTGCCAGAGAATTAAAGTATAATCCCAACATTTTTGCGAGATCATTGCGCACAAAGAGAAGTTACTCCATAGCAATTTTGGCATTCGATATAGTAGACCCGTACTGTGCTCATACTATACGCGGAGTTGAAGAAGTAATCAGTGAGAGTGAATTTCATACCTTGTTATGTGATGTCCAGAATAACGAAGAGAAAATGAAGGATTATTTCAAACTCTTTAAAGAGAATCGAGTTGAAGGGATAGTGGTTATGGCAACCACTCTGGAACTGAATAGAAGAATTATCGCACAACTACACGAAGAACACATTCCTTTAGTTGTAATTGGCAAGGAAATGCCCGACCCTATACCCTGTGTCGTAATGGGGAATTTGGAGGGATCTTTTTCAGCCGCCGAACATTTGATCAAATTAGGACATCAAAGAATAAGTTTCATTTTAGGGCCGTCCCAATATGTGGACTCGCGACAAAGGGAAAAAGGTGGCAGATCAGCCCTAAGAAAATACGGTATTCCATTTGATGGAGAATTAGTAGCAGAAGAAAACACGGTTGGTTGGGGTCCCGAGGCTGGTTACCAATCAATGAAGAAACTGCTTAAAAAAAGGAAGAAATTCACAGCTGTTGTTGCCTTTGATGATATCTCCGCCTTTGGAGCGATAAGAGCAATTAGCGAGAAGGGATTGAAGGTACCCGATGACATATCAGTGGTGGGTTTTGATGATCTGCCAATGTCTGCTTTTTCTAACCCTCCCTTAACTACCATTCATTACCCCATGCGAGAAATGGGAAGACAAGGAGCATCGCTGCTACTTAAGCTTTTGGGAGGGCAAACAATCAAGAAACGAAAGCTCATCGCAGAAACGCATCTTGTGGTTCGGAAATCATCGGGACCAGCTGCTATGTAGATTTTTGCTATCTTTCTAAACTTTTTGCTAGATGATTTCTGGAAGAGTCGATTTGAGAATCGCATTTTTCGTAAAAGGAGATAGATGATGAAATTCAATCCACAAACATTTGTAGAGGCTTTACCCAGTTTAGACCTGTCGACTAACGTCCCTTCAGAAGAGTTTTCAGAAAGGGTAAACAGAGTAAAACAGGAGCTGGCAAAGAAAAAAATAGATATAGCCTTCACCTATGGGGATGAACACAGACCTGGTGATACGGGCTGGTTGACCGGTTATGATCCTCAGATCGAAAGTACTGCAGTAGTGATAGGTCCCAAAAAGGCGCTACTCTTGGGTGGACCAGAAGGCCAGTATTACGCTGAAGAGATGATGAGAGTTGGCGAATACAGAAACCTTGTTGAATACAAAATTCCTGAAGAGGATTACCCCGGATTTGAATTTACCACCCTGAAGGATGTTTTCAAGGAAGCGTATGGTAGCGAAATAAAGAGGATTGGCCTTTTAACTACCAAAGAAAATATACCTCATCACATAATGAATATACTAAACGACACAGGTGCAGAAATAGTGGATATTAGTGACTGGCTGTTGCAGGCTAAATATTATAAGAGCGAGAGCGAATTGAAAGTTATGAGAATAGCTGCCCGGATAACTACATATGCAATGGAGGCTATGATAAGAGCTACTGAGCCAGGTATAAGAGAGCTTGAAGTAGCTGCATGTGGTGACTATGTGCTAAAATACATGGGTGCGGACAGATATGGAGTGGATACTATTGTTGCCTCTGGTGAAAGAGCACATACCGTTCTAGGAAGAGCTTCAAACAAAGTAATTAAAGAGGGAGAATTAGTCTTGCTCACCATTAGCGCCCGGTATGAAGGATTAACTTCATGTTTGGGAAGAACTGTAGTTGCCGGGCATCCTAACGATGATCAAAAGGAGTTTTTCCAACATACAGCTAAGGCGTATACTCTATGCGTTGATAAATTAGGCTATGGCAAGCCTGCTAGGGAAGTGGATCGAACGGCTAGGAACTATCTTAAAAAGCTAGGAGTGGAACCAATGTATAGTGTTGTGCACAATATAGGATGGACCGAGGCTATGGAGGGTATGGGAGCAGCCACCCAATACTCAGAGTACAATTTTCCTAAAAGTATAGCTCTTCAGCTTGATATAGGTATCTTTGGAAAGACATACCGAGGAATAAGTGCAAAGCAGATGGGATTCAGACTGGAGGATCCTTTCTGTATCAATCACGAGGGTAAAGCCGAAAAAATGACAATATTACCTATTCAGGTTCAGAACATGGTTTCAAACATATGAGTTTACTTTCTTCCGGGACTTCAACAAGAATTACCTTGAAGGTGTGCAGACTGGCTTTGGCAAAACACCAGACTGATTATGTAGTAGTATGTGCCGGAAAAGCAAAAAGGGGAAAGAAGGGAGCAGTTAGCAAAGAACTTGTGGCTATATAACGTTCAAATTCATGTCTACAGCTAATTTTGACTTAATTTTTAATTGAAAAATGCGAAAGTACAGCTAGAAATAATGGCCCGAGGGGAGGTGAAATATTGGACGGGTGGTCTAGCTTGTAGATATAAGGATTACCGAGACAGAACAAAAACGGATAAAACAAAAAGTAAAGCTGTGGCCAAAATATATAAAATAAGGAGGACAAAGAATGGATAAAAAATATCTTAGCAGGTGTCTATCCGTGTTTATGGCAGTTGGGGTTGCTATCACCTTATCTGCTTATAGCTACGCTCAAAGGGGGGGTACTGTTAGTGTTCTTATGTGTGGTACTCCCCAATCAGACCAGATTGAAAAACTTGCACCGGAATTTACTGAAGAAACAGGTATCGGTGTGGACCTGGAAATAATCTCGTACAAAGATGTTCACACCAAGGGTGTTCTTGACCTCGTGAGCGGCACCGCCAAGTACGATGTTCTCATGATGGATAATCCCTGGCTTGCAGAATATGTCTTGACAGGAAGCGTTCTTCCGTTAACTGACTACATGGAAAAAGAGGATCCCACCTATATCGAGGGATTTGCTCCCGAGGCTCTTGACGTGTACGGCCTTTACAAAGGTATTTACTATGCCTATCCGATCATGTTTGGAGAAATGATGTTACTCTACCGCAAGGATCTTTTTGAAGATTATGCCGACGAATATGAAGCTAAGTTTGGTACGAAGTTGCAACCCCCTAAAACTTGGGACGAGTACCTTCAGATTGCAAGATTTTTCACCAGAAAATATAATCCAGATTCACCGGTAAAATATGGAGTATCGATATCTGGAGAGAGAGGGGATGGTGCTATAAGCGAGTTTCTGCCCTGGTTGTGGGGTTATGGGGGTGAGGTCTTCGACAGAAACTGGAACGTAACAATCAATACTCCAGCTGGCATTGAAGCCTTTAAGGCTTTTGGCGAGCAGGCTAAATATGCTGCTCCCGGTTACATCAGCATGGTATGGGAAGAGTCCCTTGTTCCATTTGCCAGTGGGGATGTAGCGATGATGGAGACATGGGATGCGTTTTGTGATACAGTAATAAATCCGAAAACGTCCAAGGTCTGGGATAAAGTCGGTTTTGCGCCAGTCCCAGGAGGTGTTCCTCTTCTAGGAGGTTGGGGAATGGTCATCAACAAGAATAGCGCTAATATCGACGCTGCATATAAGTTTCTGCGGTGGTCGTGCGGCCCTGAAGTAGCCGAAAAATCACTTGATATTGCCGTAGTAACACCGACTCGGCGCGATGTATACGAAAAACCTGCGGTAAAGAAGAGAATCCCCTGGCTTGATGCGTTTTTTGCTAATTTTCCTCAAATAAGAAAGTATGCTGATGCTTACAAGGGAGGTCCAACTCTTGTCCCTGAGGCTGAATATCACATTATCCTGGGTTCAATATGTAATGAAGTCCTCGCAGGAGCGATAACTGCTGAAGAAGCTGCGAAGAGAGCCGAAAGAGAAATAACTAAGCTGTTAAAGGAACATGGATATCTCTGAGGTTGGTGAGTAAAGTGAAGGGCAGCGGGATAGCGCCTGATCCTGCTGCCCTTCAGTATGAGGTTAGCTCTTTTTGGGTGAGGAAAGATAAAGAAGGAAGATCTGTCTATGGAAGGGAAGAAAGAAAGATTTATTCCGTATTTATTCCTAATGCCAGCAGTGATGGTGCTACTCTGCATAGTAATGTATCCTTTCCTATCTTCATTATTTGTGAGTTTCCATTCTTGGTATTTAGCGAATCCACTAGGGCCAAGATTCGCTGGGCTTCGCAATTACTCATCTCTTCTCACTGATCCCTCCATTTATACCGCTTTCAAGCTTGCTTTTGTATTTCTGGGCATTACAATTGGAGCTCAAATGGCCATTGGTATCGGATTAGCTCTTTGGCTGAATAGCCCGTATTTGAAATGGAAAAAAGTATTTAGGTCTATATTCATAATTCCAATGATGATAGCTCCCGCTGTTGCCGCTACTCTTTGGAGGATAATGTTTGTGGGTCAATATGGCATTCTCACCTATGTAGCTAGTCTGTTTGGTTTGGGAAACATTGGCTGGATAGACAACCCTAGTATGGCGATGTATTCCCTTTGTATAGTGGCAATTTGGCAATGGACGCCTTTCGTGATGCTGATAATCCTAGCTGGACTCCAATCTATCGGTAAGGAATTATTGGAAGCAGCCCAGGTCGATGGAGCAACGGACAGGAAAATTCTTCATTACATTACTTTTCCCCTCCTAAGACCATATATTGTCATCGCTTTTATAATGCGGATTATTTTTGGTTTCCGCGCCTTTGAAGTATTCAGAATTATAACCAGGGGAGGACCTGGAAGAGCCACAGAGCCCATAATGCTAACATTGTATCTGAAAGGATTTCAATATCTGCAGATAGGGCAGGCTTCAGCCTTATCATACCTGATGTTGTTGATGGTGATTGTTCCGATCATGATCTTCGCTAGTAGACTTTTTCCCACCATCACAAAGGAGTGAAAGGTGCATATCAAAAGAGGTCAGATAAAAACTATCATCATTACTCTTCTGTGTGTTTTGGTTAGCATCGTTTACATATTTCCTGTATACTGGCTAGTAAGCGTGTCTATCGAAAAGACAGTGGATGCCTTTCGGTTTCCACCAAAAATACTATTTACCCCTACCTTAGAGCATTATAGGGCTCTGTTTGAGACAAGACCTATAGCTCGGTATTATTCTAACACCCTCATAGTGGTTTCTTCTACGGTTCTTCTTTCCCTTTTGTTGGGATTACCGGCATCTTACGCTTTAGCAAGATTCAGAATTAAAAGGAAAAAGGACATTTCTATTTGGATATTGAGTCTGCTAATGTTGCCTCCAGCTGCAGCTGCTATTCCTTATTATCTCTTCATGAGGCAATTGGGACTGTTACATACTAGACTCAGTTTAATCATAGTCTATAGCACCTTCAACTTGCCCTTCATTATATGGCTAACAAGGAGTTTCTTTGAAAGTCTGCCCAAAGAGATAGAAGAAGCTGCCCTCATAGATGGATGCTCTCGCTTGGGAGTTCTATGGCGTATTGCCATTCCTCTAAGTAGCCATGGAATTGTATGTAGTGCCCTATTTTGTGTAATCCTGTCGTGGAATGAGTTCCTCTTTGCCTTTATTCTTACAGGACTACGCTCTTACACGCTCCCTGTTACGATAATGAGTTTCTGGACCGATAAGCACGTTTATTGGGGCCAAATTCTTGCGATTGGGACTCTTTTAGTCACTCCAATCGTAATTTTAGGAGTAGTGATTCAGAAATTTCTTGTGACGGGCTTTACGTTTGGCGCTATTAAAGGGTAAGCCCTGGTTCTCACAGAAACCGGATGAAAACACTTCGAAAACCGAGGATAGAATCAAAGTGAATTCCTACGAGAGAGTCAAAGCAGTATTGGATGGAAGAATTCCAGATAGAGTACCTGTATGTTTAATTAATTTTATCTGTGCTTGTCGGATAGCAGGGTATTCGGTTAAAGAATGCTTTACAGATGGGAAGAAACTTGCTCAATCCCAGATTGTGGCTCAAGAGAAGTTTGGTCATGATATGATTCATCTTCAAAATGGAGTTGTGGGTATAGTCGAAAGTTTAGGTGGAGAGGTAAAATTCTTCGATGATAAATGCCCAGAACTAGCAGAACCTATTATCAGGAATCTAAGTGAATTCCATAAACTGAAGTTCCCAAATTTTCATAAATCTGGTACTCTTTTAGCTGAATTAATTAAAGCTGCTCGGATAATATCTTCCAGCCTCGATAATAAAGTGTTCTTGCGATTTGATGCTGAAATTGGTCCCTTTTCAATCGCCGCAGAATTAATGGGATTGGAGAATTTTTTATTACAGCTTGTAGAAAATCCAAGAAATTGGAAATACGCACGACGATTGCTCAATTTTTGCTCAGAAATAGTTATTCAATTGGCTAAGATTTTAAGATCTGTTGGAGCTCATCTATCTGGATTTGGGGATGGTTTTATTGGACCAGATGTCTGCTCTCCTTCTTATTATAGCCGATTTGGTTATCCTCACCATAGGAGCATTGTTACTCGATGCAAAAAAGAAGGAATAGACATGGTTATTCATATGTGTGGCAATGCCACTCCTATAATGGATTATCTTGTTAATGCAGGAGCAATGGCCCTTGAACTGGATTATAAAATTGATATGGAAGGATGCCGAAGAATAACCGAAAATAAATTGACCATTATAGGCAATGTTAATCCAACTACTGTGTGTCGAGGTACTCCTGAACAAATAATGAGTGAGGCTATAAAAGCTATTAGAGTTTTAGGGAGAAGGGGTTATTTTATATTGGGCCCAGGTTGTGACCTACCTTACGAGACTCCGGATGAGAACCTCTACGCTTTGATTGAGACAGCCAAACAGTATGGAGAGTATCCTCTCAAAGATAAAGGACTTTCGAAGGTTTTAGCTGCTCTACAAAATCCTTGAAGTTTGGCTTATCAGCTTCTTTGTGTTTCCAGCGGTCAAGAGGGGACCGGAAGCCAGCAACATCGAAAGAACGAGCAAACGTCCCTTTATCTTGTCCAGAGGAACATTATCGAAGATATGCTTACCATCCCTTGCTCTCTATTTCCAAAAATATGGCCAAGACCCAATTTTGTTCGAGAGGGATAAAATGTGGCCCCTTTTAAGAGACCACCCAGAGAGAGATCGATCTATATCTTAGCAGTTTAGAGTGGGATCGCAGAGGGTACTAGCAGAGTAATAAAGAGAGACAATAAAGGCTATTATAAAGAAATAGATGAAATTCTTACTGAAGCTAAATCAAGGATCCAGGAAAGACGTAGTCTATAGGATTGAAATGTGATGGATGTCCTTTGCCTAGGGCAGATAACGGCGGACGTGGTCGTTAGATCTATACAAAAGGTACCTGAGAAAGGTAAGTCAGAATTCATTGACAGAATAGAGCTCCATAACGGTGGATGTGCTTGTAATACTGCGATTGGCCTTGCCAAGATTGGCATTAGAACCGGTGTGATGGGGAAAGTTGGTAGAAATGGATTTGTGGCAGGATTCTTAACAGGGATAGTTAAAGGTTGGGACCTTAAGCTAACCGGAGAGTTCGCTAATGCAGTGGGCGGATGTGTAGTAACCTCAGTAGGTGCCGCACAGGGAATAAAGTCACTTGATGAAACCCTCCAATTTATGAAAATCACTCCCAAATTGAGACACGCGGCGCATAGAGTAGTCCTTGATGTTGAGTGAAGAACAATTGAGTGCATCGACGTGTGTCCCTGTCATTTGGTAAAACTGGACAAAAATTCAAAGTTTAATAAAGTTAAAGAAGATCGAGTGGGGGGTAATTTTCCGGAAAAATGGTGGAATGATCTCTTTAAGTGAGGAGTATTAGCTATTGTCTACTCAATTTAAATTGGGGATTAATGCAGGGTTTGCCATCAATCGGTTTCCCGAGCCGGAGGTATGGCTGAGGATTGTGGGAAAGGAGCTGGGTTTAAAATATGTCCAATTTGTAATCGATCTTCTCAATCCTTTTCTTCCTAAAATCGTCATAGATCGGGAGGTTGAGAAGATAAAGAAAAATGCAGTAAAGTATGATATTAAGATAGATACTACTTTCACCGGTGCCTTTACCCGCATTAATCACCTGATGCATCCAGATAATCTTCAAAGAAAAGTGTGGCTTGGCTGGTTTAAGCGATGGTTCAAGATCTCGGCAGATTTA
>Ga0209979_1004016_pt1 | contig 12453 bp, 6 predicted proteins | sample AnhtaG_FD_183114 | JGI IMG/M metagenome (GOLD analysis project Ga0209979, IMG submission 183114) | Deep subsurface microbial communities from Anholt, Denmark to uncover new lineages of life (NeLLi) - Anholt_01485 metaG (SPAdes) (version 2) | ecosystem: Environmental > Aquatic > Marine > Oceanic >...
AATTAATAAAGATAAGAATATAAAAATATTATCTTTAAAAACTTTCATAATAACCTCTAATCTAATATATATAAGATTTACATATCAAGTTTATACAATTAATACAAATAATTATTTGCATTTATCGAATGTGTAAATCACAACCTCTTTTATTTTCATTTTTCTGTAAAATCATTTATTTACTCTCGTTCTATTATTCCTTTATCCGTATAAATATATTTTTTATCTATTTGCTCAAATAATTCCATTCCTCTTTTTACAAAACTTCTTGGAAATAATTTTAGCCCAAAACCTAATACTGAACCAGAAATAGTAGATCCAAATCCTATGGCCCCCTTATGGGGATTCTTTAAAAAGAATAGAGAAATATCATTAAAAAGTCTCAAAGCATATATACTATTTGCAAAAGAACCAACAGTTATTCCAATTATTAAATCAGCTATTTGAATAAAAGGTGAATCTTTAGAAGAAGTCGTTAAAGGAGCCAAATAAATATTATTAAATTTTTGAAACTCTGTTCCATGATTAATGTAAAATTTACTTTGTTCTAATAAGTTAGATTCTTCTTTTCTATTACTATAATGATCTGCAATGATTAAGCCTATATCATCATTTTCTTCAAGATATGGTTTTTCGAATCTTTCAACCAAATACTTAAACTGTTCCTTTGTAGCCCATAAAATGACCTGATTCATTTTCCAATTATATAACTTTATGCCATGGCATTCATTAATATCATGAACAGCACACAATATACTCACATCATATTTAGAAAGTAATAATAGAATTTTCTTAAATAATTTTTCCCTATTCCCCTTAAATTTTTTATTTAAAAAATGATCTTTATCGGGAGACCATTTTAATTCAATATTTCTCGGTATATTATATTTTTCTCTTATTGCATAGAAATCAGTATTCAAAGATTTAACTTTAATAGCATCTATACAAAATCCACCGTATCCTACATATTCCTTATTTTTATTTTTTTGGTCTTTTTGTCTACTGTCATCAATAAATAATAATCTCATCTATTTTAATCCATATTAATTCTAAACATTTAAAAAATTTAATCTATAATTTAGAAAACTTCTTATTTGAATATAACCATCTAAGAATACACTGGGGACTGAACTATCAGACTCCTTATGAAAAGTTAGAAAAAGTTACCGAATATTGAGCTATTACAAAGTCCCCTAACAGATTCTTTTTTAATTTTGTTTTGTGTCATAAGACTCTATTTTTGATAATGTTTTATTTTTTAAATGATACAGAGTAAATGAAACAAAGAACTGATGTTCCTTGACTCACTGAAAAGATGTGTTCCGGAAATATCTGATCCATAACTAGTTCTAGCATTATAAATAATTAAATGTCTATTTATAAGTCATACCTTTATTATTACCACGCAAAATTAATTTTCCTTTGCTTCTAATATTAAGTTATCTAATTTAGCACTATTCCAATGTTCTTTATTTTTTAAAAAATATATTATAGATTTTCTTGTTAATTTCCTCAGTTCAAGAAATTTTTTATTATTTAATTTATCTGATTTTTCACCGTGCAAAATTTTGCTTCTTAAATTATATGCATCTCTCATAAAATTAAAAATATTTATTCTATCTTTCTTATCTACCCCTAATATATAAGCCATTCTTATGCTTAGTTTATAAGATAATTCTTGATGGGTTTCTTTAAGAAAGAGGTTTTCCAATGCAATCATTAGATCCAAAAAAGAATCTCTTGGAGTATAAGGTTCAATATAACTTTTGTTAAAATATTCGATTGCTAAATTAAATTCTGAAAATGATATTTTATAAAAATCTTTAAAAAAATTAATAAATGATTGAATTTCACTTCTTTCTACTGTATAAATTTCTGGTATTTTTTCACTTGTCCAAAGCATCTGGTGCCAGAGAAATTCTGCTGTATAACCATAATTTTGTACTTCAGCCAATGGTTGAATTATAAGAGTATAACCTATTCTTTCTTCTTTGAATAACCTAAAAATAGTAATCGCTTTTTCAATTTTTTCTCTTGCTTCAGGAAAGAATTGTCCTGGTTCAACTTCTGGAGTATCTTTTCTTAATATTACTTGAAGTAAATAATTTGAATAACTTGATCTTGGGAAATATTTTTTATATAAGTCAGCCAATCTTTCATCTTCATAACTTGTAGTTAACCTAATCAAGACATCTTCATCTAAAGTAATTTTCTCTTGATTAGAAATGTCGATTTTAACATTCAATAAAGAAGCCCAATATTTAGAAATATACTTTTCCATTAATAAATTACCATCCTACTTTTAATGGTTTATTATATTAAAACTACCCCTGATATAATTTCTCTTACAAAATTAAATTTATTTAAATTTATAAAAGTTTTTTATCTTCAACAATCATATTTGATTGATTAATTGTTTCCATAATTTTATCTTCATAATCTGAAATCGTTATTTCACCTTCTTGAGCAGATATTTCAACTTTCACTTTAACTTGGTTAAATTTAGTTTTGAGGTAAGGTATCATTCTTACAATATCCGATAATTTGCCTGCAGGAACATTCAATTTGAGGTTAATCTCTTGGTATTTTTCTCTATGCGGTGGCGGAGTAACCCCTGCTAATTCATCTCTTTTTCTCTTTATTTCACCTTCAATTATTTCCCTTTGACTCGTAGATAAATTATACAAGGATATTTCTTCAGCAATTTCATTAATCGATTCGGTTGTTTGACCTTGTCGTATTTTCTTTATGCATAATCGAAGTTCCTCATCTGAAATCTCTTCTTCAGTTTTAGGCAAACACAATTCCTCTTTAATTAAAATCTCTCCATCTACTATTTCAGGGGAAAACTCATCCTTGAAGTGACGGCATATAGGCTTTTCGTTCTCTATATCTCCCACTCCAAATAATCCTTGCTTAATACCTTCTTTTATACAGTCTTTTAGCACTTCATCTGAAACAACCCTGATTTCTCCTGGTGTCTTAAACAAAGATTCAAGGATATTCTTTGTTTCCACATAATCCCTGTCTTTGAGATATTTTTCTTTAAGAGATAACGGCGCAAGTCTTTCAAGGATTTCGCCTTCATTTTTCAGTCTTTCATATATTTCCTTATCTATGGTAGCCTCTGCTCCATAAGTTGGAATCCCTAAATCAATCTCCTTAAATTCATCCTTTAAGGGAAGTAAAACAGTACGATAAAGACCCCTTATACGATCTTTAGCTTCCATCTCGGTTTTTTTCGTTCTATATCTTATTTCCTTTTTCTGTTCGTCCGTGATATGAAGAGTTTTATCCTTTTCTATGAGTTGCCATGCAAGTTTTTTCTTCAGGAAACTTTCAAAGTTTATTCTCTCTGACTCCAAAGGGCAAAGAAATATAAGAGTATTACGATAAACCCTTGGGCATTCTCCATAATTTTCCAGAAACTCCTTACATCTGTCACGATTTCGCTGAATGACCAATTTCAATCTATTTGTATCAGCGATGTCCTTAGAATTATTGGGCCAGAGCAATATATCTAAATATTCTTTTGCGAGAGTCCCGGCCAAAAGATCTTTCTCTTCTGGTTCAAGGTCTGTTATACCTTCCATCCTGGTCAAAAGTATGCGGTTTAGATTTGGCTGGTTTGTAAAGAATAAACCTTCATCTGATAGATAGAAAAGATTTTCTTTCAGTTTAGATACTGCTTCTACAACTATACTGCTTGGTGAAGAAGGGTCACAACTTGCAAGTTTAACTTCGCTAATGGTTGCACCTCGCTCTGGACCGCCTGAAAATGAATAGAGGAAAATCACTGTTGCTGCCACGCTTCCAAAAGAAAAGGGGGTATAGGCATTTCCAAGACTTCTATCCACCTTTTTGGCACCTGCAGCCCTTGAAGTTAAATCCTGAGCAATAATGCTATCATACTCAGGACCAATGTGTTTTATTAGTTCTCTCTTAATCTCATCATTTTTTAAATCAAAGTCGCCCAATCTGATGAATGGTCTTTGAGTATCCTTTAATAAATACACAACCAAGGAGAGTAGCCTTAGCACCCCTCTTGTTCTTTGAAAGGTTGGAAAACTCCCCCACCGTTTATATAGAACATCTATTACCTCTGGTTGAAACGGAAAACTTGCTATAAACCTTTCACGGTAGTCCGATTTTTCCACACCTTCGGGAAGTATCTCTCTTTCAATATAATCCAAGAACTCTTCAACAATGTTCCTTGCCTCTTTTTCGTCTATACTACTGAAAAGTCTTCTTTTAATCACCTGGTCTATCTCTTCATCATGTACTGGTGTGTAAACTTTCTCCATTCTTCCTGTGATCTTTTGCAACTGTTGAAATAGTCTTTCAGCGTTTTCATCATAATGCTCCAAAACGCTTGAAGGAAGTGTAAGAATTAAAAGAGATTTATCAAGTGTTTTTATAGTACCTGTAAGTTCCTGAACAAAAGCAAGCACTTGAGATGCTAAATTTGAATCCCCTACCTTTATACCAGAGGCTTTAGTGGTGTATTCCAATATTTCGTCCATCAGAACTAGAAGGGGTTGTTGTGCATCAAGAAGATCTCTTAACTTTTCACGCCCAGGCGAGGTCTTACCTCTTAATTTTTCAACCTTTCCGGTAAGTTGCTTTTCAATCTCTTCCCAGATGGTCATCTCTTTGGGGTCAAGAGCAGTTCCATCAATGACTACTGTCTTTGCTCCCCATTCCTTTGTCTTATGGTATAAAGCAATTAAAGAATGGGTTTTTCCTCCTCCAAATGGGGTTTGAAGCTGGATAATTGGATCTCCACCTTCGCCTTTGAGTCTCTTCTCTGTAATATTTAGGAGATTCTTTAATCCGTCTGTTATGTATGTTTTTCTAAAAAATATAGTAGGATCCTGGTACTCCTCCTGGGCTCTTTTTTTAAACACTTCCCACAGGTCAGCAGCAAACACATCCATGGTAAGCCTGCCCTCAAGTATATCCTTATGCGGTATAGCTATAGTTGAGAATGGTTTCATTAGAATAACCTCCTTTGTATAGGTCTATCTTTTATCTCACTTAATATCTTTTCTTTTCCAGAGAGAAAACCATCAAGAAGTTTCTTCTCTCTGCTTTCAATAGGTAGGGTTTCTGATATTGCCTGAGCAACCCGGTAAAAGGCATCTTTATTCCCCCAGCCACTATCAGAGAGAACTCTTTTCATCTCCTCTCTTCTCCCATCCTTCCATAAGATTAGTACTCGGTGAAGAACATCAATAAGTTCATTGTTTTTAACTTCCTTTAAATCCCTTTCCTGTGGTCCTAAAATCCTTATAAACTCTTTTTCTTTCCTGATAAATCCTTTATTCCACTCCTTTGCTAAATCAATTCCTGTTGACTGAGCAAGTTTTCTTGCATCATCAAAATGCACCTTTGCCTCTTGATAAGTCCATCTGTGAAGAAGATAAAACTTTGTAAGAGGTGAGAGCTCTCCTGCTATGCCGTTGTGCAGGATTTGCCTTACTGTATAATCAGTTACCACATCTCTCACAAAATCAAGCAGTTTATCAGCTCTTATTATGTTGCCCTCGTAATCCATGACTTTCTCGTATTTACCAAAGATCTCAATAGACGAGCCTATTGCTGCAATAAAGAAGTCCGCACCTGAAATACCTTCTTGCCATAACCTTTCAAGTTTTTCGTAGATGTATCTCTTTATTTCCTCTTTAACCTTGTTTAGCCAACCAGTTTCTTCCCTTTCCATCTTGCGAGCAACGAAGTAAATTGAGGATGCTAAAGCTGCAGATTCTCTTGCTCTTAATCTCGCTTTCATTTCAGTATCAATAGGCCATGAAGCCGTTACAACTAATCCAGAATCTAAAAGAGAGTTTATAAGAACTTCCCATCCAGAAGTTGATTTATGAGTATAAACAATAATAGTAATGCCATTTGGTTTTAAAACTCTGTAAATTTCCTGGAATGATTTTTTAAGATTTTCTTCAAAGAACATTTTTGCCTCTTTCCAGGTTCTATCATTTGTGTACGCAACTATCTCCTTGCTCTTTGGAGTAAGTGGAGTTGAAAATAACTCAGGATATAAATTTCCAATTGTTCTTTTTAACCAAACATAGAAGAAGTCGGAAAGATAAGAATATGGTACATTATCATAATAAGGCGGGTCGGTAAAGACTGCATCAAAATAGTTGTTGGGATAGGAAAGAGCTGTAGCGGAGGCTTGAGTGACAATAGCATGAGTATTTTTAAAAGAGTTACAATGCTTAAGATTTGCCAATATCTCCTCTATAATAATATTCCATCCACTAGGGTGTTCCATAGGATTCATTTCAATGTAATCCCAAAGCATTGGCAAAGCCTGCCTGCCATAAGTAAAGCCTATTGCTTCTGTTTGTGAAATCAACCTACATAAAACGGAATTCTTATCAGCTAATCGATCAATCCCTATCGCCAAATAACTCACCACTACCTTGGCATACTCCTCATCATATCCTTCCTCAACCATCTTCTTATATGCAAGCCGAATTTTCTCCACAAAAGTAATCAAAGCTAATTTCTGGCGAGAATTGAAAAGGTTGCCCCAGGTAGTCATACCATAATTACGAACCGAAAACGCTCTTTCTGCTCCTCTGCCTTTTCCTTCTGGTGTTGGCTCATCTGGCACAGGGTCAATCCCCCACTCTTCCATCAACTTTGCTCTTTTCTCCTCAAGGTATTTTTCCGCTTCCTTAAAAACTTCCAAATCCTTCTCTGTTGCAATTCTGTAAGTTTTCCCTTTCTTTTTCGGGTGATGCAATACAACAGCAACCATCCTTTGTCTTGCTTTTCCTTCCTGAAAGAGTTTTCTTGTTGTGTTTGCATCAACAGTCGAACCACATACCAAACAATGTGCGATTGCTCTGCTTACCGTTCCTTTTGTAGGGTCAAAATCTGGATTCTCAACGATTTTAAATTCAACCTTTCTATCATTCACAAAAGGCTTTAGTGCCGCTTTTTTATTTTCCTTTTTAGCAAGCCAGAACTGACGCATTAAAGGAATTTCAGCACCACAAGTAGGATTCTGGCAGGGAATAGTTCGTGCCCAGATATAGCCCACTGGAATGCTTCCGTCTCCTTCTACCGGATAGAATCTTCCTATCTCTCTCTTTGCCTTTTCTAAAACCCATTTTTCCCATCTTTTTACATTCTCAATTAGGATATTTTTAAAACTAATTCCTTTTAACAATCCCCAATCTTCCTTTACTTCTTTTGGCTTTCCATACTTCTGTGGATATTCAAGTATTGCTTTCAGAATTAAAACCGCAACCGGATTATACTCACCAGCACAAGTTTCACATCCAAGCCTTAATGTTTCCAGAGGAATCGCACCACCGCCTGCAAATGGGTCTAAAACTTTTAATGGTTCCCCACCATTTGCTTCCAAGATATCTTTTCTTGCCTTTTCAATAAGCATAGGATTTAGCGGGTTTTCCCATTTTGAAAGTTCAATAATAAATTGCCTTTTCTTATCCCATTCCACATCATTTTCAGGAGCAGGAATTAAAGCTGCATAAGCAGTTGCCCTTGAAGATGCCAATGGTCTTCGAGCCCACCAGATATGCAAAGTAGATATATGCCCATGCCTTATGTTCTTCTCTCTTACAGACTCGATACTTACCTCTTTTACGGGAAAACTTACTTCAATGAACCTCTTCATACTTTCACCCCTTTATTCTTCCATTCCTTTAAAGGAACTATAAATCTCACAACTTCGACTTTTTCTTGAATATTCAGATTCTCAGCAGGGTTTTTGATTATGTAAAGTGTTGGATTTGTAGGCGCATTGGCAACCACATAAAGCCAGTACTGCTCCTTAAACCTCTTTGCCTTAAACCATTCGTTGCAAGTTAAAGCAACTTGACCTTCATCTTTTCTCGCTTTGACCTCTATATATCTTGTTTCTCCATCTCCTTTTGATCTTATGTCAAATCCAAGATTCTCCTTTGAAACATCCTCTGGCCCTCTTCCTTGATTTTTTTCGTATTCCATTGCAATATCCATACCTATTCTCTCTATCTCCTCATCACTTATCATATCCCTGGAAATCGGAGGCTTTACAAGAACTGCGCCTATAAACTTTGGCATAGAGATTGTCAAACTCACTTCCTGCTCTATTTCTTTTTGCAATGTTTTTAGAGCTTCTTCGTATTGCTTTTTCCTATCCCTTTTATTTCTAATAACAATGTCTACTTTCTCTCCTTCTGCTTGCCTTTCGTATAGTTTTGCAAGGTCGACATCAAGTCCACCTATTAAATATTCCAAAGACTTAATTCCATATTTTCTCTTTATTTTCGCTTGTCTCCTTCTTTCATCAACTATATCTTGCTTGTAGTTTTCAACAGCATCTATGGCATATTCTTGGGCTCTTTCCTTGGTCATATCTGATGTTGTTGGTTCGTTATTATCTTTCGGAATAAAATCCCATAAAATTGCGGGATTAACCTCATTTAGCTCTTTTCCATTATCATATATTGTTATAAGACGCTTACCTGCGACTTGTCCCTTTCCGTCTTTTACCTCTCCCTCAAAGAACCACAAAACACCATCGTATCTCCCAGAGGGATCTTCAAATACTGCCCCTTTCTGCAATTTGGTAAAGTAATTTTTACTCACCCACTCAAGCAGAGCCTCAAAGAGTGAATGTCCAAAGGATATAAACTCTGCATCGGGATTTTTGAAAGCAATATCTTTATCAAATGTTGCTTTGGGATAAGACTTCGGAATAGAACCATATCTATTTTTAAAATCAACTCCCTCTGCTATTTTTCTTATTTCATAAGTAACTGAGTCTATTGCAATAAATCCATCCCTTCTAATTCTAAATTTCCCGCCAGTTTTCTTGAATGCCCTTTTGAAAAACTCCTCTACGTACTCTGGAATCAGCCTATATTCTTTTGCTTTTTCAGCCATTTCTTTTATTCTGGTATAATCGATGTGTCTTGTTGCAAGACTCTCTCCCAACGCCTCCTTAACCTTTGTAATATACTCTTCATCCACTTTAATATCGAGTTCTTTTATTATTTCATCCATACTTCTTGCATTGGCTACCGCCTCTAAGATGAGCTGATAGAGATTTTTCCCGTAGAATATATCACCAATAACATCAAACACCTTATCGCTTCCCATGGCCTTTCTAATTTCCTCGAGTTTATCAAAAAGCTTGGCGAGAACTTGACCTTCTCTTGTATCCTCTGCCACAAGGTTAAAAATATAAACATCCTTCTGTTGTCCATACCTGTGAATTCTTCCCATTCTCTGCTCCAGCCTGTTAGGGTTCCAGGGTATGTCATAATTAATCATAAGATGACAGAACTGAAGGTTTATACCCTCACCTGCAGCTTCGGTTGCAACCATAATCTGCTTTTCATTTTTAAAAACTCCCTCAGCTCCAACCCTTTCTGGCAATTTCATACCCCCATGAATGTAATTTACAGAATATCCCCACGAATTAATTCTTTTTAGTAAATATTCTAAAGTGTCTTTGGATTCTGTAAAAATTAAAATCTTTTCATTTCCATGCATTTCCTTTATCTTTCTAAACCCTTCCTCTATTGCCTCCTTTAATTCTGAAAGTTTTACCTCACACTCCACTATAAGAATCTCTTCTGCTTTTTCAATCAAGTCTTTAAGAGTATTAATCTCTTTTTCTAATTCTTCCGGATTTTTAGCAATGCTTAGTGTCTCCCATTTCTTTTCCTGGTCCCAGCGTTTCTCTTCTTCATAATCATCAATTTCTTCAATATCAATATAAGTCGGCACCTCTTTCATGAGTTCTGGTTCCTTAAGTAAATCTTCAAGCCTATCTTTTCTTCTTTCAAGTGATCTAAGAATTGCATAAGTACTTGATGCCATTCTTCTTTGTAGAATTAGCAAAGCAAACGCAACATTTCTCCTTTTATCACTTCGTAACGCTCTATTGTATTGAGAGATCACATATTTTGAAAGTTCATTATATAATTTCTTTTCTTTTTCTGATAATCTAAATCTAATCGTCTTTGGATAACGATTGGTAAAAATAGGTTCCCCTTCAAAGTTTTTTAGATCTTCTTTTAATCTTCTGATAAAGAGAGGATTGTCTTTGTTTTCTAATGATTCATTAATCAATTTTCGTGTGGCAAAGAATCCTGGAATTAAAAGATCAAGAAACAATCTATAATTTTCAGGATCGCCTTTATGTGGTGTTGCAGTGAGAAATAACAGATGCTCAGTAGCCTTTGACAGCACTTCCCCTAATTTGTATCTTTCAGTCTTTGATAACTTGTCCCCATATCTATAAGCTGCCATCTTGTGAGCCTCATCAACTATTATCAAATCCCAGTCAACACTTCCAATCGATGGTAAAATCTCCTCCCTTTTTGCAAAGTCAATGGATGTAATAACTTGGCTTTCTCTTTGCCATGGATTTTCTCCATAATGAGCATCTAATATACTTCTATCAATTACTGTGACGGGTTCTTGGAACTTCTCTTTTAATTCTCTTATCCATTGATATTTAAGATGACCTGGGACAACTATTAGAATCTTATTTACAATACCTCGTAGTTTCAATTCCTTGATAATCAATCCCGCCATAATGGTTTTACCTGCACCTGGGTCATCTGCAATAAGGAATCTTATCCGAGGAAGTTTTAGAATATAGCCATAGACCGCTTCTATTTGGAAAGGCAATGGATCTATCTTTGAAGTGTTCATTGCCAAAAGTGGGTCAAAAAGTGATGCAAACTTATAACGCTCTGCCTCAATAGATAGAAATACCTCATCTGCAGGAGCAGAAAAATCTAAAACAAACTCCATTGTTTTTAGTTTCTCGATTTCTTCCTTTGGTATTAATCGATCTATGTGTTCGTTAGAATAAATAGTTGATCCTATAATATAAATATAATTCCCAAATTCTTCGACTTTCTTTAACTCTACAGGCTCTGGCAAGAATGGACCTTCAATTATCATTCCTTCCTTAAGCATTTATTAATCCTCCATAAAATAAACTCAGCTGATACTTTATGTGTGGAAGTTATACACGATATTTTTTAAATATATAAATATTTTGATGTTAATCATAAATTATAAGAAATTATTTCTTATTTAAATAGCCAACATAAAAGTTTCATATAAAAATTATTTTACTTAATTATAATATCAAATTTCGAAATTACATTAGATACATACTTAGCGAATAAATCATTCAAGTTCTCCTAATATTTTTTCATCAAGATTAATAATTAATCTCCATCTGGCGCTTTTAGTGCTTTTTTCCGGCATAGTAGGATCGAGTAAGAGATAATTTCTGGTATTTAATTTAGGAAGGTTTATTTTTATATTTAAAAGTTCACTTAGATAACCTAATCTTCTAATTACTCCAGAATTTCCTATACGCTGGGCATAATCTGCTAATTTTTTGTTATTAAAAGTATTATTCTTTAAGGCTTTGGCAACCTCAATTACTCCACCAGCATATTGAGGAAGATCGAGACAATCTATTATAGTTTTTTCTTTGTTAGTAATGTTTATTTGAGTTTCCTCAATCCATTCTTTTCTAATACCAAATATCTTTGTATCTTTAATCTTGATAATTTTATAGGGTACCCCAAATACTTTAGGATTATTATTAAATCTTCTGGTATTTGTTTGAATAAAAACAGTATTTGGTATCTGTTCGGTTAAGCCATAATAATTGAGAGCACTCCCATAGGCAATGGCATGTTTTTCAACTAACAAAGAAGCAATTACAAATTCATGTAGGGTATATCTTCCTTTCTCAGCTCCAAGGGGAATGATTATATATTTTCCTTTCTCAATACGCTCAATTGCTCCTCTTTGTAGTAATCTATATAATGCCTTTTGTAAGCTCTTTGGGGATAAGTTACTTATCTTTAATGCCTCTTCAAAGGTAAAGAAATTTCCTTTTTTAGCTAATAAATTTAATAAATCAATCATTCTCATTTTCTATATGATACTCCCTTTATCTGTCTTATTCAATGTATCATATTATGAAGAAATATGCAATGAAAATTATTAAGATATTAAAATTATTAATGATTCATAATTTCAAATAATGGAATTACGAATTATGATATATATTAAGTTAAGTTTTAAAATTAAAGAAATGTTTTGTTTTTTATTCAATGTTAATTATTATGCCCTGTTCTGTCCATTCCTCCCATTCGAGGGTGGCTAGTTCTTTCAATTTGGTGAGGTCTTTGGGTTCTTTGAATTCTCCCAGTTAGAGTAGACAGGCGAGACGCCTGTCCTACATTGGAAGAAGAAAATTAAAAATTAAAACCCATTCTTTTAGTCATACAAATGACAGGCTACGAAGTGTTTATCTTTTATCTCCTTTAAGTGTGGTGAAACTTTTTCGCAAATCTCTCCGATTTTTTCCGAACATCTGGTATGAAATCTGCAACCTAAAGGAGGATTGATAGGGCTGGGATCTCTCCTTTA
>Ga0209979_1004017_pt1 | contig 12452 bp, 8 predicted proteins | sample AnhtaG_FD_183114 | JGI IMG/M metagenome (GOLD analysis project Ga0209979, IMG submission 183114) | Deep subsurface microbial communities from Anholt, Denmark to uncover new lineages of life (NeLLi) - Anholt_01485 metaG (SPAdes) (version 2) | ecosystem: Environmental > Aquatic > Marine > Oceanic >...
CCCTCGTCACCCGTGTATCCGTGGCCGCCGCTGTCCGCGACTTGGTACACGCGGCCGAAGCCATCCACGGCGAGCTGCATTATCACGGCGAAGTGCGTCTCGGGGGCATCCGCCAGCACCGCCGCACCGTCGGCGAACGTGGGCCTCAGGCGGAGCGGATTGCGGGCGAGGTCGGTGAGGTAGAGCGATTCGTAGGCTCGTTGCGGGAGTGGCTGACCATCGGCGGCATAGGCCTGCAAGCGAAGCGAGGGCATAGTGGGTGCTCCCTTCATTGCCCGGTGGGCGCGACGATCGTCTTCACGTGGCGGGCGTAGGCTACCATCGCGTCGAGCACCGTGTAGCCAGTCTCGGTCATTTGCACATTGATGCCGAGCTGGTCTTCGGCCGGCCATGCGCTCATGCGCGGCACAGCGACGCGATACGTCCGCTCGGGATCGACGTCCGAGCCTTCGACGGCCTTGCCGGCTTCGGTCTGCTTGACGTCGATCGCAACGCCGACGATGTGGTCCCGCTGGTCCAAGTCCTGCACACGATGCCGGAGGATCGTCAGCAGCTCTGCGCCCGTCACATTGAGCAGGCGCACCTCCCGGCGGTTGCCGGGCACGAGCGTCCGGAACAGATCGTCCAGTGTCACCGGACCCGCGTAGAGCTTCTCGCGGAAGATGTCCGTGTCGAGCAGCGCGACATCGGCTCCTGACTTGAAGCGGAGGGCCTGCGCGGTCCACTCTCCGAACGGAGTCAGGCCACCCCTGGAGGCCAGCGTCTCCGGGGCCGTCCCGATTAGCTCATCGGCCTCCGGGCAGGTGTCCTTGTTCCAGGTCGCGATATCAGACGCGAGCTTCTCATCGGGCGCGTGTGTGTCGTGGCCGAGCTCGACCAAGCGGCCCCTATGCTCGAGGATCGCCTCCGTGGCCATGTCGATCTTCAACTCGAGCCGACCCACGTGTGTCGCATACTGCCCGGCCTGGACGATGATCGCGCCACCCTCCTCGGCGATGATGGGCTCCGCAAGCACCTCGTGCGTGTGGCCGGTGACGATGACATCGAGACCATCGACGAGCGCCGAAAGCTGGCGGCCGTCGCGACTGCCGAGGTGTACGACGGCCACGATGAGTTGAACACGCGGTTCGAGCTCGGCGACGTAACGCTTCATGACCGCCGCGAGGCCCGGGACGTCGAGCGTCTCCCTCCCCTCCCGAGCGCCGTACGAGATGGTGCCGCCAATGACGCCCACGCGCACGCCGTCAACGTCCATCTCCACATAGGGGTCGAAGAGCGGCCCGCGCGTGTCAGTCTTGACCACGTTGGCGCACACGAGGGGGAAGCCGCCAACCTTGCCGTTCGCGAGGAGCTGGTCCAGTCCGTACACGAAGTCGTGGTTCCCCGGCGCGCCGGCATCGTATCCGACCGTGCTCATGGCACGGTACATCGCCTCGCCCTTCGTGAACACCTCCAGCATGTCGCCCTTCTCGCAGACGTCGCCGCCATCCAGTAGCAGCACATCGGGGCGCTCCTGCCGCACCAGTTGCACGTACCCGCTCACGTACGCCATGCCGCCGACGCCGGTGCGGTTGGGCTTCAGCCGACCGTGGAGGTCGTTGGTATACAGGATGACGACCGTATCGACCTTCGGCTGCGCCTGCGCAACCGCCAGCCGGCCAACAGCAACCGCCGCGAGAGCGAGAACGGCTGGGATAAGCCATGGGGTGCGTCTTGGAGAGAAATCTCGCACAACCGAATCCTCCTTCTCAATCCGCGCGATAGAACTCCTCAAGCGCCGGAGGCGCCTCGCGGTACTTCGCGTAGAGGTCGTCATACGCCGAGTGGCTCTCGGGCGACGGCTCAATGACGGCCTCCGGGGTGACGACGTGCTGCTGCGCCTCCTCGATCGACGCGAACGTCCCGGCACCGACGAAGGCGAACATGGCCGCGCCGAGGGCGGTGGCTTCGGTCTGGCTGATGGTGCTGACGGGCAGACCGGTGACGTCGGCGCGCATCTGATTCCAGAGCTCGTTTCGCGAGCCGCCGCCGACAGCGCGAATGCCCTCGGGGTCAAAGCCCGTCGCCTTTCCCAGTATCTCGAGCGCATGGCGGAGCTGGAAGCAAAGCCCCTCCAGCGCGGCCCGGTAGACCTGCGCTCTGCTCGTGGTGATACCGAGGCCGAGGATCGTGCCGTGCGTGTGGTGTTTCCTCGTGGGCCCGGTCTCGGGCACGAAGCTCGGCAGCACGGTGACGCCATCGGCGCCGGGCGCTACCTGCTCCGCCTCGGCAATCATCTTCGCGTACGCATCCTCTCGGCGGCCGACATCGGCGTACATGTGCTCCCGGAGCCACTCGAGCACGCCCGAGCCCATCATCAGAAGCTGCGGATTCCACAACTCCGGCACGGGATCGCACTCCACGATGAGGCCCTCGTCGAAGGCGAACCGGGTGGGCGTGAAGCGGTCCAGGCGCAGCATGAGGATCTCCCAGGTGCCGCTGCTGAGGATCGCCTGCCGCGTGGACGCGCCCGAGCCGATGGCCGCAAACTGGGTGTCGTGCCCGGCGGCGACCACCGGCAGCCCGGCCGGCAGGCCCGTCTGCGAACTTGCCTCGTCGTGCACTTTTCCGATAGGCGTGCCCGGCTCGACCCACCGCGGGAAGAAGGATGCATCGAGCTGCGCCAGGGCGAGCATCTTCTCGGACCAGTCCCGCCGGCCCATGTTCATGGCCATCATGGTGCCGGCGCTTGTTGGCTCGATGGACAACTCCCCGCACAGGCGGCTGCTCAGCAGCCCCGGCATCATGAGCCAGCAGTGCGCCTCATCGAGCGCCGTCGGCACGTTTTCCCGAAGCCACATGAGACGTAGAATCGTGTTGAACGGGATGACCTGATAGCCCGTCTCCGCAAAGGCCTCCCAGGGCCACATGCGCTCCGGCAGGCTGCGCACCAGCCCCTCGGTGCGGTCGTCCTGCCAGCAGATTGGCGGGTACGTGAGACTGCCATCGCCGCGGACCGGTGCGCCATCGGCCCCCCACGTGGTGATCGTGACGGCCCGGATCCAATCGGCGGGGAGATCGCCACAGACCTCCGTGCACGCGCTGCAGATCGTCTGCCAGAGCCCGTCCGGATCCCAGATGAGCCAGCCCTCCTCGCCGTCGGGCTGAGCCACTGGTCCGTTGGGACGGCTGGCGCTCTTCACGATCTCGCCGCTCGTGTCAACAGCCGCCGCGGTGAGGTTCGTTGCGCCACAGTCTAGAACGATGGCCACATCGTTCTGCATTGATGCCTCCTGCCGTCGGTCGGTTGGGATACTCCATCAGTCAGTCTGTTGAGTTCTCACCAGCCTCTGGCGACTCGAAGTCGAGCGCCTCGGCCACCGCCACGATGACGGCCTTCGCGTCGGCGATGGCAGCGGCCGACTGGTCGGCGTCAAAGCTCCGGCATGGCGACGCGCCGCCGATCGCGTTAGGATAACGCGTCGTGGCGTAATACAGGTCGAGGTGCCGGCATGCGGGCGCAAGCTGGGCCAGCCCGGGATAGTGGCGAGCAGCCTCGTCCACCAGGTTCTGGGTCGCGTGCGTCGTGATGGCGCGGCGGCGGCGCGCATAAAGCACGGCCTTGAGGGCCTTCTCGGCCGCTTGCTGACAGTGGAAGCAGGCGTCAGCGTGGAAGCCGCCTTGCGCCACGTGCGCCGCCAGCCGGAGGTCGTCCGCCGCCTGCTCGAACCACACCCGCGCCGCTTCACGATTCTGATCGCGCATACAGTCGCACTCCCTCCTCGAGGATCTCCATCAGGAACGGCCACTCCGAATCCCGCATCTGTGCGTACTCCGCCGGCGTATAGATGAACGCCTGCACTTCCATGCCCGTGTCGTTCAGCTCAGCCACCGTCAGGGCGCGGTCAATGAAGGGTCGATCATCATTCGCCACGATCATGAGGTCCACATCGCTGAGCTCGTGGTAGTCACCATATGCGAAGGAGCCGAAGAGCCAGACTTCGTACGGCTCGTAACGCTCGATGATGCGATGCACCAGCCGTCGGATGCGCGCCTGGATGTCCGCATCCTCGATTATACTGTCCTCACACAGAACGCACATTTCATTCTCTCTGCCGATGCTGAAGGTTTCGCGCCCCGGCCACGCACCCCTGCCTGAGGCCGGCCCGGTGTGTGGCCCGCACAGCGACGCCGGTCCTGAGTCCCGGGGCTGCTCGCCATCGCACCGTAGGCCCGGCAGGCCATCCCACGCCATTCCTGGTGATCACATGACAGACCGCCTCCGGGCCCGCTATGCTGCGCCGGTGCGTCCGGATGCTCTCAAAGAAGGCAGGTGCCCGCAGCGCAACGAAGAGGAAGTTGTGGCATCTCATGTCCAACACGGAGCCGTTACGCACGGTGAATATACCTACGCCGAAGGTCTCGCCGGAATCTCGGGGACTGAGGGGCTGTTGAAAAACCCGGGCCCCGGCGGCTCGTCGTCTGGCCACCGGCCGCCCACTGCGTAGGTCGGCCTTTCCAGGCCGACATCGCGGGCTGGAAAGGACGTGGACGTAACGCGAAGTAAGACTGCGATCAGCGAGGACTTGATTCCGGCGCTTCAGCGCCTATTGCAGGAACGGCTGGAGAATTGGCCTGAGCAGTGGGAGCGCTACCATTGGCCCGGCTACACCTACGATCACACGCTGCGGGTGCGCAGCTTGGCCGTGGCGATGGCGCCCGACGAGGGGGCTGACGCTGTGATCGTCGAGCTGGCCGCGCTGCTGCACGATATCGCAAAGGACGCCGGTGAGGATCACGGGGAGGCAGGCGCGAGGGAGGCGGAGCGTATCCTACGGTCCCGCGGCGTTGCCGGCGATGCGCTGGGTGCCGTCTGCTCTGCCATCGCCACGCACACGGGGAAGAACACGCCCGATCATCCGGTTGAGAACCGGGTGCTGGGCGACGCCGACCTCATTGATGCCAACTTCGGCCTCGTGGCCGCGTGGCGGTTCATCACCATCCGCGCCGGCCACGAGACGCCCCTGGCCGGGACGATCGAGTCCATGGAGGAGTGGCTCCCGCGCAAGGATGCGCTCATGGAGAAGCTGCTCACGGAGACGGGCCGGCGCATCGCGCGCTCGCGCTCGAAGCGAATGCACGCTTTCTACATCGATCTGCGGGCGGCGTTCGAGAGCGAGTCGCCGGAGCATCGCTACTCGCTCGCCAACGCAGCGCGACACATGGCGAAGAGCTACACCACGGGTCGGCTCTCGGCGCAGGTCGAGCAGATCGCGGCCGATGCCGATCGGCACGCCGGGGGCACCACGCCAGACGTTGAGGAGCTGTGTCGCCTGCTGCGGGCGGAGATAGCGGGGGAGGCGTAAGAGAGACGGCGAAAAGGGCTAAGCACGGGGGGCCAAATCAGCGTGGACACGCGAGAAAGCTCCGCACCTGGGCGTCCGGGGTGATGCTGGTCCTTCCTCTTACGCTTGACCCTTTTCCCGGCCTGATTCAGCCGCTTGCCGTGCCAACTCGCCGCCGGCCTCCTCGCACCGGCGGGCGATGTCGTCTGCACGCCCCCGCGAGGGTGTGCCGACGTATCAGCCCCGCAGGACCATTCCCTGTTCTCTGAGCTTTGCCTGCAGAGTGGGTATGGGCACGGCATTCGCCGGGATCTGGGACTCAGCGGCGATGGCGGCAGCGACCCCGGCGGCCTGACCGGTACACATGCATGGCGGGATGACTCGGATCGGGCCTTGGGCCTCATGTGTGGCGGAGATGCACCGGCCGCCCACCCAGAGGTTGTCCAGGCTCCGCGAGTAGACGCACCGATACGGCACCTCGAACTCGTTCCCCCAGCCGCCAATTCGGGCGATGGCGTCGTCGAACTGGCGGCTGCCCTTCACGTCCTCGATCGTCAGCACGTGATCGCCCAGCACCTGCCGACTGCAGCGCACCCCGAGCTGGCTCGACGTCTCGAGCAGCACGGCGTCCTCGAAGCCCGGGACGTTCTCGCGGTAGTAGCACAGCGACTCGAACAGGATCTTCCGCGACTCCAGCTCCATCGTCGTCAGGTCGGCCACGCTGATGGTCGAGTACTCGCCCTCGAAGCCGGGCCAGCCCGACGGCCAGTGGACGCCCGAGAGGTACAGGTCGAGCAGTCGCTTGTTCATGTGCGCGCCGGGGAAGGTCAGCAGCTTGCGCCGCGCCAGCTCCTCGCGCAGTTGCTCGCCCTTCTCCTCGGTGTACGCCTGGTACCGCGCCTCGTCGATGTTTGCCAGCTTGTACAGCAGCGTGATGCGCTTCGTGCCGTACTCGTACTCCGCATCCGCGAACCATGCCAGGTCCCCGTCGCCGCTGGTGTCCACGAAGGCCTTGGCGCGGATCGCCTGCCGGCCCTCCTTGCTCTCCGTGACGATGGCCTCCATGCGCCGGTCTCGCACCACGGCCGCGGTCGCCCACGAGTGCAGCCGCACCTCGACCCCGGCCTCGTCCGCGAGCAGCACACAGATGCACTTCCCCAGCTCCGGGTCGAAGTGGCACATCCTCCCCCGGTCGCGAACGTCCCAGTAGTCGCCCACTTCCTTGAGCTTCCCCACGAACTCGTTCATCACGCCGCCGAAGAACTCGCTGCCAGGATCGTACAGGGTCTCTCCCTGCAGCATCACCACCAGCCCGGCGGTCATCTGCCCACCGAGGCAGCCATAGCGCTCCACCAGGAGCGTCTTGGCGCCGCTGCGGGCGGCCCCCACCGCCGCGGCGACACCCGCCGTGCCGCCTCCGATGACAGCCACGTCTACATCGTCCACGACTGGAATATCTCTGGCCGGCTCAGCAATCGTTTCCATCGTGGCCCTCGCTGTTTTCGCGCCTTCATTCTGCGAGCGCGTTGGATTAGCCGCACGCCGCGGGGGAAGTGCGCCACAAGCGGCCCAGTGACCTTCCCGGCGCGAGGACGATTGCGCGGAGGAGGACGGCATCTGTCCGGGCGGGAAGACTGTCGGCCAACAGGACGTGGCGCCGGCTGCGGATAGGCGATCTGCCGGACCTGGTGTCGGCGCGGGCGTACTCAGCGACATTCTGCGCCGTCAGTTGGAGGAGAGAGTGAGTCATGCGTCCGATGACAGCGATCACCTGGTGCAGCGTTTGCCTGTTGCTCGTGGGATGTGCCCTCCCAACGGCAGCACTGTCCGCCTTCCCGGGCGCCGAGGGCTGGGGCACGGACACCCCGGGAGGGCGTGGTGGCAAGATAATCTTCGTGACCAATCTGAATGACGACGGGCCCGGCTCGTTCCGCGAGGCGCTTAACACCGAGGGCCCGCGGATCATCCTGTTCCGCGTCAGCGGGGTCATACAACTGGAGAAATCCCTGGTGCTCGGCGGAACGGAGACGCCTGAGGGCGACAACCGGTACTCCTATGTCACCGTGGCGGGGCACAGTGCCCCGGGTGGAGGCATCATCATTGCCGGTCAGACATTCTACATCGGTCGCGGCGTCCACGATGTGGTGCTTCGGCATCTGCGCTTTCGCAATGCACGGAGGTCCGATGGGATCAGCTTCTTGAACGGGTCGCGGAGGGTAGTGGTGGACCATTGCTCCGTGAGCTGGGCCACGGACGAGAACTTCGGCTTTTTCGGCGACAACAAGGAGATCACGGTTCAGTACTCCACCATCGCGGAAGGCCTCATGCAGGGCGAGCATTCGAAGGGCGGCCACAGCATGGGAATGCTCGTGTCGCGTGGCGCGCACCACGTGTCGATCCATCACAACTACCTCGCCAGCAACAACAACCGCAATCCACAGCTCGTCGGCAATAACCTCCCCGACCGCGAGCGGTTTGGCCTCATCTTCCCGGTGTTCGATGTCCGGAACAATGTGGTCTACAACTACCGCCTCGGCACGAACCTATCACTTGGCGCTCAGGCCAACATTGTGGCCAACGTATACGTGGCAGGCCCGGATACGGGAGACCGCCCGCCCATCATGCTCATGCAGCCACATACAGGCAACCGCGCCTACCTTGAGGCGAACATCGGCCCGGGGCTTGAGCGAGGGGATCAGCGAACGCTCGTGCGGGTGGTCCGGACGATGGACGAGGGGGATATCCCTCGCGAGCCAGGAGAATCTGCTGTGGTGGGGACGCCCTTCGCGGCCGCGCCCATGACCACGCTGGCACCCGATCAGGTCGTTGACCGCGTCGTGCCCATTGCCGGCGCTCTGCCGCACGATCCGACGGATCTGCGGCTGATCGAAGAATTCCGGACCAAGACAGGTGCGTGTGGGGCACCCCAGCGGACCCACGACTCGCCGATCCCCGCCCCTGCGCCGGGGAACCCGGCGCCGGACGCCGACAACGACGGCATGCCTGATGCGTGGGAGGGGGCGCACGGACTGAACCCCCGTAACCCCGAGGACGCCCACGGCGACCGTGACGCGGACGGCTACACCAATGTCGAGGAATACCTCAACGATGTCGCCGAGCGGCTGGAAAAGGAAGCCGCGGCGAGGTGGTAGGCGCGCCGGGCCGCACGCCGCCGTCCCCGGGCGCAGGGATGGCCCTACGCAGCGACGAAGCATCTCCCTGTTCTGCGCGCGAAAATGGCAGAAGGGTATGAGTCTGAACTGAGCAGCCAACCAAGCATTCACGAGGCAGCCACGCGCCCCGGGTACCCGCGGCCGGGTCGCTATCCCCCCCGGCCCTTCGGCAAGCTCATCGCGGCCACTATCTGTAAGGCGGACGCGGCGCCCCCGGCTTTTCGCCGCATCTATGGCGACGATCTCGAGCTCATTGAGCAGCGGCTCAAGGCGTATCGCGCCGCGCTCCGCGCGTGCGGACAATACGGCCACGACCAGGACATCGCACTCGTGCGGTCTCCGTGCAGGATCAACCTCATGGGCGTGCACGTTGACCATCGGCGCGGCGAGCTGAACTACCTGACGCACAGGCGCGAGGTGATCATGGCGGCCTCCCTGCGAGACGACGACGAGGTGGCGCTCGTGAACACCGAGGCGGACCTATTCCCGCCGCGACGGTTCCGCATAAGCGAGGAGATGCAGCGAGGGCCGTGGGACGACTGGATGGAGTACATCGAGAGTCCTGGCGTCTCGGGTGAGTTGGAGCGGACCCGGGGTGACTGGGTCAATTACGTCAGAGGTGCGGTGCTGCGCCTGCAGCATCGCTTCCCCGATCGTCCACTGCGCGGCATGAACCTCGCTGTCACCGGCGACATCCCGCGGTCCGGCGGCCTCAGCTCGTCGTCGGCGGTGTTCGTGGCGACGATAATGGCCACGCTGTGCCTCAACGACCTCGACGTCGAGCCCGATGAGCTGGCGGAGCTGTGCGGCGAGGGTGAGTGGTACGTGGGTACGCGCGGCGGCGCCGGGGATCACGCTGCCATGATTTTTGCCAGACGCCAGCACATCGCCCGCGTGCGCTGCTTCCCGTTGGAGCTGCTCGAGTACGTCGCCGTTCCAAACGGCTACGATGTCGTCATCTGCAACTCGCTTCGTCAAGCGCAGAAGTCCAAGGGCGAGCTGAGCGCCTACAACGAGACCATCGCCGCCTATGGCACCTGCCTGATGCTCATAAAGGATGTGCTCGTGAGGGAAATGGGGCTGGAGGCCGCCATCGTGGAGCAAAAGGTACATCACCTCGGCGACATCAATCTGAACGGGGGCCTCTTCCCCGACGAGTTGATGTGCGAGGTGCTCAAGCGCATTCCCGAGCTGATTACGCGCGAGGAGCTGCTGGCGCGGCTTCCGCAACAGCGGGATGCCCTCGAAACCATCTTCAAAACTCACGACGAGCCCGAGCGGGGCTACCGGTCGCGGGCGGTGGCCATGTTCGGCCTCTCAGAGATAGCCCGCAGCAGCGAGTGCGCCGAGATGCTGAAACGCGAGGACATGGCCTCCTTTGGGCAGCTGATGTACATCTCGCATGACGGGGATCGCGTGATGACCTTCGACGCGGACGGCAATCAGGCCCTCTGGGACAACGAGCGAACGCGGGTGACCGATGCGTATCTCGACCAACTGATCGGCGACCTCAAGAGCGGCGATAATAAGCGGCGGGAGGGCGCGCGGCTTATGTATCAGCATGGCGGCTATCGGTGCAGTTGTGAGGAGCTGGATCAGCTCGTGGACATCTGTCGCGGCGTTGATGGGGTCCTTGGGGCGAGCCTCACGGGCGCCGGCTTCGGCGGCTGTGTGTTGGCCTTGGTGGAATCCGGGTGCACCGAGGCATTGTTGAAGACCCTGGACGAGAAGTACTACAAGGCACGCGGCCTGCCATTTAGCGCGGAGACGTGTGAGTCGGTTGAAGGCGCGGGAGTGGTGGATGTGTAGGGTAGAGCGGGGCGACGCCTCAGCACGGACGATGTGCAGTTCCCCTAAACTGCCACGCGCACTGACACGCCGTCAGCCCCCCACCGGCGACACATACATCATCAGAATCGTTGGAGCGAAGTACCGATGACGAAGGAAGTTCGGCGTGACGTGTTTCCGGCCATCAGACGGCAGCGGCTGATCCCCGACAAGGGCGTAAGCATCGCGCGCCGCGGCCAAGGTCGCAAGATCGCGGCCGCGGCCCTGACCCTGGACGAGAGGCGCCTGCGGGACGCGCGGCTCTCGGCCGTGAGACGGGAAAGGGGCGTGCCGGCAGAGCAGGCGGCGCAGGCCCGCGCCGCTCGGGAGGCGCTTGAGTGCGGCCTGCAAGTCCTGGCGGAGCATGCCCGCGCTCGGAACGTCATCGGAACCACTGCCAGGCAGGCCGCGCAGGCAGCAGCGCGCATCGGGCTCGAGTTCCTCGAAGAGCACGAGTGCCTCTGCGATGTATCCCTCGCGGGTCGGAGGCCGACCATCCGCTTCGACGCCACGGCCGCACGGGAGCTGTTGGACTTGGCGCCCGGGGCTGTTGGGTCGCTGTATGCTGTGGCGCTCCTTTATGCGTTCGCCCGGATCGCCGGCTCTGACCCGGGTGAATCGCTGCTTCGTGTCGCCGAGGCGCACGAGCTGCTCAGCGACGCGGAGCGGGCAGAGCTGTGGCGCGCGCTTGGTGACGGCACGCTCGATAGCGGGGGCATCCTGCTGCGATTCCTGCAGGAGAGCCTCGGCAGGCCGCGGGAGGAGCGCGAGCGGCTGGCGGCGTGGCTGCGGGCTCGGGCGATGATCGAGCTCCCGTACAACGCGGAACGCGTCCGACGGGCCATCGCCCAGGAGACCGACCTGGCGGCGCTGCGGCAGCGCATCTACACGGAGATCAACGAGACGTATGTCGAGGACGTAGACGCCGCCAACGCCGAGCGGATCGCCGACTGGTGCCTCGAAGAGGGCATGCAGCTCGTCGGCGGGCGTTTCAGCCGAGCGTTCTACGTCGATGCCATGCTCATGGCCAGCGCCAAGGTGCTCTCGACGGCGGCGCTTCGGCCCGCTGTGCGCCATCTGGAGAGGGTCGCAGCCCAACTCGCGGACGAGCTTCCGCGCAGCGACGACAGCGGCCAGGACGCGCTCACCAACGCCATCGGCGGCCACTTGCAGGCGGCGATCAACCTGACGCCGCGCGACCGGGTCTCTCTGGCGGAGGTTGAAGGGGTTGTCGGAGCTCTCCGGGACGCCCTGACGGGTCTGGAGAACAGGATGCTGGCCGCTGTCGATGGCGGCGACATGAGGGCGAAGCTGCGTCGCCGCGAGTCCGCGACCCCGGCACAACTGTCTCGCCGGCGGCGAGAGGCGCGGCGGAAGCTGGATCAGGTCCGGGACGCCGTGTGGGCGGTGGAGCGCGCCGCTCTGGATGCGCCGAAGTCCGACCCGGCCTACGTCGCCTTCTTCCAGCGGCTCTTCCCCCTCGACGCCATCAACATGGGCATACTCAACGAGCTGCTGGACCCCTTCTTCGGGGAGGACGAGGACATCCACCAGCTCATTCGCGACTCCGGTCACAACATGTACGTGACGCCGAACCTGAAGGCATGGCTGCGCAAGTGCGACCACTGGGTGGAGGCGCTGCCGGCGTATGCCAGCTACGAGATGGTGCCGCGCGACGGTGGCTACGACGTGGTGACCTGGGTGCAGCGCTCCATACTCGAGGACATGTACCGGCGACATGCGGAGGACTGGGCGCTGAACATCGAGGAGGTCATGGCCCTCGAGCACGTGGCCATCGCCCGCAAGCTGCTCGTGGCGCAGCTCCGTCTCCGGCAGCGGGTGGAGCAGCTTGCCACGCGTCAGCAGATGAGCGAGGAGGAAGCCATCAGGCAAGTCGTCATCGAAGCCAACCTGGGAGACCTGGTGGGAGCTGTTGCTGCGCTGGTAGAGGCCACGTATCTGAACCTGTGCGAGGAGGTAGCGCAGGCGCGGGAGCGCGACGGAGCCAGTCGTTTGGAGGCGCTCGAGGGCGTCATCGCGAGCGATAGCTCGCGCCGCAACGTCGCCGGCGCCACGTTGGCTGATTTGGGCCGCAGCCCATCGAAGGCCCGCGAGGCGCTGGCAGAGC
>Ga0209979_1004018_pt1 | contig 12451 bp, 9 predicted proteins | sample AnhtaG_FD_183114 | JGI IMG/M metagenome (GOLD analysis project Ga0209979, IMG submission 183114) | Deep subsurface microbial communities from Anholt, Denmark to uncover new lineages of life (NeLLi) - Anholt_01485 metaG (SPAdes) (version 2) | ecosystem: Environmental > Aquatic > Marine > Oceanic >...
AGGTATTTTGAGAAGTAAGTGTGCCGCTTCAGCCGCCAATAACTTCTCGCCCTGGAAAATCAGAAGTTAGAGCCAAAAGAAGATAAAAAATGCTGCCCAAAATTCAATTACTCGGACAGGCTCCTAGGTCACATGTATCAAAAGCGCTGGGGACTCTAAAGAGTAAGCTGGCGACTTTGAAAGAACAGGAGCAATAGAATGGAAATAGAAAACATCGAACAAATCCTCAAAAGTATCGGCAGTGCAGAGGTGCCTGACGACGTGCACAAGGTCGGAGCTGAAATTTCGCAGGCCTTCGCCGGCGCTACCCGGCTCTTGGCATTCGAGGAAAGCCGGCGCACACAGAGAGTCAATCGGGTGGTGGAAGTCTTTCGCAAAGCCGCAGTTGGCGCACTGGCGGCCGCCGCGGTGATTATGCTGTTGATTCTCTTGGGAAAAACCGGTGAAGGTGTGGCCTGGGCCGATGTTGTCGCTGCGATGGAAAAAGTCGGTCAAGTTCACATGAGTGTCTTTGTCGAAGATAGCGATGATCCCGAGCAGATCAGGCTTGAGCTGTATTACAAAAGACCGGACATCTGGCGTGGTCACGGCCTTGGTATGGTCCAGTTCGTTAAAGGTAATGAATCAAAACTATTTGATACCCGAAAGAAAGCTTTTGTAGACCCTGATAAGGTCACCAGCTCTCCCATACCACCAGATGCAATTCGCCTCACTCTCCAGAGCGATTCTTTGCTTGACGCAATTCTCCGAACCGTGTTTCGTGAAAATGTACCACCGGCTGAGCCCGTTGTTACAATGCCCGGACTTGCCAATGAGGATGTCGAGGTATTCGATTACAGTCACGGAAACAGCGAACACTGGGTGCGGATATGGGTGATGCGTAAATCCCGCCTGCCGATCCGCTTGAAGTTGTTTTCGCCACAGTGGAATGAGACGATACTTGCCGTTATAGATTACAGTGACCCGCAGCCCGACGCTTTCTTTGACCCCGAGCACTTTGAACAAGAAATGAAAAGTAAACAGCCGGAAAAAGCATACCAGTTTTACAGGATCGGCCAGGGGCTCCTCGGCGGAAAACCAAAAGACGCAGCACAGATTTACCAGGTCCGCGGCGGCTATCGAGCCCCTGAGTTCATAAGTATAGAAGCCAGTGACAATGAAGACCTGTTGATAGTCTCTATTGACCCGGAAAACAGAAGTCCCAATGGCGGCCATGTCCCCGGAGAATATTACCTGGAACTCCATGATAACTGGGGCAACGTCTACCTGCGTTACTTTCGTTACTGTCCGGGGCGCAAACCAACGGAAACGGGATATCCGTTGCACCAATATTACACGCCCGTCCAGCCGTTCATACAAGGACAGGGAAAGCACACCCTTACACTGCGATACATTTATTGGGATAATGATTTGGACAAAGGTGGCATAGGCTACGACAAGGTAATCCATCAAGAGGTCGTCCAAGTCCCCAAACCCTCGGTCAGCGGAATACCCGATTCGTGGTACCAGGCCGACCAGGCAAGAAAGCCATTCTGGAAAAGTCAGGCCATGAGCCAGTTCGGCGGCAAGACCCTAATGGAGCGGCTGACCGCAGTTGAAGAAGCCTTAAGACAAAATCCGGATTCGCCGGGACATCTGTTGAGCAAAGTGAATCTGCTAAGAGAGTTGGGTGACGAGGACGAAGCGCATCATCTCTTCGAAGAGAAGCTCCTGGCAACTGCGTTGGAAAAACCGTTTCAGAAGCGCTCCGCGGATGATCTTCTTGCCAGATACCTGCTTTGGCTATATAACACCGGACGTGAAAGCGAATTTTGGCCCGTAATAAAAAGGCTGGAGGAAGCAAAGCAAAAGCTGTTGAGCATGACCGGCTCGGAAGTGACGCACCACCAAAAGAACGTCAAGCGTCTGCGCAGTGCTTTGGCTCAGGTGACCGCCATCCCTGCAGCACTGCAGGAAATCCAGAAGGCTCCCAAGCCTGAAATTACGAGAATCGCCGCCAGCGAAGACGGAGTAGTACTGCTGGAAAACCCCCCGCCGATGAAAGCGGGCGGCCCGACCACAGCAAATGGGCCGGCGGCCCTTATCTCAACGAGGGCGGTTACGAATTGACAAACCGCCGATACAAAAACCCGCCCGACGGGATGCAACTGGTCCAGCTAAAGGGCACCGGAACAAAGATTGAGCTAAAGTTCAGCGCGCTTTTGCGCGAATTCATCCCCGGCGGCGTGGGAACAAGATACCATTTCACTATTCCGTGGTCTGTCAAAGTACAGGTCCCGAAACCAAGTGCGGCAACAATCGAAGAATTGAAACAGAAGTTCCCTCAATGGAAAGAGCAATTTGACAAAGAGGCAAACCCCGACGCTTGGGACGCAGCATTGAGTGAAGCGCGGTCTTTCCGTGATAATGACAAGCCTGAAAAAGCCATAAGGGCCTTCAAAGAAATCCTCGATATGAACGAACCGGATTGGCACAAGACGCTGGGCCACAAAAATGAAAGAGACATCAGACGCAAAGCATGGGTCAGACTTGAAATCGCCCAGTGCCTCGCTCACTTCGGCCGATTCGAAGAGGCCAAAAAGACTATCGACAATGCGGAGGCCGAACTAAGAACCGCCGGATTTTGGGAAAAGCCTTCTGGAGTTTACATGCTCGCCGATGAGTCCACAGTCTTCGCAAACCGTGTCATCGTCGCCAGGAAGATGATTGAGCAGGGACGTCTCGATCTGGCGCAGGACTATATTACCGAAATGGAACGTGCCAAGCCCGACTTTCGGATTTATGACAACATAAGCAGTCTCAAGCAAACCATCACTGGGGCATGGACCAGCTACAAGGATAGGGACCGGGCGGTCAACCGCTGGAACAATCTCGACAGGGCAAAATGGCTACTAATGAAGGCCCGACGAGCCAGGTAGAACCTGAGCGTTCGCCAGAAGAAAGAATGGCCGGGCTTAGTTTGGCTCGGCTTTTTGGGGCCGGGATTGTTTAATTGCGGGGGGTGTATTTCTGCAGGATTGGCCTGTCTGCGGCATTGAGCACAAAAATTTTTAGAAAAAGCAAATATGGAATGATTTTTCTTGACTTTGGTGCCTTAGTGCCGATAATATAAAAGGTTGTGAGCAGATAGACAGTTCATTTGTGCAGACAGAAGGTTATTCGAAAGGGAGCTATATTATGAAGACTAAAATTTTTGTGGCAGTTTTGGTTAGCTTACTTGTGATCTCAGCTCTACCTGCAAGCAAGTTGATTGCAGCAAAACCAGATGACCCGGGAGAAGGGAAAAAGCCGGAGAAGGCACAACGGCCTGAAAAATTAGAACAGATTATCTTCGTGCACCCTGTCGCACCTGATAGACCTGATAGTCCGGGAAAGGGGAAAAAGCCGCCCAAAGAGGAACCACCAAAAGACAATACCTATTATGAGTTATGGGGTGGTTATTTAGATAATATTCTGCCCGCTGAGTACTACATCAATCCTAATATTGGCCTAGGAGCGTGTCCGAGTATTCGTTTTCAAAACACGTAAGTCTTTACTAATACAGAACTTAGCCATTTTAGACCCGAAAACGCTAAGTCTGTTATTTACAAGCACTTATGAATTTCAGAGCCTATTACTCGGACAGACTCCTAGTCACCGCTGGAGACCCAGTGGCGGCAGTTAACGCTGCCGTTGAGGCCTGGGATACAGTAACCGCTGCCGGCCTGTTCGATTATGCCGGAGTAACAGAGAAAAACTGGTATGAATTAGATGGTCAGAACACTATTTCCTGGGTTAAGTTCATACCGCGTGATTACATTGCGGTAGCGGTGATGTGGTATAACGAAGAGACCCTGGAAATCTGGGAGTTTGACATCGTCTTCAACACCTTCCACAGGTGGGGTATTGGCCCGGTTAAAAGAGACAGAGCCTTTGACATTCAGAATATCGCCACGCACGAGTTCGGTCACCCCACAGGTTTAGACGACCTGTATGACGAGTTATATAGAGAGTTGACTATGTACGGTTACTCGAGCAAGGGCGAAACCGAGAAGTGCACTCTGGAGGAAGGCGACGTCGCTGGTGCTCAGGAACTGTATGGAGCAGCGACAGAATAGGCTGCAAGCTAATTATACTGACACTGTTGACGGGGGCAGGCCGCGCTGCTACTGTTTGCGTCACTAAGAAGAAACAGCTAACAGCCGGCTATTGGAGATGCGGTCCGGCGGTGCAGCGTTTTCGAAAGGTCTATAAGTTCCAGGCTTTAGCGAAGGCGCGGAAGCTTCGGTCGTAAGTTTTCTCGACTTCGTCGGGGAAGCAGCAGCCGGGCAATTGCCTCGACGATAAATGATAGCTTATACACTCGCAGCACATGCCTTTTCTGTCACAACCTGGATATGTGCAGCCGCAATTTTTCAGGTTTTGTTCCTTATTGCATTCCATAAATAGTAGCCTCCTTTAGTAAATCAAAATCCCTGTGATAAACTTAGCGAGCCGGCAGTTTGTAAAGGCAGATGCTCAACGGCGGTATGCTCAGTTCGTTGGAGATGCCGCCGAGCGGCTTTTCCTCGATCACGACTTTCGGCTCTTTGCCCGGCTCATTGTAGGCCATTGGGTCGGAGCCGGCTATCAACCAGAGCCGGCCGGTGCCGGTTAGTCGGGCGCCTTTGAGGTCCATCGCGATTTCACATTTGTGGACTGTGGGGTTGACGATGGCAATAGTTAAGGCCCTGCGGTCGGTGGTCCAGGCGGCGGCCACGTCAAGCGGCTCGACATTGCCGGTGACGGGTACCGGCAGAGTACCAAACTGTCGGCGGTAAAGTTTCAGGGCCAACCCGGTCGTCGCAAAGGCGGCCTCGGTCTTGGTGGTCTTGATGCAGCCGATTACGTTGACGGTCTGGGCGTAGTTAGCCATAAAAATCATATCACTGTTGCGAATCATCTCGTGCAGGCCGGTGGCAATTCCCAGAGCGTCTTTGAGCGTATAACGACAGCCGAGCTCACCGTATTCATAGACGTAAGGCCGGTGCCAGTAATTCCATTCATCCAGCGCAATGCGGATGTCCTTTCCTTTGAGCGAGTCCAGCTCTTTGCGCAATTTATGATGGGCCTCGACTTTGCCGCGAGCAGCAGCGACCATCTGGCGCACGTGCTCAATTACGGATTCCTTCGCCCCTTTGTAGAAGTGCTCACTTATCAGGTCCATATAGTCTGCGCAGTTCTTCAGCATTTCCTCTGACCAGCGTCGGACGTCACCGACAGCCACGAGCTTGATTGAGGGGTCGACCTTGCGCATTGCTTTAGCGAACAGATTGTGCTTTTGTACATAATGCTCGAGTGACATATAGCCCAGTTGCCATTTACCATACATTTCGTTGCCTATGCCCCACCACCTGACATTATAAGGTTCGGGATGGCCGTTAGCGGCCCGCCACATCCCCATAGGTGTATCGGCCGAGCCGTTCGCATATTCAACTTCCTCCGCCGCGGAATGGTCGTCGCCGAAGCCTGAATTGACCACAACCAAAGGCTCGGCACCAACCTCACGGCAGAACATAACGAATTCATCGACGCCGAAATCGTTATGCTCAACTCCTGTCCATGCGGGATTCTTGCGAGGGGGTCGTTTGTCACGGTCGCCGACGCCGTCACGCCAGTCGTAACCGCTCACGAAGTTTCCCCCCGGCCAGCGGTAGATCGGCGAGTTGAGCTCTTTTAGCAGCTTCAATGTATCGGCCCGCATACCATTGATGTTGTCGGCAGGCATCAGTGACACAGTCCCGATTTGAAAAGTATCCTTTCCCCGTCCGACAATTTCCAGCAGGCCGTTGTCGGTCGTGCCTCCCGACTTGAAATGCAGAGCAAATGGGCGGGGAAGATAACTTCTGGTAATACCTTTAGCGATTGTCACCGTATCGCGCTCATTCTTACCTTTGCCCCACACAAGACTCACTTCAATCGGAAGCGCTTCAACGACTGCCGCGATCACGATTCGCCCTGTGTACTCTTTGCCTTTAACTAATCCCAGCTTATCCTGAAATATCCCGCACGGCCTGCCGTCGCCGGGCAATTGTATTTCAGGCGTATGCTCACCCACATAAGAATTCTCGCGTACCATTTTCACAGCATCTTTTGGGCCAATAACCTGCCAGGGAGATGCCCTGAGCACCCCTGCTCCTTTGTGCTCTTTCCAGATGGGGCCCTCGGCGGGAACAGGATAATAGAACTTGCGGTCTTCGAGCATTTCGGCCCAGATGCCGCCGTAAATGCAGCGGCCCAGGTGTTCGATGAACTGGCCGTAGATGTACCTTGAAATCGGCTCGCCAATTTTGTCGGCCTCAATCGTCACGACAGGTTTCACAGCCGGTGCGTCAACCGCTTCGGCCCAGACGGCCCCGCCGGATAGGCCACCCAATATTGCAGCTGCCAAAATGCCAATACAAACAAAACGAACTCTCAACATCTCAAATCTCCTTTCAATCTGCTACTCTGGAATACATACAATACCCAGTGTCATTGCGAGGAGTCCCGATATATCGGGACGACGAAGCAATGACAACCCAGCGAACCAAACGTTACAGACTACTACGTTCTTCTTAAACGGGGGACAATAATATCAAACCCGGCATTATAGACTAACTTACGAGAAGTGCAACTCAATAATGTCTTTGTCGTTCAGGACGTGGTTTCTCTGGGCGTTTTGGCCGTCATAGACGCCGGTGCCCCAGATTCTTGCGAATCTGAGATTTTCGGCTAATTGGCGGTGGATGGCGACAGCCAGGTCCATAACGGTTGAGCCGGCGGGCAGTGTGAACGGTTCATCCATATCGGCAGGCTTGCCGGGGGGCTTGGCGTAGATGCGTATGATATTCAATAATCTAAAAAACGTGGCGGGCAGTTTATCGAGGCCGGCGCCCGTTTTGATGGAGATTTCCGCAAACTTAAATGGACGTTTACACGATTGCTTCAGGATTTGAAAGGCGTTCGGCTTAGCTATGTCGGATTTGGTGCAGATGCAAAATGTCCTTTTGCCGAGAACATTGCCGTGCTCGTCCATCGAGCCGGTTTCAGCATCGATGAGCAGATTTCTCGACTCCAGAAAATCCAGACAGATGCCCATTTGTTCCTTGACGTCACCGGAAAGGTCAATGACCACAGCAATCAGGTCGCAGTGGCGATACGTCCCGACCTGTCCCGGGGCAAGGTAATCAGCGGTGATGGGCGGCATATCAACAAGCTGGATTGGGACGTCTTCAAACGTCACCATTCCGGGGACAGGGGCGCCGGTTGCGAACGGAAAGTCGGCGACGTTGGCTTTTGCATTGGTAAGGGCGGCCACGATGGAGCTTTTGCCGCAGTTTGGTGTCCCCAAAAGAACAATCTGACCCGAGCCGCTTCTCGGGACATGGAAGATGTCCACGTGTGTGGCGCCGCGTTTCTTTGCGGGCACTTCTCTTAGTTTGCTAAGTTTGCGCCGCAGGTCCGCCTTTAGATGATCCGTACCCTTATGCTTGGGCATCACGGCCAGCATCCGCTCCAGAGCGAGAATCTTCTCTTCATTGGTGCTGGCCGTGCGATACCACTGCTCGGCCTTGAAATACTCTGGCGTCAGATTCGCAGGCATCGTCCAAAATTCAAAAATTAGGAATTAAAAACCAAAATTCAAAAACGACACACAGTGTCATTGCGAGTCCGAACGAAGTGAGGGCGTGGCAATCCCACACCTAACCGATGAGATTGTTTCGGTCGCTTCACTCCCTCGCAATGACATTTTACATCTTGATATTTGCATTTATCAACAGGGCGCGAACCATTGACTTATTCAGCGACTTTTTCAGCAACCATGTCACCGACTTCGCTTGTGGAATAACCCATCCGGCCCGCCTGCAGCGATTTTATCTTATTCGCGGTTACGAACATTACCGCTTCTTCGACTGCGTTGGCCGCCTTTTCCTCGCCCAGCGTTGCAAGCATCATCTGGGCTGCGCAAATGGCGGCCAGCGGGTTGATAACACCTTGGCCGGTATATTTCGGTGCACTGCCGCCGATAGGCTCGAACATACTGACACCTTCCGGGTTGATGTTTCCGCCGGCGGCGATACCCATACCGCCCTGGACCATTGCACCCAGGTCGGTGATGATGTCGCCGAACATATTGCCGGTCACGATTACATCGAACCATTCGGGGTTCTTGACCATCCACATACACGTGGCGTCAACGTGGTAGTATTCTCTTTCGATATCGGGATATTCGGCTTCGCCCATCTCGTGAAAGGCCCGCTCCCAAAGGTCGTAGATATAAGTCAGAACGTTGGTCTTTCCGCACAAAGCAAGAGTATTTTTTTTACCTCTTCTGCGAGTCTTTTTGCCGTACTTGCGCGCGTATTCAAATGCGTACTTAAGACATCGGTCAACCTGAAAGCGATTATAGACGGCGGACTGCACCGCTACTTCGTTTGGCGTTCCTTTCATAGTGAAGCCGCCGGTGCCGGTGTACAGGTCGCCGGTGTTTTCGCGAACGACAACGAAGTCTATGTCGTCCGGGCCCTTGTCTTTTAGCGGCGTTTCTACTCCCGGATAGAGCTTGACGGGACGCAGGTTGATATACTGCTCCAGCGCAAAGCGGGCCTTGAGCAAAATGCCCTTTTCCAGGATGCCCGGCGCAACGTCGGGGTGTCCGATTGCGCCCAGCAGGATTGCGTCGAATTTGCGAAGCTCTTCGACCCCGCTGTCAGGCAGCGTCTCACCGGTTCTCTTGTACCTTTCGCCACCGAAATCGAATTCTGTCAAATCGACTTTGAAATTGAATTTGTCGGCAGCGGCTTTCAACACCTTTTCCGCTTCAACCGTCACTTCCGGCCCGGTTCCGTCACCGGGGATTACAGCAATCTTGTACACTTTCAATTCTCCTTGTCGTAAAAGCATTACTTATGTTTTTCGTATTTTGTTCCTGTCGGCTTTGGCCCCGTATTCAGGGTTAGGTTTCGGCATACGGGCGTCCACTGCCTTTCGCCACTCGTGCAGCATCCTGCGAAGCTCGGCTGTCTTTTCCGGCATCCTGGCGGAGAGGTCGTGCTTCTCACTGATATCCTCTTTCAAATTGTATAACTCTATGCGGTTGTCTTCGTAGAATTCTATCAGCTTATAATCCCCGGCCCGCACGGCGCCGCCCGGTCTGCCGCCCTGGTTGCCGTAGTGTGGATAGTGCCAGTAAATCGCCTTGCGTTTGAGTTTGCCTTTTTGCTGCAGTAACGGCGCCAGACTCACACCGTCGCAGTGTTGCCCCGGCCGAAGCGCCAGGTCGGCCATCTCCAGCATAGTCGGATAAAAGTCCGTGCTTGTCACCGGCTCATTGCATACACTCCCCGCTCTTACCACCCTGGGCCACTTAATAATCATCGGCTCACGGATGCCGCCCTCGTATAGCCAGCCCTTGCCCGCCCGCAACGGCACATTTGATGTCGGCGAGCCTTCGGAAGTTGATAAGCCGCCGTTGTCGGACATAAATATCACAACCGTATTGTCCGCCACACCCAGCTCATCGAGTTTCCTCATCACGCGCCCGACGCTCTCGTCCACGCTCTGAATCATCCCCGCATAGACCGCATGGTCCTGCACCCGTCGTGCCTGCCGGTTGCCTTCTGGAATAAATCGCGGGCCCTTGGCTGGCGGAAGGCTTTCAGCCTTGGCCTTGTATTTCTCGGCGAGCTCTTTCTTCGATTCCAGTGGTGTGTGCACAGCGTAATGCGACAGATACAAAAGAAACGGCTTGTCGTGGTTGGCCTCAAGAAACTTCAGTGACTCGTCAGTAAGGCGGTCCGCCAGATACTCACCGGGCCGGCCCTCAATCGGAGGATTGTCACCCCACTGGGGCCAGAAGTGGCTTTTCGGCGCCCCGCTGCGGGTGCCGCCGATATTGATATCGAAACCCTGATGCTCCGGATAGTACGGTTCTTTGCCTAAATGCCACTTGCCTATAAAGCAGGTGACATATCCCGCCTCCTTGAGTGCCTCGGCAATCGTGACCTCTTCCAGCGGCATTTGGTGACGCCATTCTGGCGGAAGAATCGGGGAGTTCTTAGGCCAGCGCCGCCCTACCAGAAAGTTCGTAAGGTTCAGCCGCGCCGGATACTTACCCGTCATTATGCTCGCGCGTGTCGGCGAACAGACCGGGCACGCCGCATAAGCATCGGTGAAACGCATCCCTTCAGAGGCGAGCCTGTCGATATTTGGCGTCTCATAGAACGTACTACCGTAACAGCCGGCGTCCCTCCAGCCCATATCATCTATCAGGAAGAAAACAAAATTCACTTTCTTCCCCGCCGAGCCGCCCGCAGGTTTCTGAGCAGCACTCATACCTGCCGGCAGCGCCAGCGCCGCCGCACCAAACCCAATACCCTTCAAAAATTCACGCCGATTCATAAATCCTGGCCGCTCCTATTTCTCAGAATATCTCCACCCGACATCAAACATATTTCTCATACATTTGACGCACTTATCGTAGTCCATTGCATCTATCTGCAGAATCTTGCCGTCTGTCCAGACTACGCTAAAAATCCGGTCGGAAAAATAAACCGAGCCCACATTCGCCTCCACACCCTTGTAGTCCTTGTAGATTCTCGCCTTTGTCACCGCCACGTCACCAATCTCCTTCAATTCCTTGCTCGCCTTCGCTTTCAGTGGCAGGATAATTTTGACGTCTTTTCCCTTCAGCAGCGGCGCAAGTTTGCCAAGCAGCTTCATCGGGATATTGCTTATTCTAACCCTTCGTGACTTTCCAATCTTATCTTTTATTGCCTCAAGGGCCTCTTTGTTAGAGCGAAAAGTCGTTGATATCTTCGCTTCGTATCGTCCGTCAACTATCGGCATGTCACTGTCTCCTTTCACCACCGTCAATTCTTTTTTCTTATATAATTCAGCCGACCACGTCAATTCGTCAAGTAATCGACTACCAATTCGGGACACTGCATACTCTTCTATTTGTCCAGAATCTTGCATATAACCTGGAACTTCTCTTTGTAAGAATCCCTTTCTTCGCAGAGAGCCTGGGCCTTTCTGTATAAGTTCTCGCGTGTCAACTGTATTAGCTCAAGGATAATCTCTCTGTCATCTTGGCGCACTTTCTTTTGAAGGCGCTTGAGTCTGTTAGTAATGCTCCTCTGAATGCCTTCGAGCTGATTAAGCGTAATGCTGTCATCAGGATTTTGCTTAGGACTCATTATTTACGACCTCCCACAAGTATGTTTAACAATCTTTTTGAGCCAATTTATTTATGAGACCGCCAGCCTAAATTATTTCCAGCACAACGTCGCGCGGCGAAAATCCGTTTTCCTTATTGCCTTCTTAGCTTTGCCGTTTTTTCCAATTAGCCATACTATACTCTCCAAGAACCCGGTTATCAATAAAATCTACACAGTATGCCTTACGGCACTGGCAGGAAAGTTGAGCCCAATTCAATGCATACTTGGTTAATTGCGCGTCTATTATAAGGCCCCCCTTTGCAGCACTCACAAAATAGGAGTCCTCCCAGGAACGCGTCTTATATTCGACTGACCCTAATCAGATATCTCGCCCTCGACAAACTTTTTTTGGCTTATCACGTTTCCCGAGGGGTCCCAGCGAGTTGCTACGCCGTCGCACTTGAAATTGCGCCAGGTGGACTCGGATTTCTTCTGTCCGTTGGACCAGTACTGGGTCCAGACGCCGGTTCCGTCGTCACGGTGGTGCCACTGCCATTTTTTGGTGCCGTTGGGGGCCCAGTGGGTTTCGAGGTCAACTTTTTTTCCGAGGTTATAGGTAACTTCCCACTGCTTATGGCTGTTTTCGTAATACCAGGTTTGGGTGCCGTGCGTCAGGTAACGGCCGTCGTCTGCGACGCCGGCATACCATTTTGCTTTCAGCTTGCCGCTCGGATAAGTTTCCCTGAACTCCCTGACCTGTGAGATTGCCTTAGCAGTAGATTTCATAAGCTCGGCGTCAGGTCTTTCGTCGGTGCTTTCGTCGAGAATCCAGGCCTCGTTGAAGGCCAGGTGCAGACAGGGGCTGTTCATGGTGGTAATCAGGTGGATGACGCCGTTGGGGGCCTGGCGTGCGGCCGAGTAGCCGATAGTGTCGGCGCCGCCGTGACGACTTTTGTTTTCGTGAGGCTGGGTGCCGATAAGCTTCTTGATATACCATGTCTGGGCATCGTCCTCGGATAAGGCGACGTATGAGCCTCTTTCGGTAACGCCTTCAGGCTGTCGGCCGTTGATGTGTTGAAAGTCACCTGCGAAGAAAAGTCGTCCGCTCTGAAGACGCAGGATACTTGGCCGCTGGTTGGAACCCTGGGCCGGGAAGGGGGTTTTGCTGACTTCCCAGGTTTTGCCGCCATCACGTGAAATGGATTTTGGCATAAAGCCGTTAATATCGGTGTTCTTGCCGCCCATCCCGAGGATACTCCCGTCTTTTAGCAAGACATAGGTAGTATGTCTTC
>Ga0209979_1004019_pt1 | contig 12449 bp, 6 predicted proteins | sample AnhtaG_FD_183114 | JGI IMG/M metagenome (GOLD analysis project Ga0209979, IMG submission 183114) | Deep subsurface microbial communities from Anholt, Denmark to uncover new lineages of life (NeLLi) - Anholt_01485 metaG (SPAdes) (version 2) | ecosystem: Environmental > Aquatic > Marine > Oceanic >...
TCATCCCTGGCCGCAGCTCGCTCGTGCGCATCATCCTGTCGGGTCGAAACAGCGTACTGCCCGAGGCTGCCGACGCTGCGAGCGCCAGCACGACCGCGCTCACGCGCGCACTGCGCCACCACAGGCGCCGCTTATCCTGGTGACATGTCTTCATACGCCGTACACTCCTCCGAAGCAAGCTCGATGGCCCCTCGCGTTGCAGTGCATCGGAATGCCGATGCTCTAGTACCCCTATTTACCACAACCGCGGGCCGTCGGCCCGCGGCCGCTTCTGTCCCGTATCATACCAAAGGTGCTTGTATATAGCACCAATGTGCACGGGGTGTCAAAGCATCCGGTAACGCCCGGAGAGGCCCGTGGACACCGCGGCAGCGACACACGGGCGGCGCGTCCGGCACTCGGAGTAGCTACTCCCTCACGAGCGACTCGGCCGGGTAGAAGAAGTGCACCACGAGAGAGACGGTGAGGATGACGCAGACGCCCAGAATGAGGCCAAAGGCCGCCGGGCGCAGGCGCCGGAAGGCGCTGAACCCGAGGAAGCGCACCACGACGATCTTTGCCAGCCAACCGAGGAGTATTGAGAGCCAATAGCGATCGATGGGCCAACCAAGCCAGGCGACGAAGCCGAGGGGATGGAAGGGCCACCAGAGGAAGCGCTGCCGCATGACCACGAGAAACATCGTCGTAGCGCCGCCGATGGCCAGGCCGACCCAGTCTGCCAGCGCCATCTCTGTCGGGTGGCCCAAGTAGGCAACTAGCTTGTTGACCGTGTTGTGTGACGAGCGGCTCGGCCACCACCCCAGCTTTGGAACACTCCAGCGATAGATGACGAAAAGCGATGTGACGTGGCAGGTGAACACGCCGGCGGCTATCGCCGCCCACAGCACCCACGGGATCTGGGTCCGGGTGAAGCGGGCATCAGAGGCTATCTTATAGCCCTGGAACACGGCCGGCATGTTCAGCGTGGCGGTGCTGCGCGTCTGGCACCAGCTCGTCATCGTCATGAGCGTGACGTTCATTGCCCCGATCCGCCCGGTGCCGGCGATATCGAAGATCGCCTCGTTGAGCCTGAAGGGCGACGAGTAGATGAACATGCCGGCTTCGCACAGCACTCGCGCGGCGACCATGCTCACGATGGGAAAAGCGCCGAAGAACACCACGGCCCACAGCAGCGACATGCCCGCCTGCACGCACCACCACCAGATGAAGAGCATAGAGGCGATGAACCCGAAGACCGCCACCCGGTAGGGCTGTCGCCCCGTGAGTGTCTCCTGCGATTCGCGTCCGATGGCTGCGCGCCAGACGCCGCGCAGATACCCTCGCGACGCCCAGAGCACGGCAACGCCGAGCACGGCGTATCCGCCTATGGTCTGGAACTGGAAGAACTCGCCGTGACCTGTGTCGAGGCCCACGGCGATGCGGATGAACTGCTGCAATCGCCGGAACAGGAAGAAGAACCACAGGCTGAAGCCCACCTCGCTGGTGAGCACGTAGGCGATACCGATCATCTCCGGGTAGATGTGCATCGGCAGGCGATCGAACGCCGTGCCTGGCCCGCTGCCGAACAGCACGCCCCCGGTGCGCTGCAAGTCGATGTCGGGGATGACGGGGAAGTACTGGTGCAGCAGTTTTACCGTGAACAGCACCGTGCTGAAGCCAAAGCAAAGCCACAGCATCCTGTCTTTCAGCAGCGGAGCGATGTGGCCCGGCTCGGCCTCGGTGAGCTCAACGGGCACCTGCGTGAGGGGGAACAGCAGACGCTCGTGCTCCTCCCACCGAGGCGAGAAGATCCCTGCGTAGCAGATAATGAGGAAGTACAGGGCCAAGAAGAACGGCGTCCAAAAGGCAAGAGGCCGAACCCACTGCCCGTATGGCACCGGCTCCCCCGGCCGCAGACCCTCGTAGGCGCCGCGGATGACCTGGTCCTCCCGGTTGAGGCTCGGCACCAGGAGGGGAGACAGATCATTCAGGTACAGGTCCGGATCGGCGATGCCGGGCTCGGCGTAATACACGGTGCCGAGGATGTTCAGGTACACGTGCTGAGCGTACTCCTGCCCCGGCACCGCCGCCATCACCATCAGCATGAGGAAGATAAGCAGCAGTTCGGTGCGGCGGAGCGCCAATCGTTGGGAGATGCGCCGCAGCAGGGGATTGATGATGACAAGCAGCAGCAGTACGCAGATGGCGCCGCGGGGCAAGTACCCCGTGCCAATGAGCTCGTATCGCAGGAAGAGGCTGAAGCAGCCGGCAACGGTGAAGCCAATGATGAGCACAAGCGCCAGTACGAACGCTCTCACGCTGATCGCACTCGTGCGCGGCGCTGCAGTTGTCTCCGACGGCAATGCTTGGTCCTCGGCGGCCACCACCTCGGCCGCCTCGTCTGATTGCTGTTCGCTGCTCTCGCCTGGCGTGATCGTTGCTGAGTGCCCCTCTTGTGACCGAGACGGCGGGCACGGCGATGTCGCCCGGGTTGCTGCGACGGCACAACGCCCGGCATTTTAGGCGAAACGGGTTGCGTAGTCAATGGCTCTGCGGTAGCGCGCCGTCGGGGCAGGAAAGCCATTCCGCCTCGGCGAAGGCCCGGCGGTCGGAATAGTGCAACGTTTGCATCGCACGTGATGCGGCGACAGGAGGATGACCCCAATGACTTGTGTGCTGACATCCGCAGCGCTGCTTCTGGCAGCGTCCGCGCTGGCGGCGTCCCAAATTGAGCTGGTCTCGGCGGGCAAGCCCAAGGCCACCATTGTCCTCCGAGCGCAGGCTCCCGCCGAAGGGCCTGAGCGGACGGCCGTACAGGAGCTCCAACACTTCATCAGGATGATGAGCGGGGCAGAAGTGCCGGCGGCGACAACGAGCGAAGTCGTCGAGGGCGCCAAGATCGCGCTCCGGCTCGTACCGGGGGCACCGCATCCGCGCCATGACGGGTACTGGCTGCACGTCCAGGACGGCGATGTGCTGATCGAGGCTACGCACCCACGCGGGCTCCTCTTCGGAGCCTATGGGCTGCTGCGGCAGCTTGGCTGTCGGTGGTATGCGCCCACCGACATCGGCGTGATCATCCCCAAGCGCGAGACCATCAGCCTGCCCGCCGATCTGGACGAACGGCGCGAGCCCGACTTCGCCCGCCGCTACCCGGCCGCGGGCGGGCCGGCCGAGACGGCGCGGATGGGATACAGCTACACCGGCCGCGCCCGCACGCCAGAGCTGCTGGCGGAGGCGAGGGCCCGGGACCTGGGCGCCTGGCGGTGGGGCCACATCTGGCCGGCGCTGGTGACCAATCAGTACTACGCCGATGGACGCAAGGCCACGAAGATGGACCTCAGCGGCCGCGAGCAGTGGCTCCCGATGAACAAAGACGGCCAGCGAGCGGCCAACGGCCAGACGCTGTGCTTCTCGAATCCCGACGCCCTCCGCTGGTTCGTTGACAACGCCGCCAACTGGGTGCTGACCAACTGCGCCAACGAGGACTACGTCTCCATGTGGTCGGCGGACACCGGGGCCGTGGCGCTGTGCCAGTGTGATAGGTGCCGGCGAGCCGACTGGAACGCCACCGACTGGTACGTCACGCTGCACAACGAGATCAAAAAGCTCCTCGCGGAGCGCGACTGGCGGGGCCGCTTCGGCTGGATCGTCTACCACGGCTCCCGGGATCGGCCGCAGCAGGTGCAGTTGCACGACCACGGCGAGGGCATGGACCTGCTCTACGCCCCGCGACGGCGCGGCGGCACGCGTGAGGGACCTTTCACCAACGATAGCGCTGCCAGCCGCGAGTACCGCGCTCTGCTGGCGGCCTGGCTGGAGTATCTGCGGGAGAATGACTACCGCGGCACCAAAACGGTCTTTGAATACTATTACGACCTCGTGCTGTTAGGCCCATTGGCGGCGGGTCGCACCTTCTTGATCCCGTGGCACGACGTGATGCAGGAAGATATTCGCTTCTATCGCGACAAGGGTTTCGACGGCTTCTACGACTGCTCACCGCCCGCGGCGGTGTGGTGGCCCGACCCGCTCAGCAAGTGGCTCTACGCCGAGCTGCTGTGGGACGCCGACTTGGACCTGGAGTCGGCCGGGGCGGACTTCTTCGCCAACTACTACGGCCCGGCAGCCCAGGTGATGCAGCGAGCGCGCGAGACCGTTGAGGCATGCATGCGCGGCGAGCCCTCGCAGGAGAGCCTGGAGATGCTCCGCCACTTGGACGCCACCTTCGACGAGGCATTGCGCCTCGCCGGGGGGGACGCGATGCTGCAGACGCGCATCAAGGCGGCGCGGCTGCACGCCCAGTACTGCGCCCTATGCCTGGAGTCTGAGGTTGCCCAGAAGGTCATGGGCGATAAGGCGCGAGCGGCGGACGTGGAGCGCAGCATTCGGGACTTCCTGCGGGAGCACGGCGACTTCCTGGTCCGGAGCGGCTGCTTCGGCGGCCCTGGCAACCTGGACCTGCCCCGGGACCGCTGCGTGCAGCGTCGGCTCAGTGCGTTGGGCTTTCGGAAATAGGTCATGGCGTGCCGCCCACACGCGGCTCCCGTAGGCCTCCTGTCGGCGGAACGTCACGGTGAGCCGAGGGCCTCGTCGCAAAGCTCTGGCCTCCGACGTGGGAGCTTCTTCGCTCAGAACGACAGCAAAGACGCCCCCACGGGCGAAGGCGGCCGCACGCCACGAGATCCCGGAAGCGTTTACCCGCTCTCGCACGTTTGTCATCCCGGAGAGGCTCGCATGTGCGGTATGCGCGCCATGCGCAACACAGGGGCGACCACGCTCAAGACGCTCGTCGTGCTGGTGATCGTTGTCAGCGTCCTGGGCGTGCTCGTCATCGCCTTTGTGGCGCCAAAGCCGGAGCGCTGGGCCCGCATCCGGATCACGGCGCAGAAGCAGCACACCGAGGTCATCGCCGAGAGCGCCAAGCAGTACACCATCACCATGGGCGGGACGGTGGATGCGCACAACACCCTCACTCGCTCCCACAACAACTTCCGCATCGGCTTTCAGCCAAACATCTCCCTCAGCATCGAGAACACCGGCGACGTGCCGGTGGTCAACCCGAAGCTCATCGTCAACGACCGGCGCGACTGGAGCAGCATCCGGAGCATCATGCGCGAGTTCACCCGCGGAGCCGAGAGCGACCAGGAGAAGGCGTACCTCATCTGGCAGGGCATGCGGGAAAGCACCTACCACGACTCGCCCCTGTTTCCCGGCCGCGAGCTGCACGATCCGGTGAAGATGCTCAACATCTACGGGCTCGGCCTCTGCGACGACGTGGGCGGCGGCGCCTGCTCGCTGTACTACGCCGCCGGCATACGTCGCCCGAGGGCCTCACGTGACCCTCGCCTCCGCGTGCTCCACGGCCACCTCCAGGGCGAGCCCTGGATCGACGGCGACTTCCAGTTCCTCGACATCGACGAAGACGCGTTCTACCTGGACCGCGAGAACGAGCGCCCGCTGAGCAGCGATGTGCTGGCGCGGGATCACGACCTCGCCCGCCGCGAGGTGCAGTACGGCCCGGTATTCCGCGGCTGGGACTGGAGCGCCCGCGGCAGCGCGCTCTTCGGCGCCGACGACAAGGACATGCGCCGCCTCGTCGCCGGCCACAAGATGCGCATGACGCTCCGCCCGGGCGAGAAGGTCATCTTCCGTTGGGACAACATCGGCAAAGTGGCCTTCAGCTCCTCGTGGCCTCCGCGGAACCGTGAGCCACCCGCCCGGGGGCGGCTGAGCACCGAGCCAGAGGAGCCTTTCATCCCGCGCTTCTTCGGCAACTCCAAGTTCATCTACGAGCCGCGACTCCACCTGGAGACCTTCACCGAGGGCACAGAGTCAGCGGTTGACATCGTGGCTCCGACGGGACCCGAGTACGGCGGCCAGCTCGCCGGTGGCTCCGAAGATGCGATCTTGGTGTATCGCATTACCACGCCGTATGTCATCTGCGGGGGCAGCGTCGAGGCCGACTTCTATGCCCTGGGCCCGGGGGATTCCTTTACGATCTCTTTGTCTCTCGACGGCCGCAAATGGGAGCGCGTGCAATGTGAGCGACCGGGGGGGCGGATCCTCATCAAGTACCCCGCGGGCGCCCTTCTGCGCGTCCACGACCGGCCAGCGAAGTATTCCTACCTCGTCCGCATCGGCCTACACTCCGGCGACGAGGGCCACGGCGCCAACCTCTGCTCCCTCAAGATCGAGACCGACGTGATGGCCGCGCCCATGTCGCTGCCCGGGCTGCGGCTCGGCGAGAACGCGATCCGCTACACGGATGCCACGAAGGGCCCGCACGAGGTCACCATCACGCACCTCTGGCAGGAGAGCGACGCGGTGACGCCGCCAGTGCCTCCCGCCGAGCCCATCCACCCGCGCCCCGATGCCACCGTGCGCGACTCGATCCTGACGTTCCGCTGGCCCGAGGTGAGCGGCTGCCGCGCGTACCATATCCAGGTGAGCCGACGATCCGACATGAAGATCCCCTACCGCGCCAGCTACGACGTGGTCATCAAGCGGAATGAATGGTGCGTGCCGTTCACGGGCATGTTCAGCCCCAACGTCGCCTACTACTGGCGCGTGCGAGCCCGGGAGAAGCACGGCGTCTGGAGCCCCTGGAGCGCCGTGTGGCGGTTCTCTTGGGAGGGTCCGCGTGTCCCGGTTGGGCTGACGCGAGAGATAAAAGGCCAGGAGATCCGCATTCGCTGGCGGCCCAACCCGCGCGGGGCCCGGCCGGACCACTACGACGTGTACGGAAGCGACGAGAGGGGATTCTCCCTCAGCAAAGTGCCCTACAAAGTGCTCGGCCTCGGGAAGGTGCCGGGCAACTACGTCGGCGAGACGACGGACACGGAGATGCTCGTCGTCTCCCCCGAGCCCGACAAGCCCACCATGAACAAATGCTACTACCGCGTTGTGGCCGTTGACGCCAACGGCGCCCAGAGCGGCTGCTCGGATTACGTCGAGATGCCCCACCCGTTCGTGTACACGCGCCCGGTGACCGAGGCCAAGGTGGAGGAGCGGTACTCGTGCCAGCCGAAGACGATAACGTCCCTTGGCGACCTCCAGTACCGCGGAGCGGAGGTCGGCCGGGAGTTCTTCGACAGGGAGCAGTACACGTTCTCCCTACTCGGGGGGCCGAAGTGGCTGCGGCTGGACGCCGACACGGGAGTGCTCAGCGGAACGCCGTCGGCGAGCGACGTCGGCACGGCGCGGGTGAGGGTGGAGCTACGCAACCAGTTCGAGGGTCGTGTCGTGGACGCGTATCGGTTGGTCGTGCGCCAGTGACGCGGAAAACGCCTGCCCCAGTAGTCCTCAGCCCGCTCGGTGAGTACACGGGTTGACCCCGTACGGGGTCCCGCTTCAGACAGGGACGAGCAACCCGTGCCACCCGTGCGCTTCTCAGCCTGCCCGGCCGAAGTCGGCCACCCTCAGCCGGCCGAATGGCCGGCGACGGAGAGCAGCCCTCTCGCCTCGAGCCGATGTAAGCGGATGACGTTCCCAGCCCCGATCTTCTCGATGTCCTCCTCGATCACTCCCGCCTCGCGCAGGAAACCCACGAGGCTGGAGGCCGTGCACGGATAGGCGTTCTCCTCGACGGACTTGACGCCCAGCAGAATGCCATAGGGCAGGAAGGGCGGGTCGCCGTAGGTATGCCAATCGGTGCCGACGATGAGTCGGTGCGGGCCAAGGCGCTCGTAGGCCGCGCGCACGTGCTCCCGCTTGCTGAAGTCGGAGATCTCGAAGTACACGTTATCGCCGCCGTTGCCGAAGTATACCTCCCCGCACAGGATGTACGCGTGCGTGGTCGGACCGCAGATCGTATGCGCCGCGATGATGGTGGCCTCCGGCACGGCGCGCGCCAGGTTGAACATTTGCCCGATGCGCTGGCTGGCGCGCAGACTCCTGATCGGGCAGTCTAGCTGCACCGGGGCCCCGAGCCGCGCTGCATGGCGGACGATCTCGATCATCTCCGGGCAGTCTAGCTCCGGACCCCACGGCGGGCCGTGCACCTCTCCGACCTGGATGAATCCACGCTCCCCAATGAAGTGGTCGAGGGCCTCGCGCGACTGCTTCACGGCGCCGGCATGCACGATGCACGACCCAAAGAGCCGACCGCGCGCCGGGCTAATCAACTCCGCCAGCCCTGCGTTGGCCCAGTGCACGGCTTCCGGCTCCTCTCGGAGCCGGGACATCTCGGGGAAGTCCACCGCGCAAATCCAGCGCACGTCGGCATCGCTGCTGTCCACCACGTCCACAACGTCATCCAGCCTGATATCGCCCGGCCCACCGTCGGGAGCGTGGCCGCGAACGTGCATGTGCGCGTCGATCCACAGCAACTTCTCGGTTCTCATTATCACCTATCGTTTCCGCGGCGCGGCGCAGCAGTAGCGCAACGGCGTCATCGCGGCTCGAGCAGCCCTCGCTCCGCCAGGCGGTGGATCCGGATGATGTTGCCCGAGGCGATCTTCTCGATATCCTCCTCGGCCACACCGGACTCGCGCAGGAAGCCAACCAGACTGCCGACCGTGCACGGGTACGGGTTCTCGTCAACAGATCCGAGGCCGAAGATGATGCCGTATGGCAAGAAGGGCGGACCTATGTGGGTTGACCAATCGGTGCCGGCGATGAGGCGATCGGGCCCGAGCCGCTCGCAGGCCGCCCGCAGGTACTCGCGGCTGTTAAAGTCGCGAATCTCGAAGTACAGGTTGTCCCCGCCGTCGCCGAAGTACACCTCGCCGGCCACCATGTACTGGTACGAATTGACGCCGCCGATGGCGTGAGCGACGATGATGTTGGCCTCGGGCACAGCGCGGGCGACGTTGATGATCTGCCGAATGTGTTCTCCGGTCACGACATTGTTCGTCGAGCAATGCATTTGCACCGGTGCGCCCAGCTCCGCCGCGTGACGCACCAACTCGATCATCCCCGGGCAGTCCATCTCGTAGTTGAACTGCACTCCATGCACCTCGCCGACCTGGACGAATCCGCGCTCCCCGATGAACCGATCCAGGACCTCGTGCGATTCCTTCACGGCGCGCGGATGGACCATACACGAGCCCAAGAGTCGGGGACGCGCCGGAGCTATCAGCTCGTCCAGCGCCGCGTTCGCCCAGTGAACGGCATCGGGCTCCTGCTTGAGCCGTGACATCTCCGAGCTGCCCATTCCTGAAATCCAGCGCAGGTCCGCATCGCTGCTGTCGAGCACCCGGAGAATGTCATCGGCGGTGAAGTCGCACGGGCCCCCGTCGGGCGCGTGGGCACGGATGTGGATGTGGGAGTCGATCCAGAGGCGCCTTTGGGTCGCCATTGTCACCCTTCTTTCGGCCCAAACGGTTTGCCCGCCCAAGGCGTACAAGTCCGTCGTCGGCGGGCTCGCGTCAGAGCTTGGTGAACCGACCGGAGCAATGCCCGGCTCGGCATGCCGGGTGTGGTATTCCGCTTCGACGGCACTGACACCTCGGTCGGCAGACGGGCAGTATCCGCCACCGGCTACCGGCTACCGTGCCCTGGGGCTTGATTTTCTCCGTGTTGCCCAAGGTAGAAGAGGAATCCACGTGCAGACGAGGAATACCAGGCACAAAAGTGATCTGCGGGCAGAGCAAGACAGGATGAATAGCATGGCCCGCACTCCTTGGCCCCCTGCACGCAGAGCATACATCTGTCATGTAAGGGAGTGAAACCTGTGGACCAAGTCGCACAAATAATTGCCGAGGCTGCGAAGATTGCGGTAAAGGAGACCGCCGACGCGCCGCCGCCGCAGTTCACCGGAGCCGTGGAGTGGCCGGTGGAGGCATCGCTCGGGAAAGGTCTCGAGGGCGCCATCGCCTGCGAATCCCAGATCGGTTACGTGGATGGCACCAAAGGTTGGCTGATTTATGGCGGGCTCAACGTTTTCGACCTGGCAGAGAAGTCTACGTATGAGGAGTCGTCGTACCTCACGCTGAATGGCAAGCTGCCGACACGGGCGGAGTTGACGGAGTTCGAGAAGAAGCTAAAGGACTATGGCGCGGTGCCTGACGAGGTCATCGAGACTCTGAAGAGGCTGCCCAAAGAGACCCACCCAATGGCGGCGCTGCGCACGGGCGTGTCCGTGCTCGGCTGCCTCGACCCCAACGCCGATGAGCCGACGGTCGAGAACGAGATGGAGATCTCCATCAAGCTCGTCGCGCAGCTCGCAACGATCGCTGGCGCAGTGGCGCGAATCCGGAAGGGCGAAGACGTGGTTCCGCCTGATCTGGAGCTGGGGCACTCGGCCAACTACCTGTACATGAGCACCGGCGAGAAGCCCGATGAGCTCCTGGCGCGCATCATGGACGTGGCCCTCATCCTGCACATCGACCACGGCATGAACGCATCCACCTTCACCACCATGGTGGTCAACTCGTCGCTCAGCGACATGTACAGCTCGGTCGTGGCCGGCATCGGCAGCCTCAAGGGCCCGCTGCACGGCGGCGCCAATGAGCGGGTGCTGTACGATCTGAACGAGATCGGCACGCCCGACAACACCGAGCCGTGGTACCGGGCGGCGCGTGAGCAGAAGCGGCTCATCATGGGCTTCGGGCACCGGGTGTACAAGGCGTATGACCCCCGGGCGCGGATTCTCAAGCCACTGGCTGCGCTGATGGCCGAAAAAGACCCAGAGATGCGCAAGCTGTACGACATCGCCATCAAGCTCGATGACCTCGTGTCCACTGAGCTGGGCGAGGCAAAGGGCGTATTCCCCAACGTAGACTTCTATTCGGGCATCGTCTACACGGGGCTGGGCTTCGAGACGGCGATGTTCACGCCGATCTTTGCCGTGAGCCGCATTGCGGGATGGTGCGCACGGGCTCTGGAGTACCTGGCGGACAACCGCATCTTCCGTCCACGCGCGGCATACATCGGCCCCATGAGTGCCGACTACGTGCCCATCGATCAGCGGTAGCGCCGTCGGCCTGCGCACGAGGTCAACAACGGGCCCCCGGCTTGCCGGGGGCCCGTGTGTTATGGGGCGTCCGTATTGTGAGAGGGGGGAGGGCCCATCCCGCAGCAGGCCATGAGTTGGCCGGCGCGCGGTGGCATCGGTCGAGTAGCTAGGCCATTCGGCTTCGCCCTCACAGATCCGAGCGTGCGGCTTTCCCCCACTCGGCTCCTCTTGAAAGTTACCGCACGACGGCTCCCGCAGGATGCCGGGGATGAGTGATCCGCGGCCGCGGAAGTGGGAAATGCTCGAGCAACCGCACGAAGCGCTCCCAGCTCAAGCTGCGTTTCCGGTCGGCGTTCCCCCCGACGCGCCCGGCGCTCGGCAGCAAATCTGCCAAACTCGATCAGCCGCGTCTTCGCCTCGTGCAGCGCAAGCCCGCATTGGCTCAGGCGCGCCGTGAGCGCCGCCAACATCTCCTGCGCGTCGCGCTCGTGCTTGAAGCCCAACGGCCCCTGTGTACGCTTCAGACCATACGTTACCGCATGGCCCGCAACACTCGGCTCCGGGCTGCCAGCTACGGCTTTGCCCGGGCAGGACTTGCACCTGCATGCCACCTTCAGCTTATCCCAGCGCACTAGGCGGGCGCCTGTGGGCTCGCTACACCGCCGTCTCAGCGCTCCCACGGGCTGTGCGCCAACCCAGACATCTTCATCGTTTCCGGGTGTCCCAACGCAACATGAGGACTGCCTGGCTCAGGCGTCGCGATAGAAGTCGGGCCCGATCTCCTTGACGGTGTCGTACACGGCCAGGAGGTTCTCCAGTGGGACGTCGTATTGCACCACGTTATTGGGAGCGATCACCAGGCCATTGTTGTAGCCGCATTGGGCCACCCGGTCGCGTACTTCAGCGCGCACGTCCTCCACGGTGCCAAACGGCAGCGTGCGCTGCGCCGAGATGGTGCCGTGGAGAGTGATGCGGTCGCCGTGGCGCTCCTTGACCTCGTTCGGATCCATGCACTCCGGCTGCACCGGGTCCAGGACGGTGAATCCGATCTCGATGAGGTCGTCCAGGATTGGCATCAGATTCCCGTCGCTGTGTAGGAAGAAGTGCTGCACGCCGTGTCTGCGCGCCTCATCGATGAGGGCGGCATCGCGCCACTTGAAGTGCTTGCGCCACGTGTCGGGCTTCATGAACGGGCCCGTGTGCATGGCGATGTCGCCGCCGATGCTGATCATGTCAACGCCCATTGCAGCAAAGCGACCCACGATCGCGAGCTTGTACTCCAGCATGCGATCCAGCAGCTTGAGCATAAACGCCGATTCCTCCGCGATGTCGCACAGCCACTGCTCGAGGCCGCGGAGTCCCCAGGCGTCGCGATAGAACGTCCCCGTGCCGGCACTCACGACGTGCGTTGCCTTGAGTTCCCGAATGCGCTCCTCGAGGCCCTCCCAGCGCTCGGCCGCGGTGATGTCGGGAAACTCGTAGCTGTCGAGGGCGCTCTCGTCGGCGAGCGGGTGAGAGACGTAGCGCATGTACGGTCCGCTGCCATCGACGATCTGCCGCACGCCCCACTCGT
>Ga0209979_1004021_pt1 | contig 12445 bp, 11 predicted proteins | sample AnhtaG_FD_183114 | JGI IMG/M metagenome (GOLD analysis project Ga0209979, IMG submission 183114) | Deep subsurface microbial communities from Anholt, Denmark to uncover new lineages of life (NeLLi) - Anholt_01485 metaG (SPAdes) (version 2) | ecosystem: Environmental > Aquatic > Marine > Oceanic...
GCCCCATATACCAAGGTGATCGGAGGAAATCTGGTTAAGATGTTAGCCTGGTATGATAACGAGTGGGGCTACTCCTGCCGGGTGAGGGACCTGATAAAGTTCATCTACCGATGAGCTATAATCAGCTCGCTTGAGGAGAATCCTTTCAATTCACTATCAAGGGCTTTCTTAGAGAAAGTGGAGATGTTTAATAAACTCACCCTCAAAGAGGTCGACCCTTCTGAACAGAGGGTCTTCATCCGGGTCGACTTCAATGTCCCTTTGGATGCCAAGGGGACGGTCGCTGACGATTCCCGCATCAAAGCTACCCTGCCCACCATAGATTACTGCCAGCAGAGGGGCGCCAGAATTGTTCTGGCTTCCCACTTGGGAAGACCTAAGCGTAAGGTTGTCCCTCAGCTGAGCCTGAAACCGGTGGCGGAAAGGCTCTCCCATTTGCTGGGGAAGAAGGTAATAATGGCGCCCGATTGCATCGGACCATCTGTTGAAGAGCTTATCGACGGTCTTGAGGAAGGGGGTATCCTACTGCTGGAAAACCTCCGCTTCCACCCTGGGGAGGAACTCAACGACCCTCACTTCTCCCAGCAGCTGGCTGGTCAATGCGAGCTATACATCAACGATGCTTTCGGAGTTGCCCACCGGTCCCACGCCTCCACTGTGGGGATAACGAAGTTTATCCCCCGGGCGGTGGCTGGCTTTCTGCTGGGAAAGGAGGTGGAACAGCTCAGCCGCATCCTCAGCCACCTCCAACGCCCCCTCACCGCCATCATAGGTGGGGATAAGGTTTCTACTAAGTTTGACCTGATGGAGATCTTTATGAATCTTGTCGATGACCTCCTTTTGTGCGGGGGGATGGTGTTCACCTTTCTCCTGGCTCAGGGAATATCGGTGGGCAACTCTCTGATAGAGGAGGACAAGGTTGACGCTGCCGGGGGAATTCTGCAGCAAGCCCAACAGAAGGGGAGAAGAATCCTCTTCCCTTCTGATTTCGTAGTGGCAGAGTCCCTCTCCCCTAAATCCTTAACGAGGGTGGTTCTCAGGGAGGAGATTCCAGCAGGTTGGATGGGAGTGGATATAGGTCCCCGTAGCATTGAGGAGTTCTCTCGCGTAATTAAAGCTTCACGGATGGTGGTATGGAATGGTCCCCCAGGAGTGTTTGAAATCGAGCCCTTTGCCGAAGGGACCCTGGCGGTCGCCCATTCCCTGGCTGAGAACAGAGGAACCACCATTGTTGCTGGTGGCGCTACCGTAGCCGCGGTCCATAAAGCAGGGGTGGGCGATAAGATCACCCACATCTCCACCGGGGGAGGAGCCTGCCTGGAACTCCTGGCTGGCAAAAGCCTCCCCGGCATCGAAGCCCTTAACAACAAAAGCCGAGGATAAGACAATGCGCCGTCCTATAATAGCAGGAAATTGGAAGATGCATAAAACCGTCCCCCAAGCTTTGCATTTTGTAAAAGAGTTCCTCCCCCTGGTAAAGGGTGTTGAGGACAGGGATGTGGTTTTGATACCCCCTTTTATTGCGCTGCACCCCTTGGGAGATGCTCTGAAAAATACCTCCGTTAAACTCGGTGCCCAGGACCTCTTCTGGGAGGAAAAGGGAGCTTTTACCGGCGAGATAGCCCCCTCCATGCTGGTTGACGCCGGCTGTGCCTATGCTGTAATTGGGCACTCGGAGCGGAGGCAATACTTCGGGGAAACCTATCAGATTGTCAACAAGAAGGTTCAAGCAGCCCTGCAGGCAGGTCTGATACCAATAATGTGCGTCGGCGAAGACTTAGCAGAAAGAGAGACAGGTAAAACCTTTGAGGTGATCAAAAAACAGATTACCGAGGGGCTCAAGGGTTTCCAGATAGATAGAAGCGAGCAGCTAGTCATTGCCTACGAGCCCATCTGGGCGATAGGGACCGGACACACAGCTACCCCAGAGCAGGCGGATGAAGTGCAGGCGTTTATCAGGGAACTTATCAGGAGAAGCTGGGGAAAAGGGATAGCCGCCGGGCTGAGGATACAGTATGGAGGTAGCGTCAAGCCAGAGAATATGGCAGAGATAATGGCGATGCCTGATATCGACGGAGCGTTGGTCGGGGGCGCCAGCCTCGAGCCGGTCTCTTTCTCCCGCATTGTGAAATACGACCAATAGAATCTACTTGACAACGGGAGCTAAATATCTCATAATTAACAGGAAGTACATTCCCTGTTAAGGGATGGGGGAAGAGATGGCTGTTTTTTTGAGTATAGTTCACATTCTGGTATGTTTGATTCTGATTATGGTGGTTCTCCTCCAGAGAGGCGAGCGAGCCGACCTGGCGGGGGCTTTTGGTGGCGGAGGAAGCCATACCGCCTTCGGGAGCCGGGGAGCGGCTAGTTTCCTGTCGAAGATGACCACAGCAGCAGCCATAATCTTTATGCTAACCTCTCTGGTGTTAGCCATCCTCTCCTCGCGAGCCCCGAAGTCGGTGCTGGAGGAGGAAACCTCGCCCCCTCAGCAGGAAGAACCTGCTAAGCTACCGGCTAAAAAATAGGTTATATATTCAACCTTCAGATTTAAATGTGAGATCGGTGCCGAAGTGGCGGAATTGGTAGACGCGCTGCCTTGAGGGGGCAGTGGGGTTCTTCCCTGTGGGGGTTCGAGTCCCCCCTTCGGCACCATGCTTTTTTCCTTCCAAATAATTTTTAAAAATAAAAGGCAGGTTACGTCTGAAAGATGAGCTAATCAAGGAAGGTAAAAAATTACTAGTATTGGAGGGTTGCTCGTCGCTTCTTGGCATCCTCAACCTCAGTGATACCAGGGTCAGAATCTTGTAGCCCAAGGGAGGTCAGCGATCATCTGTATAGGCTACCCAGTGGCTGGATGCAAGCCTAGACCTCTTACTTAACAGGACCACGTGTGATTGTAGTCACATCCTCCATCACGTCGAATTGCTTCACGCTAAAATCACTGAGAGCCGGATGACTCGTCACCTGAGCCGCTAGCGGTCCTTCGAGCAAGGCCTTCACGGATGCCTCGTCGTCGAACAGATAGATACCCCCTGCTTCTTGTTCCGCTTCATTTATCATCCAGATCTTCCAGCGAAGACCAGGAACAGCCGCAAATTCGCTGGCAAGCGAAGATACGGCCTGCTCATACTCAGCCCTTGAAACATTAAACTTAAAATTTAGCTGAAGAATCTTAATAGACATTGTTATTCCTCCTTTTGTCGTTTAATTTGTGCTATAATATTTTAATAGTATCAAACAAGAAATCAGATGTCAATCGTTAATGCAATTCCTGCGGCTCAACCACCATCCTCCTCGCATCCTCCACTTCCGCTATCCCCGGGTCAGCGTCCTTCCACAGATGGAGAAATTTATCATAATGCTCTATGGCTTTTCCCTGCCAGCCTTTTAGCGGAACCGATGGCATATCTTACAGTAAATCTAAAATTTATCAAAGATCAAAGTCAAGAAAAACAGGGCTCTATGACTAAAAGGGTGAAATTTTAAAAATTGGGGACAGTCCGCAATTTTAAGTTATCTTTTGACCCAGATCGGACTACTCCAAGCCCACTGATTGTTCATCTGCCTGACGCACATATAGTAATAATCAATTGCTTTTTCAGGTTTCGAATCACTGTATTGAGCATTCAATGTAAATGCTTTCTCCGGCACAGCTCGATGAAATGATACTGCAACATCGAGATAACCACCAACCAAATGAGACCGTTGCCCCTCAAAAAGTTCTGCAAGAGTATGCTCAAAATGTTTCCCATTGACATCGGCTTTAATGGAAGCATTCACAGGCATCTCAACATCGAGCACTAAGGAATTATTCAAAGGAGTGAGCGGAGTCGGGTTTCCCGTGGAAAAAGAATGAAATGAACATCCAGTTTCATTTTGCTTAATGAGACGGCTGATCAACGTGGTTTCTTTCCAGTAATCGCCCCGTTCGCCCTCGCTGAGTGGCTGAGCACGAAAGCAGGGATTGATAGATTTTATATGACCATCAGAGAGCTTCAGCTTCCCTTCCCATTCTGTTAGTTCTCCTTTTCTACCCCAACCCCATTCAAATCGTACCTTAGCCCGAATAGTGCCGCTTCTCATCGGCAAAACTTTAAACTGCGGGTTAAACCGTTTGACAACATATCCATTTTTAATCACATCCACATAATCAATAAAATCCTCTGCTTCAATAAAGACATCAATATCTCGTTTACCTGCGCCAGCCAATTCCTCACCCATAAAGGCATTGTTCAAAGTATAGTCAATAATAATGCGGTCCCCTGTAACTGCGTAAACTCTACACGATTTAAATGCATCCCACAAAGATTCCTGCGTCAATTCTTTAGCATAACAGGCAACCTTACCCTCACCATAGCTTCCTGGATAGCCATAATGATTATCAGTCGATGCTATAAATCCAAATTTATGACCTTTTTTGAGACCCATTTCTACGGTGCCCTCGATTGAACGGGGCCCCATCTCCCGAAGATTTGGATACGGCGCTTTATCAGAGATTGAACATCCATGGAATGAAAAAACCTCCACAAATGGCGATTGTTCAGATGATACAAAGTGTTCCCAGTCAATTCCCCGAGAACCTGGTAAATAGGCAATGTGATGAGGAATAACCAAGGCTTTTGTATCTCTCATTTTATCTCGAAGTTCCTCGATAGAATTCGCTTTCACAATTTCGCCTTCTGGCTCAAAATAATACACGTTGTGGTCTCCATACCTCGTGGAATGCCATTCAAATGCCAGAAAGGGTATAAACTTCCCGGGTTTAAGCACCTCTTTTGTTTGTTTTTTTACATCTGGCCACAACTTCGCAAGCCTTTTGTATCCCTCATCATGATAAACAATGTAATTTTTAATCCTCTTAAGATGTTCTGGGTCACGAGGAGTATCATGCCAGCTCGAATGTCCCACCACGGCGCAGAAATCGAGTCTCTGTTCCTGGGCGGCTTTAAATGCATCCTTCAGAGAACCCCGCCCATAGCTGATGCCACAATGACAATGCAAATCACCCCAGTATAGATTATGCTGATTTCTTTTTTTAGGGGAAAATGATTCTCCGAGCTTAATATTTAGGCTTGCAAGACCTAAGACTGCGGTTATACTTTTTAGAAATTTCCTTCTGTTCATACCATCCATCTCCTTTAATAGACTATTAATTTTATAGGAATTTAGTCTTGCAGCGAATTCTTCCATTTTCTGTTTAATTTTTATCAGCTGATTTCTTCTATAGTTTATAGCACAAGAAAAATTTAAAGTCAAAAAATAATAATGGTATTCTTGACCTGGTTGTAATACTCTCCTTTTATCAACATCAGCCGGCAATTTAATGCGCCAAATTTGCTCAGTAATATCCCTCTTGATATAAAATTATCCACCTTATATCTTCGGTCAGTAATTCGGTCAGTAAAATGTCACTAAAAATGACTTAAAATGACATAATCTGACTTAATCGACCGAAATATCAAAGATAAGGTTAAATTGTTGATTCTGATGCAAAAGCTGATAAATATTGGCGGGGCTGACGAGACTCGAACTCGCGACCTCCGGCGTGACAGTACAATGGTCCTATTAACCATGTCTGAGCTTTTCTCAACATTGATTAGAATGAAAACTGTGTCACCATGTGGTGCATTTTCATAAAATTAATCCACGTATTCTGCGAACTTGTTATTGCCATTTGTGACCATTTTGTGACCATCTCAGACCAAAAAATACAAAAGAATATCAAAGAATACAAAAGAAAACAAAAAGAAAATATTTTGTGTTTTCAATGAATTAGAATGTAATATACTGAATTTAAATAACTTATAAAATTAAAGGTGCTCGAGTCCCCCCTTCGGCACTTTATTTTATTCTTCCAAATAATTTGTTAAAAATAATAAGGTAGGTTATGTTTGAAAGATGAGTAAATCAAGCTTTGCGGAAAATTACTGGCTCTGTAATACAGCCAGCCTCTTCCTGGCCTCTTCGACCTCAGGCAGGTCAGGGGTCAGCGTCCTTCCAGAGATAAGTGATTATTTACCAAAATATCTAATTTTCCTTTGAACGGTCAAAAATATAAGCTGAAGATTTTAACAAAATTTTTATTTGCATCATTTAAGCAGTAATACTATAATTGAGTTCGCAATTTATTGCAGAAGGGAAAAATAAACATTTCGCAATACACATATAAAAAATTAGTATTGCTAATTGATATGGTATCTGAGAATAATGAAGTATACACAAAAAATAATACAGTGGCTCTTCTAGAATTGAATGAACACTTGCAATGGAAATTGGAAGATGGCAAACTTGGCATTCAAATGCCGGAAATACCCTTGGATGGCTTGCCCTGTTACTATACATGCATCTAAAAAAAGAGAAAATAAGGTTTTTAAATTTTCGGATACCTTTGGAGTTCAGGAGAAGTATCAAGGATATAGTATTGACCAATGAATAGGAATAAAACAACAGAATTGCGGAGGGCAATTGGTCTTCCCCATGCAACTGCAATGGTTGTTGGTACCATAATAGGAGCATCAATATTTGTCCAGCCTTCAGAGATTACAGGCCGAGTTCCATCTGTACCTGGAGTATTCTTGGTTTGGTTTATCTCGGGTGTTTTGACATTTTTTGGTGCTTTAGTTTGTGCGGAAATGGCATCGATTTTTTCCAAGAGTGGCGGTGTGTATTTGTTTTTAAAAGAGACATTCCATCCTGCAACCGGTTTCTTATGGGGTTGGTCAATGTTCTGGAGCATTCATTCAGGGATTATCGCTGCGATATCAGTAATTTTTGCACGTTATCTTGCGTATTTTTTTCCAATGGGCGATTTTGGCATAAAAGCTGTTGCTGTAGGGCTAATATGTATGCTCTCTGCTGTTAACTATGTTGGTGTCAGGCAGGGAATTACGGTGCAGACGCTCTTTACGCTAGGTAAAGTAATAGCCATAGTTGCAATTATTGCCCTTGGATTTTCACTCGGCTCGAGACTTCCTGAACATTTTGTAACAGGAGAATCGATGCAAACTGAAGTCTCGATAAAAGACTTTTTTACTGCCCTTGTTGCGGGACTATTCGCATTTGGCGGTTGGCATATGGTTACTTACAATGCCGAAGAAACTATCAACCCGAAGAAGACCATTCCCCGAGCATTGATGCTCGGAACAATGATTGTTACCGTATGTTACATTGCATTGAATGCTGTTTATATGTATATATTGCCACTCGATATGGTAGCATCTTCCAGCCGGATTGCAGCAGACGCTGCGGATGTTCTTGTAGGTTCGGGAGGCAGCGCGATTATGTCGGGTATCGTTATCTTCTCAACTTTCGGTGCGGTAAGCGGAATCATCCTGGCAGGACCCCGAGTATATTACTCAATGGCAAGGGATGGACTGTTATTCAAGTGGGTAGGAGAAATACATCACAAATATAGAACTCCTCACAGAGCAATTATAATACAGGCACTCTGGTCTTCTATTCTTGTTGTTACCGGCACATACCAAGTGCTTTTTACAAGAGTTGTTTATACGGAGTGGATATTTTTCGGACTTATGACCATAGGCTTATTCATACTTCGCAGAAGGCCTGGCATAATACGTGATTATAATATTTGGGGTTACCCTATAGTTCCCGCTCTATTCATCATATCATCATTTGTAATTGTTATAAATCAAGTCATTTCAGATCCAATAGAAAGTGTGTTTGGTCTTTCTTTAGTTGTAATAGGGTTACCTGTTTACTACATTTGGACAAGGATGAATATAAAAAGGAGATGTAATCATGAAAATAATTGATTTTCACAACCATTTTTATCCACTTGAATACCTCGAAGCAATACAAGTTGCACCTAGTAATGTGAGAGTAACTTTTGATTCGGATAACAATCCGATCCTTCACTACCCGGGAGACTATAACATTGTTGTGCCAGCCCACAGAGATATCGATTTCCGTGAATCAGTCTTGAAAAAAGCAGGAATAGATATGCAGATGCTCACCCTTACTTCTCCTGGCACACACATAGAATCACCAGAAAGGGCAGTTGAATTGGCCCGGATGGTTAACGAAAATTTGGCAAAGATTGTCGATGAGAAGAAAGCGCAATTTACAGCTCTGGCTACTCTCCCCTTGAATGATCCCACTGCTTCCGTCGATGAACTAGAGTATGCTGTTTCTTGTCTGGGATTTAAAGGAGTAATGATATTCAGCAACGTAAACGGTGTTGCTTTAAGTGACAATCGATTTTGGCCGTTATATGAAAAAGCGGAAGAGTTACAAGCAGTGTTGTATATACATCCGATTTACCCTGTTGGTGTTGAGTCGATGATGGAATACTGGCTCATGCCGCTTGTCGGTTTCACCTTTGATACTACATTAGCTGCAGCCAAACTTGTTTTCAGCGGAGTAGTAGAAAAATTTCCTGGAATCAAATGGGTCCTTGCTCATCTTGGCGGTGCAATTCCGTATCTTGCCGAACGGCTCGATCGAGGCTATTACGCTTTCTCTGAGTGCAGAGAAAATATCGATAAACCACCCAGCGAATACTTGAAGAATTTTTATTACGATACTGTTAATTTTGACATAAAGGCCCTACAGCTAGCCATGGATTTTGCTGGTGCAGATCACTTATTAGCCGGCAGCGACTATCCGCATCAGATCGGCAGTTTGGAGAAGATGGTTGAGTGTATTGATAAGTTGAAAATAACTGATGAAGAAAGAGCAGGCATAGCAGGAGGTAATGCGGCCAAGTTACTGGAGTTGTGATCCTTAGATTGAAATAAATATTCAGTTTTAAATCCTTAGGCTTTATTATATGTCACGAAATAATTAATTATGCGATATATGATTAACGACTAATTGAACAGTTTGGGCGCATTGATTAGCTAAGTGTGACAGTGAACCGATTTTATAAAATGCTGGATTTATTTTGTATTCTTCGACAGCTTTTAATGCTTCTGGAGTGCCGATTTTTTCAAGAACCTCAGCAGCCCACAACCGAACCTCCCGGTCTTCATCTTTTAAAGCCTTAATTAGTGGTTCAACTGCTTTCTTTGATTTAATTTTTCCCAGAGCCCAGACAGCCTGGGACCTTTCACCCAGTTCTTTATTCCTTATAATCTTAATAAACGGTTCAATAGCGGGCTCTCATATTTACCTGATGGCTTCAGCCATACTTTTCCAGTCTCTACTACGCAAATCCATAACCGTTTGAATAAACTGAGCAATCTTTTGCTCTTTTTTTGATTTACATTCCTGAGTAAATCCTCGAAACACTTCCGATTAATATAATGACGATGCCTAAAATTACTCTGTATTTATTCTTCATTCTTATTCTTTCAATGAAATATTTTCTCTTGTAAAATGCTTTATGAGTGCTTTATACAAATCACCCTCGAATGAATTTTCGATTTCTTCTATGCTTCTTAAGCCGAAAATGAATTAAATTGCTATTGGATCTGCCCGATAGCCTGTATGCCCTTCATAAAAACCATAGCGCATAATGTAAAATGGTACCATTTCACCGGTATGAATATAGGAAAGCATTTTTCGGCAGTGTAAAATTAAGTGTGTCTGAAATGGCACCTAATTGATTGAAAAGTATGGTATATTAGACCTATTAAAGATTTGTCAAACGGATAATGGGTCTAATGATGAAAAAAAAGCTTGTCCACACTGCCATAGTTTAGGCACTAAAAAGCATGGATTCATCGAAAGGAATCCCCTTACAAAGCGAGGTAGAATAGACACCAAAACCCAGCGTTTCTACTGCAAGGATTGCCACAGGACTTTTACCGCAAGTTTCTGTGGAAAACGGAGGCGTCATGCTCCTGAGCTAATCAAGGAGGCTATTGTTTTGAGTATTGAAAACCGGCTTAGTCTTCGGGAAGCAGCAGCCAAACTGGGGGTTTCCCATCAGAGTATAGCCAACTGGACAAAGGAGTATGGTAGTAGGTGCATGAGTTCTGGACGAATAAACCACCAACTTAAGCCTCAATGGTCAGGCATCCTGTGCATTTTGACCAGTTGACGGTTCATCATCTCAACTGCCATATCCCTCGGGATAACAACATCACTGAGGATATCATTAAACAGCTTAACAGAAAGCTGAAAGCTGTTGAGAGCTTTAAATCCAAAGCCAGTGCCTATAGCTACCTGAAATTGTGGTTCGCCTTTTATAAGTTCAAAAGGTTTCCAGCAAGCAATGATAGCTATCGCCATGGAAAATCCCCTCTGGAGCTTGTTCTGGTCTCTTTGCCTGATAAACATTGGCTCGATTATTGCGTCAATTTATGAATGATAGACACATTTAACTTTACAGTCCCGTATTTTTATATTTGAGTTTGGCGATGTATGAAAATATCGATGCATTTCGTATTTATAATACCCCATACCTTAACATATAGGAACATGTTTCAAGATTAAAAAGGAGGGAGTAATGGGAACAAACCGCAGAGAATTTTTGAAGGGTCTTGGATTGGGCATCGGAAGCCTTGGAGTCTTTGGATTATCCATAAAAGAAGCCCATGCTGAGCTATTACGAAAAGTCGATGAAATAAAACACGTGCCCCCTGCCGAGGCTGCGCAGGACGAGGATTTCTGGTTTGCTGTACAGCAGGCGTTTAACACCGACCGGAGCATCATTAACCTCAACAACGGGGGAGTGCACCCGGCGCCTAGAGTCGTCATGGACGCAGTCAAACGCTACATGGATTTTTCCAACGGCGCGCCGGCACTCAACTCCTGGCGGTATCTCAGACCGCGCAAAGAGCTCATCCGTAAAAAGATAGCTGATACTTTCGGCTGCAGTCCTGAAGAGATCGCACTCGTCCGGAATGTCACCGAAGCAATGCAGATTGCGCTTCTCGGGATTGAGCTGAAACCCGGCGATGAAGTTTTAACAACCACCCATGATTATCCTTCCATGAAAAACGCCCTTTACCAGAGAGAAAAAAGGGAAGGAGTCAAAGTCAAGACATTTTCTTTTCCGTTTCCTCCGAAGAATCTACAAGTGCTGGCTGACCTTTTTGAAAAGAATGTAACCCGCAAAACAAAGCTCATCCTCTTCTGCCATATCACAAACATCACAGGCCAGATATTCCCATGCAAAGAGATCTGCCAGATGGCCCGGAAAAGAGGCATTGAGGTCGTAATCGACGGAGCCCATGCCTTTGGCCATTTTGTTTTCAAACAAAAAGACCTTGACTGCGACATCTACGGCGCCAACATGCATAAGTGGATGATGGCACCTATCGGGTCCGGATTCCTCTATGTGAAAAAGGAAAAAATCAAGCAGATCTGGCCGCTCTTCCCTGCACCCGAGCCCCTGGGAGATGATATCAGAAAGTTTGAGCACATCGGCACCCATCAGGAATACATCAAGCTCGCAGTGGGAGATGCCATCGCATTTCATCACGGCATCGGCGCAAAGAGAAAAGAAGAAAGACTCCGCTATCTCAGGAATTACTGGGCAAAAGCCCTTGAGAAGCTGCCCGGAGTTAAAATCCTGACATCTTATGATCCCGAGCAATCCTGCGGCATAGGAACTTTTACCGTTGAGAATATGGATATGGGAAAGCTTGCCCAGGTCCTCCTGGATAAACATAAAATCTATGTGATTCCCATCGGAGTCAAAGACGAATTTTCCGGCATTCGCGTTACCCCCAGCATCTACACCACGCTGCGGGAGCTGAATCTGTTTGTCGAAGCTGCCAGCTATTACATAAAAAACGGCTTGCCCGAAGAATAAAAAACACAACCCCTTATAAGCAGTTCTTCGTTTGCAGTCGTATTGTGTAATAAAGAACGACTGAATAGGGTGAAAGTGTCCCCACGCAAATGACTCTGGAAGAAGAGTTTTCCACAGGCGAACCGAAAGGCAGAACAGAATATATGTTTTCAGAAATCCACTATATTGAAATCGATAAGAAAGAACAAATTTATGTTGCGGAGGAAAAGGAATGCCATATCATAGTCTTTAACAAAGAGGGAGAATAATCAGATGGGGTCTCGTTATTCAACCTCCCGATGATATAGAAAGAGTTTATAAAAAGCTCCAGGAAATTTAATTTTAGAATTTCTGAAAAAGGGGGATAATCCCAAGGAAGCGATTAGCCTTTTCTTTTTTGCCTTAACAAGAGGCACCTATCGACTATAACAGCAGGTAGCAGAGCATAAGAAGATGGCTAAAGAAAAGCGCTATGAAATTAGGGTTAGTTCGCCACCAATGAAGTATATACCTGAGACGTGTAATTGGACATCTATACCTAACCCGCCTATTAGGCTCGATCCAGATAAGCTGCACTGCTCACCACTTCAGTTGACAGGTATCCAATACCCCCTCAAAATTATTGTCCAGATTCTTCTCCTTTACCAACTTTGAACCGTCAATGAAAGTCTCCATCGGAGTTCTGCCCTGACATCTTTTGCCCTGGTGGCTACCTCTATTATTATAACCCTCAGCCCATTC
>Ga0209979_1004023_pt1 | contig 12443 bp, 17 predicted proteins | sample AnhtaG_FD_183114 | JGI IMG/M metagenome (GOLD analysis project Ga0209979, IMG submission 183114) | Deep subsurface microbial communities from Anholt, Denmark to uncover new lineages of life (NeLLi) - Anholt_01485 metaG (SPAdes) (version 2) | ecosystem: Environmental > Aquatic > Marine > Oceanic...
ACCGATTCGCGCCATTTTCTTTGAGATTCCCTCGATGAGGACCCGGCCGCCTATCCTGAGGAAGGCCTTGTCGGTGCCCAGCCGCTTGCCCACTCCCCCAGCCAACACAATACAACTGATAGGACATCGAACCTCTCTTTTTCCCTCACCCATCTCGTGAAGTGCCCGACATTGCTAATAGAGCCTCCCCCATCTCACACGTAGCATAGGCGATGCCCTGCCCATCTTCGGTGTTTAGCACGACCTGGGTATTCAATAGGTCTATCAACTGCCGCCTGGTGGCAAAGTCGGCTGTGTCCAAGCCGATGCACACCTGTTCGGCGAACTCCTCAATGGTCGCAATGTCTTCGTCGGAAAGACTGACCTCCGTGAGCTGGGCTTCCAGCGAGGCTTGTTGTACCCGCAATCTTGCGATAGTAGATTCCAAGTGTGTCTTGCGCTCAAGCAACGCTTTCTTTGGAAAATCGCCTGCCAAATAGAGATCAAGCAGGCGTTCCATCTGTTGTTCGTGCTTGGCGAGCTGCGCCTCCACCAATTCTAGCTTCTCAAGCAATGGGCGGTTAGCTTCCTCCTTGGCATCCTTCTGCGCTTCTAGTCCAGCCTTGAGATTCTCTGGTTCCAACAAGAACTTGCCAATCCATTCCCAAATAACCGCATCAACTCGTGATGCGTTGAATGTCCTTTGGTCACATGGCGAGGCAACATCGCCGGCATATTTACTAGCACAGCGATAGTAACGATAAGTCCTGTTCTTGCAGACTATGGTGGCACCAGACATACGATGACCGCAGCGGCCACATTTGATACGCCTGCCAACCAAGTAGGGGTGCTTTGTGTTGCGGCGACTCAGCACCTTGTTCTGGCACAGTCTCTCCTGTGCCAGCTCCCAGGTCTCAGATTCTACGATGGGGGTGACGGCTACCGGAATCCAAGTCTCTGGTGGATTTATCACATATTTCGTGCCAGCTCGTCGGCGTTTCCCATAATGCCAAACACCCCGGTAGGTTTCATTCGTTAGGATCGCGTGCACTACGGAATGACTCCACACCCCCCTGCCTCGTTTCTTGGCCATGCGAGGGTTTTTGTCTGCGCTTGTGGGGATAGCCATCTCAGTCAACCGTTTGGCGATTGCCCCAATGCTCATGGGTCCAACTCCGCCCTCTCCGTGCGCGTACCATTGATAGATCAGCCTCACCACATGGGCCTCTTCCTCAAAGACAGCCAGCTTGGTCTTTCCATCTGCTTTCTCCAACTTGTAACCCCAGGGCGGATGGCCATGAGCCATCACGCTGCCGGCTTTGGCCTTGGCTCTTTTACCTCGCCGCATACGCTCTTCTATCTTCGCGCGCTCATACTCAGCTATGGAGCCGCGGATTTGCTTCATCAGCCGGCCTTCGTCATCATCCTTGTATTGACCCAGGACGTAGTGAACCCTGACACCGGCTTGCTCCAGTTCATCCTCAATCAGGAGTTGATGGGCCAGTTTGCGAGTCAGGCGATCAATTTCGTAGACCACCACGGCATTGATCTCTCCCGCCTCCGCCATATCTCGGATCCGCTCCAGGCCGGGCCGGCCAAGAACGGCACCACTTATGCCCGCATCGGTGATCGGCTCGCCCACCAAGTCCCAACCCTGCTCTTGGACATACTTCCGGCAGGCCTCAATTTGCGACGGCAGGCTGTAGCCGTGCTCTGCCTGTTCTTCGGTTGACACACGGGCGTAAATGACCGCTCGGTTGCTCATTTCGGCTCCTGTGATAAGTGCAATATGGCACTGTTCTCAATACTCTTATTCTCAGGTAGCTTTAGTTAGGCGCTTTGAGGATCTACTCAACCTTCTCCATCTCGCAGCCAACTCGCAGAGCGAAATCGGTTGGCAACACCTCTACGAAAAACTGACCTGTCGCATTGTCATTTGCAAGGATGCCATCTAATTCTCCCTTCACGTTGCTTAACCTAGCCCAGTAGCACGACTTGAGAATGTCATCCCCAGCTTCCCCTCGGTATGTCCCAGCTTTGATGTCCCGTCCGACCAGGTATGTTCCCACAGGAAGCACTGTTAGAAACTCATCTCTTGCTGGCACCTGTTCAATCGGAAACAGCTCGCAGGCTGTCTTCAGCGCCTTGTCTTGGGGCAGCACCTCCACGTAGTACAGGCCTTCGGCATTGTCGTTCGCGAGAATATCATCCAGTTGTCCTGTTAGGTTGCTCAGCCGTGCCCAATAGCAGGATTTGAACAAACCCTCACCGGCCAGCCCTACGTAAATCCCAGGCTCAATATCTATCCCAACTAGATGCGTCCCTTGCTTCACCAGGCCTTCAACCCTTGGTGTCGGTGTTGCTGCTGGCGTAGGTTTTGGGGTGCGCGTGGGCGGGACGGGGGTAGCCGTTGGTGGGACGGTGGTCGGTGTCGGGGGCAATGGTGTTGCTGTTGGGGGCAACGGCGTGAGCGTGGGCGGAATTGTGGTTGGTGTTGGCGGCGGAGTCGTTGGTATCGGAGGGATTGGCGTGGTAGCTACTATGGGCGTGGCTGTATCTGGCACGGAGGTCGGCGAGGGGATTGCCGTGATTGCCAGAGGCGCCGGCACTGGGGTTTCGGCTGGTTCGCGGTCCGGGGCGATTACGCTAGTCAGCGTAGCACACAGGCAACAGCTTAACAAGCCCAGCACCAAAAGCCCCGCCACGACGAGCATTTTGCCTAAGCAAGACTGAGCCTTAAAGAATCGCATTATCCGGCCTTCATTATTCCTTTCTAAGACTGATGCTCGCCCTAGCGCGGGTGCCAGGCTCTGCCTTTGCAATGGCGGCGCGGGCTTGCTCAACGGCAATCTGGAACGCTTCAGGTACTACTAGCTCAATGCCGTGCTCATGCAGCCAATCCGTCACGTACCGGTCAATGGTCTTCCATTCCCAGGCTTGGTAATCGTACCCTAGCCTTTCGGCCTCCTGGACAAACACGCCCATGCCTCCCATGATGGCCTTGCCGTCCTGTGTAACATCAACACAGAAGCTCCCGTCTTGGCAGTTCTCCAGGTACTCTCTGTGCTCTGGCGCAACCTCCTCTGACATGGCGAAGTCCTGAGCAAGGCCATGGTGGTCGCCATGGGTGAAGAAGGGGATCCGCAAATATCGCTCAGGCTGGGAATCGTAAAAGTCGCAGGCTTCTGTCTTGTCACAGCCCAAGAAACCCGTGGGGTCTACCCAAATGATGTTTCCCGTCTCCCGGTCAAGGTATCTATCGTCAAACTCATCATCCTCAAAGGCTCTGCGGAGTATGTCCCGGTCAAGCGCCAAGGTGATCATCGCTCCCTCCTTTCTTGTCTGTGATAGCTTCAGGTCGTTTTTTGTGTTCGCGCGTCAAGTAGGTCGCGAATGGCCTGTTTCTTGATGCGCCATGCTCGCCCGACCTTGATGCCTTCCAAACGGCCATCCCTAAGCATCGTCATAATCGTGTTGCGGTGCACGCCCAAGAGGTCGGCGGCGTCGTAGACACTAAGGATAAGGGGCACTGTGTCCCAGTGCGTCGGCTTGTTCTTTTGGCTCATGGGGACCTCCTATACTTCAACGTTATAGTGTTGATATTGTAGCATAACAAGGCACATTTGTCAAATGGGCTTTTGGGATGCCATGCCGTGGCCTTAAAATAAGGCGAAAGCTTTGAGTTCAGGGGGAAGATTGTTGGTCGTGTTTTTCATGGTTAGGGGTTGTAACTTCTGAATGTAGCAAACCTCTTCTCTAGTTTGACAGTTGTGGCTGTGGGCAGCCAGCCCCACTGCCGCTGTGCGTCCAGGCTGCTCCGTTTAATCTTATAATGCGTGCTCCTGAAGCTCCTTCTATCGTTAGAGCCTTAATGGTTCACTATCAATTGCCTTAATCACTTTGGAGTGATTCTCAAGGGCACTCTTCAAAGTGTAGGCAATCATATCACATATGTCCATCTCAATCTCGGCAATGTCAGGGTAGGATCCTGTTAAGAAGCGTTCCTGGACTACCATTACCTTTTGCAGGTAGTAGTATTGCTCACATATTGCATCCAAGAGTTCATAGCTTATTAGCTTAGGGAGCTCTCCGCTTGGACGGAGTACCTCCCAAAATGTCATCTTAACGAAGAAAGGGTAAGCATAGCCATTCTGGTAGTAGCGCAGAACACGCTCAAATTCTTTCTTGTTATCCTCCAGCTCTTGCTTGATGGCCCTAAGCAGAATTTCCTTTCTTTTCGCGGCAACCCGCGCTTCTTCACGACGGCGCCGCCGATCAATAAGATAAACACCGATAAACAATGCTACCAATAAGTTGGAGAGCAAATTCGCCAGAAATTGTACTACAAAGCTATAACTAGAGAAGAGCGTCCACCAAGCCTTTAATATGACGAACCCAACGAGGGCGATCACGGTGAAAATGACAATCATCCTACGCTCACGCCAAACAGTCTTCAATCGCTTCATCACTTCCCGCTCCCACTTCTTTCAGTGCGTGCTCCTGCAGCTCCTTGCTCATCACCCCTGAAAGTATAGATCCGCCCCTTGGAGAACCTTGACCCTGCGGCCGCGGCGCTCAGAGACCTGGGCAATCGTTCTCATCTGGCGCTCAATCCTGCAGTTGTGGTCCGGCAAAATGATCAGGCACGTTCCCTCTGGCAGGTCACGGGAGATCGCCTGCCACTTTCTTGAAGGGCCAGAGAGCCACTGGCAGTAGTCCTATGAACATCGTTTTGTCAAACACCAAAAAAGCCGCCCCCCACTTGCCCAGGAAGCGGCTTTGTGCTGTAATTCCTCAAGCCTGTCTCCTGGGCCTATCAGGAGTAGGTGTTGGGATTGCAGGAGACATGACTCTGTAATCCCCTTCTTGTTTTGGTTGCTAACGGACTCTTATCGGCTAGTAGTCGGTCAAAAGCTGACTCCACATACGGTGCAAGTCACTTGTTCTTGCTTTTCCTTGAGTCGACGAAGCATCATTTTTGACAGAAACGACAGATCTCCCCCAGCATGAAAACTGTGAATGCCCACGCGTACTACTTCAATTGCCCCGGGAGTGCGACGTGGTAGTTGCTGAGCCAACTCAAGAGAATCCAGGTTGCTGTTATTGAGGAGGGTATCAAACTCCTCTATACTCCAGTTTGGTGCACGTGTCATAACCGATCTCTCCCTTGACGACAGACGGGCTTCTGTGCTATACTATCCTCGCCGGGCTGTCGCCGCAGCTTGGCCGTGCCCCTGGCTGCGTTCAGCCGACGGGCTTTTTGGCATCCATTTTTGCCTTATTCTAACAGATTTGTTCTAAAAGCACAACCTCTTCGCAGTCTTAAAATCTTCGCAACCCTATTGACAAAAGCGCGCCACTGTGGTATAATGTAAGGGAATTACATACAACACATGTTCGCCGACGCCAACCCAACATGCGATAATGCAGCGGGAAGACCTATATAGCTGCTATTAGAGGCTGCAGAAATGAACACCGCCGGACCATTCAAACCAGAGAAGGCTCTGGAGGTACTTCTTTATATAGTGCGGGAGTGCCGTGACATGTACACCGCCCTCAAAGTATTGTACTTCGCTGATAGAGAGCACCTGTCCAGATACGGCCGGGTTATCTCTAGCGATCGCTATGTAGCTATGAATCAAGGGCCTGTGCCAAGCGGTACTTACGATCTTGTTAAATATGTGCGCAATAATTGGTCATTCCTCTTGACGATCCCACTTGATGAAGCATTCAAAGTCGAAGGTTATGACATCATCCCGCTCCGTGATCCCAACCTTGACATGCTGAGTCCCTCAGAAATCGAATGCCTTGATTCTGCGATTGCCCGCTATGCATCCATGTCATTTGGTCAGCTAAAAACATTAAGTCATGACGATCCGGCTTTCAAGGCGGCTGATATGAACGATTTCATTCCACTGGAGGCTTTCGTCAAGAGTGTTCCAGATGGCGAAAGCCTTTGGGCATATCTAACAAGTGACTAGGCATTGTGTATGAATTAGGCGCCTGCTTCCCCGAACAACAGAGAATAGATTCCGCCAAAAGGACCCTCACACCTGGGAGCGTCCTTTTCCTATTCTGTCCTTTCACCCAACCCCCCAAAGAAAAGTATGCACTCTTGCTGAGTCTCGGTGATCCAACCTTGCTGTTCCTCATCAATAGCAGAATTCATGACTATATTGCCAACCGCCCAGATTTGGCGGCCTGCCAACTGTTGATTGCCCAATCTGACTACGAGTTCCTTGCCCACGACTCCTATATTGATTGTTCAAGGGTCCGCGATGATTTGTCTCATAAAGATGTTCTGGACCAGATAATTGCTCACCCGTCAAGGCTCAAAGGAACTCTCAATCCAACGACAATTCAAGACGTGCAGTGCATAGTCAGACACGCCAGAACCATATCACCCTTTCTTAAACGTATTATTCTATCTTCCTTGTGAGGTTTCTGTTGCCAGTTTAGAGCGGGCTTTTCGGGAGACTCTGGTGGCTTTTGTCCTAGCTAGCCCCCTTCGCAAATTGACCTTGCCGCTGAGGTATTCTGGGTCATAAAAGCTGAAAAGGGCGCTTACGGAACCCGTAGGCGCGTCGGGGACGCATTTGGCGCACGTTCGGCAAACTTGCTAGACTATTTGTTAAAGAAGGGCCTCAGCATTTTACGACGCAAGGACCATCACAAAAACCCCTTAACGCCTTAGCGCGACAAGCCGCACTGAGGAAAAAACCCTGAGTGCGCTAAATGCTCCTGCCCTCCGCGAGTTCGGTTTTACCCCGATATACCCCGTTCTGCCCCTCCCCTCGCCCGCAGGCCAGCCACTTGCTATAACTAACATAGTCTGAAGTTCAAGTTAAACTGTGGGTGGTTCTTGCACTTCTAGGCCGATAATTCATCCTTTTGTGGCAGTCTGTCCCTAATTCCGGCCACTTTGGGGTAGTTTTGGCCTGGGGTTCACTCAGTTGGGGCTGAGGACAGGCTTGCGGACTTGACCATAAGTCGGCGCCCGGGGTAGGGAAGCCATCCCACCCTTCCAGTGGCCCGGGGCATCTCGGTCTGGTTTGCGGCGGCAACGGCTTACGTCGGCGGTTTGTGTCTTATCGTAATCGTTTCCGCGCCCGGTTACCGTTTTGGCACTCAGGCCTCATGGTTTTCAGAACATTTGTATATTCCGTTGTCAAGATGATTAGCCACTTCTTCCTTTGGCTCATTAACATAACGAATCACTTATTGTCTCAAGCGATCCTTCTTTGCGTCAGGCGTCCGTTGCCAAGCTTCTTACACTGATCAATTGGCAACGCGCACTTCCGCGACTTGTCACCTGGTAAGAATTTACCAGGTGACAGCTTAGACTTGTGCGCCTTGCTAGGTGTTGCCGTTGCAACAGCTTGAGCCATTTACCAACTGATGACAAGTTATCAGTCCAACTGGTGAATTTGCACCAGTTCAACTGATAAGACTTCATCGGTCGAATTCCCCGACCGCATCGTAGACAAGTATAGCCAAGGTGAACGATTTCGTTCACCTGATAACTCACACCTGCGCGATATTGACTTCCCCGACCGGGTCACAGGCAAGCATTGCCAATCAGTGCATTTCTCTCAAGCGGCGGGGAATGAATAGGGTGGGGGACAATCAATGCGTGATCGTGCCCAGTGGACAAACGCAACCGAGGTGCAGACAGGGCCGCCCTGGTGCTGTGGGTAAAACCAGAGCGGCCCTAAAATCGGAGGTTGCCATTAAATTTGGAGTGCGCCTACCCAAAGACCAAGTGGCCGCCTCCCCCTACAATCCCCGTCCTAACAGGTCCAGGAACATTTTCACGTTGTATGCTATCAGCTCAACCAGCCGCTCCCGTCTCAGCCCTGCGAACACCCTCCCCCCTTTTTGCCGCATCACCATCCAGTTCCCCACAGATAATTGCCAGCCACTCATTTTCCGTCAGCCCCACCCTGTCAATATCAGCCTTAGTCATCGAGGGGCCTTTCCACCGGCAAGGCATTTATCTCTACCAGTTGGTTTACCACCGTACTCGTGGCCGCCTGAAGTGCCTGCAAGATCAGCAGTAGATTGCCTTCTTGTGGCTCTACTAAGACGATCTTGCACTGATCCCCCTCCTGTGCAATGGTAAGCACAACTCTCATTCTAGTCCCTCCTTGGTACGCAATCTGTTCCGCAACCGCTGCACTATTGGCTCAATCTGGTGCCACTCCTGTTCCGTGAATCTTATGTTTTTGCCCTTGTTCATCTTCCCTGGATTCCCCCGCAGCATGGCAAACGCCCTCATAAGCCGTTTCTCTGGTTGGATGACGAATCTCTGTAGCTCTGAGGGTTCAAACTGCGTGGCCTTCCCCCGTTTCACGATCCGGCTCGGGCCCACGCGTTCCAGGGCCAGCTCCTTCAGCCCCTCGATCCCTAGACTGCTGCCTGCTGCTCGTCCTGCCAAGCTCCCGCCAACCGCAATGATCTCCTCTTGCCGGGTCCCGGCCAGCATACGACCATCGCTGCGCTGGAGCCAGTAGGAAGCTATCAACTGCGCGGGCATGTCTGGGACCTTTGGATGGTTGTACACCTCGCCCTCAGCCCAGACAATCTGCTCGATGAAGATATCGCTGACTTCGCCCTCGTCAACATACTGGCGTTCCTCAGGGTCGGCAAACCGAACATCGGCGTGGCCCTTGCGTTTGGCAAAAACCTGATAGCGCGTTTCGCCCGTCTCAATCAGTTCCCCGCCGGGTGCGCGCCTTGCCACGGCGCAGGGAACCAGTAGCATCTCCTCGCCTTCGATCACTTCGTCAAAGAGCGGGTCCAGCCGGCTGTCTGGGCCCAGGAAGTCCATGAACCAGATCTCTGGACTCTCAATGACTGAGAGGGCACGGCGTCCCAAGCTCGTCTGGACGATCACGTTTTTTTCGCCATCTACATTGAGGTCGTGATCTACTTGCAGCCCCTGGCCATCGGCAACAACCAGCCACCCGGTACTTGAGCCCAGAGCCCCTTTGAAGTCCGCCCCTCCCGTACTAACTACTAAGCCATTACTCACATGGGAATCCTCGCCCGCACCCACACCGCTGCTAAAGTATCCCAGGTTTGCCTTATAACCTCCCGCCGCCATACAACGGGCAAAGTTACCGTCTCCATAGACATAAACCGCGGACCCGCCAAGTTTCAGCGCGGAGGAGTCGCCAATGTTGATCTGGCCACCGCCTGATACCGTGATCGTCGCTGCGGTTATTTGGCCAGTCGCGATCTTGGAGGCCACCAAGTTCACAATATCGGCGCTTTCAACGGCGGCATTGAGGATCTTGGCCCAATCGCAATTGACTATGTGGGCATTTACAATGCTACCGCCAGGAAGTTTGTCGCCAGGGATGGAACCGTCTGGGATGTCACTTGGCGGGTCAACCTTCTTTGGGGTCCCCGAACCCTCCGCGCAGTAGCTTGACCAGTTTCCGCTCGCGTCGCCGTGACGCACCCGGACGTAGTGAGGGACATACCCCGCCGTGCAGGTGTGCGTGTAAGTCGTCGTCTTGCCGCTATGGGCCAGCGTCTCCGCGCCTGGTGTGAAACTCTGCTCCGTGCTCACGTGAAACTCAGTCACGGCCCAGTCCTTCTCACTTGGGCGATTGACGCTGATTCTGAGCGTCCCTATAGCCCCCGTAGCCACTAAGCCCGGCGGCACGGCCTGGCCACCGCCGTTCACCTTCGCCGGCGGCTCCACCTCATTCCCGCGCTCATCGTAATAATGGATGTCCTCTGGCTTTATCCACCAAGGCGGAAGCTTGTGCCTGGTCCGCTGCAACCTTTCCTCCAGCTCCTCCGCAAAGCCCCACGAAAAGACCAACAGATCTGCGTCCCATTCGTGGACATCACGGATTGCTCGCACTCTTAGCCCCTCCGTCTCCGCCATCACGAAAGTCGCCCGGGCGTACACCGAATGGCCCAAGAAGACGTGGGCCAACTCATGGCAAATCACAGCCATCGCCATCGTGTCGCTCATTCCCTCCATCTTGGCCGCATCCAGCCAAATGTAGCACCGCTGCGAACCCAGCTCGACCCCATCGCGCACTACTGTTTCCACGGGCCACACACCGCCATCCAGGCCCCCCACATCCGTCTTCACCCCGTCATAGATCCCTGTCAGCCGCTGCTTGATCACCTCTCGCACCGGAGGCTTCAGCCGCCGCCAAACCTCACTTACCAGACGCCCAAGCTTCTTGCTCTCGATATGCTCAACGAACTCAACTGGGACCCTGGCCCCTCGTCCCTGCTTTTTAGCCATCTCCGTCACTCCCTCCTATGCCCATCCTCAGACCCCCAGCCCGGCAGCCCGGAGAATGCGGCGCTTCATTTGCTCTTTGCCCGTACCCCCGAATTGTCAAGGCGTGGCTTCTGTCCGTTCCTCCCGTAGCTTTTCTCGCTTGCGTATCTGCTCCCACATCTTGACACGAGCCCCCGGTTTGCCCTCAAGCATGTCCAGCACCAAGACGATCTTTTCAAGGAAGGTGATCGCCACGTTGACGTCAACCTTGTGCTTTGCTGTAAGGTAACGGGATAACCGCTTCAGGCCAGCCGCGCACTCCTGAGCCCGCTCCTGGTCATAGCTCTCATTTTTCTCCATCGTTCAACTCCTCCTGCATTTATGATAGCGCGGCGGACCCGGGCCGGTCCGACAAGACGGGCCCGGGCCACCACTTGTACCAAAGGTAGCCGGATCGCGGCGATCCCCAAATGGAGGAAAAACCAAGATAAAACCAACCACCAATGCTCAGCCCCAGCCCCCCACACAACCTGGCCAGCTAGGTTCTGAGGGCCGCCCGGGCGTTGTGGGTCAAACCCGAGCGGCCCAAAGGGAGGTTACATGCCCGCCTCGGCTCGACGGACCGAGGCAGGTCGCAAGCGGAGGTCGGCCCGCGGCGGGCCAGCAAGATGAGTAACGGAAGAAACGTTTGACCCGATGATCAGCGGTAAATCACGCCGCTGCCACGCTCATAGATATCCCCAGTCGTAGGCGGCTCCTGCACCACCTCCGCTTGATAAAACTCGGCAAATGGCTTATAGCGGCACAGCCGGTTGACCCCATCCCCGCTGTACTTGGCCAGCGCCTGGGCCACCGTCACCCCGCTCACGACCAAGATTTGCGGAACCTTGACGTCGCTTCCTTTAAGCTCGGCCTGCAATTGCCTCAGCAGAACCCAAACCTCTGGATACAGGCCACTAAATGGCGTGTAGTGATCGATCGGCCCGCCCAAGTATGCGCCCTTGTCGCGGTGCCTCCGTATCTCCGCTTCTGAGCCAACCCGGGAATCCAGCAGAATTTGCAAGCCCAGCTCGTCCCTCTCAAACGCTGCTATTGAGTAGTCCTTCCGCGCTTGCCAGTCGTCGCCGCGCTTGTCATGCAGTGCCTTCACCTCGTAGCAAAGCTTTTCCCACTGCTCTGCGTCCGCCAACAGCCGCTCCCTCGCAACAAACGGCTCCAACTCAGCCCGCTGGTTGTCCAGGATGTTTTGCGCGATCATACCCTCAGCCTCCAGGTTCTCCACGGTCTCCCTTTGCCTGGCAATCGCCTCCGTCTGGGCCGTCACGTCTGCCCTTTTTCCCTCCTGGAGCGCCTCGACCATCGCCGCCATCCGCTTACTGTCCAAGTCCTCCAGGGCCTGCCGGGCCTGGCCCAGCTCGACCTCAATGCCTCCCACCAGCCCCTGCAGCTTCTCAACCTTCGCCTCTATCTCCGGACGCTCTGACATGCTTTAGTCCTCCTCCCCCCCGAAGGGGATCCCGCTCTAGGCCCCATGGCCCCGACTGATCCAGCCACCCTCCGCCGAACATCGCTTGGGCATCGGTCAACCGCGTCGCACCAGAAATCAAACCACCCGCTGCCCGCGAACTCCAGCGCCTCCCGACCCTTGGGCTTGTCAACTCCGGCCGCCAGATCTTCAAACGTCATCAGCAGGATACGCGCTGCCAGCTTCCTCGGTCCGCCCAGCCGATTCCGGCTCATCACCCAACCCTCCAAAATAAGTGCCATCGGTGGCGCTTATTTGAGAGTGCCATATTGCACTCTTCTGAAAAAACATGATACTGCGCTTTGTGCTACTCGTCCTGCTCGCCCTCGCCGTCCCTACCGGGCAGCGGCCCTAGGTCAATGACGAAGCGATGGCCACAGTCCGAACAAGTCACCGAACCGTCGCTGTAGCCACCGGACGTCAGATTCTGACCGCCGCACTTTGGACACCGTGCCGGATTCCACGACTGCGCCATGCTTTCCACCTCCTCCCATGATCAAACTCCAATAAGTGCCACCGGTGCCACTCTTCCTAAGATAAGCGCAAGGAGGCACTCCTTACCCTTGTTTACTGACGCAACTGACGCATCTTGACGCAAGTTCCCGGTTAAGCCTTACACGAGACACATTATGAGCTGTTAATTGGGGATCCACTCCGTTGCGTCAGTTGCGTAAGTCCAATGCCTAT
>Ga0209979_1004025_pt1 | contig 12441 bp, 18 predicted proteins | sample AnhtaG_FD_183114 | JGI IMG/M metagenome (GOLD analysis project Ga0209979, IMG submission 183114) | Deep subsurface microbial communities from Anholt, Denmark to uncover new lineages of life (NeLLi) - Anholt_01485 metaG (SPAdes) (version 2) | ecosystem: Environmental > Aquatic > Marine > Oceanic...
CGCTTCGCTAGCACTACCGTGAGGGGTTATCTTCACTACGTTTGAACCCCCCAAAGCCCTCAAATAGTTCAGGAAGCCCTTGCGCCCTAGCGTTAGGTTGATAACCTCAACCTTTGGCGCTTGCACCCTCGAAAGGGCGCTCACAAGCCTTTCCCTGTGGCAGACAAAGCCTTCACCTGAGCGTTTGCCCTCTATATTAAGTTGTTCCACTTACCCCCCTTTTCAGGATACAAGGCGTCGGGCAAACCGCCTTGCTCTCCAGTAGTAAGCGCCCTCTATGCTGCGCTGCGCTAGCCATAAAAAGCGCTTCCACTAATATAATGAATTTGGGGGGTCAAAATCGGACATCCTAGGCGGGCAATTTTAGTTGCTTCTGATACCGATTAAGGTATCGTTGCTCATTCCCGTTTAGGGCTATCCCCCTTACCCTCTTGTGGGCGATTGTGATAAGCCTCTTTGGGCAACCGAGAAGCCAAGTCCTGGCGTCAACCCAGGCTTCCAGGTCTATCGCCTTATCGTCGGCAATGGTGTCTATCATCTCTATGGTATCACCTTCGCTATCCTCTATCGTGTTATTGAGGCTTATCACCTTACCGTTGCGCTTCTCGGTGTGCCAGTATTCCAGCACCACGTAGCTGGCTACCCTGACCATAGCTCCCTCAGTCAGGGGCTTGTGCCCGTTTCTTTGGGCAACCTCGGATAGCCTCACTATGATATTGTGCCTCAAATCTTCCCTGTCCTGAAACCTGGCCTTGTATTGAAATCTATCGGCAATTTCGCTATACTTTCCCCAGTCTAGCGGCATACTTCCCCCTTTCTGGGGAAGGCTAGGCTACCCCAGCTAGCTCAACTCTAGCTGGGGACTTTTTATGCCTTCCCCAAAAGGGCAAACGCTTCGGGCAAAGGCTTAAAGTATTCGGTTGTTAAGGTAGGGCTTCACCAGAACACCTAGCTAGCCAGCAAAATCAATTTGCCAGCTTCAGGATTGCACAAAATGTCCTCTTGTGCATTAAAAGAATGAACCTATATTTACGTGAAAGGATACAAAGGCTACAATTCTCAATGGAAGAGGAGCGGGGTTCAATACATCTTGGTTTAAATGCCTACCTTAAGCAGGACAGGCAGCACCTCGCTAAACCATGGTCAGAAGAGATAGAGGGGGTCTGGATGTCCAACAGGATTCCCTTAAAACGCATGGGGTAGGCGAGTTTTTATATTGAGAGGAAATATCGATTTTGCGGGGCAAGGGATATAACATCGGAAAAAGAAAAACTGTTGCCGTTGGTGAAGCTAAATCTGATGCTCCAGGCGTTTTACAAACCATTTCTCGCCACCTCACGGATGCGTTTCTCGGATATTCGCTTCGCCGATGGGCGAAAACCCCAGCGCTTCCTGAGTCGAGGTGACTTCATAAGCTGCGTTTTGATGTAGGCAAGCTCGTATGGAGCCAATTCGCCGGCCCAGCCAGGCTCCAGCAAGTTCGTCTTAGAAAATTCCAACAGATCAGGATCGTCTTTATAGACCTCCTCAAGGGTCTTCCTCTTTTTGCTTGAGCCCTTTCTTTTGGCCGATTTGCTATCGCTAGACATCTAGATCGCTCCTCATGGGGTTCACTCATATTCGCGCTTCGCCATAGAGGGTGAATAGCGGATTGGCCCAGGCAGCATCAGGGGCTTGTCTGCCTTTCGCTGTTAGGCGGAAATATTTTCGCGGCGGCCCTGGCGGGTGATGATCTTGAAATGCTGATGGTTCTTCCCTGCCACTAAACTCCACCCAGCCCAATCTCTGCAGGTTTGAGAAATAGACGACAAAGGAGTGATAGGTGCAACTGCTAGTTTTATATGGGAGGCGAGCTAAGATTCTATTGGTCATCCTCTCGATCTCCTCGGGGCGGATGGCACGCTTCTCATGCTTAGCCCGCCGCTCTTCCTCTCTTGTAGCTCTGTCAAGGGCAGTGGCTCGGAGGAGAGATGTCTTGTAGTGATAAAAGATGTCAGCCTGGGGAGCGCCTACATCTGGGTCTATGATGGGTGAGCCATTAGGGCCATTCCCCATGAGGAACTCCCGAATGAACCACCCGCAGCCAAAGGGACGAAGGAAACCGCCCCTCTTCGGCCTCAGTGTCTTAATCACCGTCTTCTCCCTTGGCCCAGAGTTTCTCATACCACTCCCGATGTTCCTCTCCGGCTACCTTCCTGTATCTCGCCGTTGTATTGAATGAGGCGTGGCCCAAGTGCTCTTGGAGCAGCCTCAGCCCATCACCGGAATCATCGATCTTCACGGCATGGACAGCAAAGGCATCCCTAAGACGGTGAGGGCTGATTCCACACTTTTTACCGGTGGTCGGATTCACCAGGTCCTCGAGGCCAGCCATGTCGGCGCACTCCCTGATTATCTGCCAGGCGCGGTGGCGGTTGACGCCGAAGATCATGCGCTTGCCGTTTCGGGTTACCGGGCCGCCGCGCCTAATGTACTTCTTCAGCACCTTGAGAGTATCATCATCCAATGGCAGAGTTCTCATCCTGCGGTGCTCCTGCTCATTCGCTATCACCTGCTCTACCTTCGCTCCGCACCCGGGGCAGAAGGTGTGGGCCTTACTGAGCCGGGCACCGCATTTGGGACAGGTGGACTTGATCCGCGATTTAAGGTGCTGGATGGTTACAATGCGTCGGTCAAAATCTATATCATCCACCGTGAGGGCGAGGGCCTCAGAGATGCGGCAGCCAAGATGGGACAGGAGCCTAATAAGCAGCCTATCGCGGAGATTGGTGGCCGCTTTCTCCAGGTTCTCTACATCGTCGAGTTCTAGATAAGCTTTAGCCATGACTCCAACTCCAGCAATCCGCGGCCTGGGTTTCACCCCTTCTTTTCGAAACATGCTCTGTGGCCCCACCTGTGCTCTTGCATGTATTGCTTTATGGCTTCCTTCTCATCTCTGCTCGTTACCGTGAGCATCTCCCTGCATACGCTGCAGGGATAGGTGACCTTGTAAAGGCGTTCAGCTTCCGCGTACCCTTTCCTGTGGCCCTTGGCATAGCCTTGTTCCCTGACTTCTGCCTCCTCCTTTACCCGCACCTCAAGGATCCCCAGTCCGATCTTCAGGACGTCGGCAAAGCTTTGGCCCTCCGCCTTCTTGATCACCTGAAGCCTGTCATATACCTCCCTTGGAACCCGACAGCTCACCGTTGGGTGGCCCTGCTCATACCTGACTCTCGAAGGAGCTTTCCGCTTGGTAGCCTTTGCCATATGCTCACCCTCCTTGGATTACCACATCGTTTACCATAGGGTTTGCCACCTCGTTTACCCGATGGTTTACCATATACCGTTTGCCATACCCTCGATGGTCTCATTTATACTGATATTAGCTACTACTTTCGCATCACATGCTGAGGAGCAATGCCCCTCGTTAGGAATAAGCTCAGCTACATGCCTGTTATAGCTCATCTCTCACTCGCTGCTCACAGCCTGAGGCAGGTGATATAGGCGATTCGGGGTCGTCGCTACTCTCCTTGGCAACCGTGCGAGCAATTATCCGAGCCAAAACTCTAAGCCCTTGCTCTCGTTGCGTTTCGCCTTTTAGCTTTGCGATTTTCAGTATCATTTGTTATCCGTTCGTAAAGGTCGTCCAGGGAACAGCCCAGCACCTCTCTCAGGCGCAGGGCATAGTGAATTGAAAGGAAAAGACGATTGTTCTCTAGGGCACTAATAGTCGTGCGATCAATACCACTTTTTCTAGCTAACTCCATCTGAGTAGAGATAAGGGAACGGAGCCGACATTCCCTCAGCCTATTGCGGTAGCGCTTCTCACCTCGGTGTTGTGTAGTTTGATCTACCATGTTATAATACACTGAATACTTATTCATATTATTATAACATATATCGTGAATCGTTACAACACCTTTGTCTCAGAAAGGCAGAATTGGGGATTGCCGCCTCGTTGCAATGATTGGAGGAGGCCAAACTTGGCAGAATTACCAACAATGTTGACAAATACTATACACTGTGTTATAATCCTCTGTGGAGGTGAATAAAAGGTGCCTTTGTCACAGATGCCACAGAGAATAAGGTTGCTAAGAGAGCAAAGGGGCTGGAGCCAGAATTATCTAGCAAAAAAGACAGGCATCCCTCAGCCTACCATTTGGCATTTGGAAAGGGGGGAAATTGAACGCCCCAATGTTATATCTATGCGCTTACTGGCGGATGCCTTTGAGATGAGTATTGACTCTTTGGTGAGGGACGAGGTCGTAATCTTAAATGTGAGCAAGCATATTACACCACAAATAGAAGTGAAGTGAGTGTTCAAAATAGGAGGTCGAGATGCAAGAGGATAAAGCTAAAGTGGATCTTGAGAAGATAGCCGCCGAGGGAGCACGTAAGGCATTAGAGGAAGCTCTGGGCAAGAAATCCACACCACCGAAGTGCACCTTTCGCTGGGACGAGGAAGGACAGCTTATAGCTGAGTGTGAAACCAAAGGAGACCGGGACGTGGCTTCGCGCTTTCTCGATGAGAAAGGAATAGTTGTCAAGGTGAAAGTCACCAAGGAGAAGTCCGGAGGGGAGCGCACTACGCCTCAGGTTGACTAGCGAGGTTATTATGAGATCGTTACGCTAAACGGTGGCAAAGGATAGCCACCGGCAAGATAGAGCTAGGAGATGAAGAATGAAAGTTGCATCGTACGCCCGCGTATCTTCGGAAAGACAGGCTGAGAGAGATCTTTCGATCCCGGGCCAGCTAAAGTCCCTCAGAGAATATGCAACTAGGAATGGACACACCGTGGTAAGGGAGTTTATGGATGAGGCTGAGACAGGGCGAACCTCAGACAGGCCAGCCTTCAGAGAAATGATCGCCCTCTCACGACTTAAGCATCCTCCCTTTGAGGCCATTTTGGTTTGGAAACTCTCTCGCTTTGCCAGAAACAGGGAGGACTCCATAATCTACAAATCCTTGCTGAGGAAGCAGGGGATTCAGGTGATCTCCATTAACGAGCCTATAGAGGACAGCCCATCGGGGCGACTTTTAGAGGGTGTCATAGAGGTTATAGATGAATTTTACTCTGCTAACCTTGCTGAGGATGTAACTCGTGGGATGAGAGACAACGCTGCCAAAGGCTATCTAAATGGTGGGAAAACACCTTATGGCTATAGAAGGGTTAAGGTAAAAGATGGTCAAGCCACTCGGAGCAAGCTTGAGCCTGATGAGGCTACAGCACTGATAGTGAGACGGATCTTTAGTGAGTGTCTCACAGGTAAAGGTATAAAAGAAATTGCCAAAGAGCTTAATAAAGACGGGATTAGGAGCCCCAGAGGGAAGCAATGGGCAACCACCAGTGTATATGAGATTCTCAACAATGAAGCTAATGTTGGGACGCTGATCTGGGGGAGGACTCGAAGGGGCAAGGACGGCTTCCCTATCAGGGTGGACAATGCATGGCCTGCTATAGTAGATAGAGAGGCATTCGATAAAGTGAAGCCTATCCTTGCTTCTCGTAGCCCTAAAGTTACTAAGCCAAGGTCTATCACTAGCAATTACTTGCTGGGTGGTATGATGAGATGTGCTGAATGCGACGCACCGATGATAGGATGTTCTGCCAAATCAGGGCAGTTCTTTTACTACAGGTGCAATAACGCTTTGAGGCGAGGGCCAGAGGCTTGCAGAAGTAGGTGGCTTCCCAAGAGCAAGATAGAGGGTTTTGTCATTGATAGGATCAAGGGCTATATCCTCACAGACGAAAACATATCTGAACTAATCAGGATGACCAATGAGGAGATAGAAGCTCTCTTTGAGGGGGAGAACGAGCATGTGAAGATGCTGGATAGGCAAATTAGCGATGTGGGCTCCAGATTGGAGTACCTCTACGATGCGCTGGAGACAGGAAAATTTAACACTGATGAACTGTCTCCAAGGATACACACCTTAGTCGCTAAAAAGGCTGAGCTTCAAATTGCCAGAGAGAAAGCGACAGCAGCATTGCGAGCTAAGAAGCTGGAGATTGAGGACGTAGAGGTCATGCGTCACTATGTGGAAGACCTGAGGTATTTGCTGGGCTCTGCCACAATAATGGAGCAGAAGGCTTTCCTTAAGTCGTTTGTCAAAGGTATCGATATCTCTAACTCCGAGGTTACAGTAAACTACACTCTGCCTATCCCTCCACTAAATGCCGATAAGGAAACAGTTGGAGTTCTTGCTTTTATACAGAGTGGTGAGCCATTCAGGATAAGAGCAAGAACCTTGTTATCGATTTGCCTACCTGATGCTGGCTATGCGAAAGCTACCTTCCTACGTGCGGGAGCATGTCCACCATTCCCTAGTAGTGCGGCCTGGTTAAATTCGGGTTGAATAAGCCTACCTGATGGTCACGTCGCCGTTGGAGGTTTTGATGTAGAGGTCCGCCTCCCCGTCACCGATCGTACCCACGAGGTGCTCGTCGCTCGTAGTGGTAGCGGTTATCTCCAGTTCGCTGGTGACATCGCCATTACTGGTGGAGGCATCCAGGCTGACGCTGGGCGTCCCCAGCAGCTCCACATCCACATCCCCATTACTGGTGACCAGCCGGTTGTTTCCCCCCGCAGTCAAATCCCCGCTGAACGCGATGTTGCCGTTGCCCGTCTCAGCATCGATCTCGCCGGTCACTCCCTGAAGATCCAGCCTACCGTTGCTGGTCCTTCCATCGAAATCGCCCTTCACATTCTGCATAACGATCATACCGTTGGACGTCTTGAGGATACCGGTCCCTTCTATACCATGCAACTCAATGGCGCCGTTGCTGGTCTCAAGTTCTACATCGCTATTGGCTGGCGCTGTTATGGTGATATCAACCTCGGCACTGTAGAACCACCCGCTGGTTATTTCCGCATCAACCGTTATCGTGTTGCCGTCCTGGCTCACTTCATAGTCAATCCTGTTAACGCCTCTCAGTATGGCCACGACGCGCACTTCGTCGTCGGAGCCAGCATTGACTTCAATCTTCCCGTTCTCGCTGTTTACCACCAGTGTTACCGGCCCGGTAACAGTGAAACTATCCTCTTGGGTCTCGGTGGGCCCAGCGGTACAACCGGTGGCCGCCAGCAGCGCAATGGCCATAACCACGGCCACAATAAATGGCATTGTTAATTTAATTGACCGCATGATTTCCTCCTTTTGTGCCAATAAGTAAAGCCACTTATACACCATCGAATAGCGCCTGTCAATCCCACTATCTCTCCGTCTCCAGTCAGAGACTTCCAGGGCCAGGCTTACTCGTCCTTCAGAAACCCCGCCTCGGCGGGAATCGTAACCATCGGGCAGGATGGGTTAGCGCTCGGCATAAAAACCTTCGGGAGTGCTATTGCAATTTACGCATAATCTAGGTTCTCCTTGTTTGTGATTGACACTCTCTAGCCATATTGACACAAAGTGAACCGCGAAGTATTATTTTCCAACACGTATAGCAGGCACATTATTTGACAGGAGGTGATATTGATGGCTAACGAGGAAAAAGAATCTGGAAACAGAAGGGAGTTTAGAAAGGATTTAGCGTTTTTAGTATTTATGGCTTGTTTATTAATTGGGATAGGAATTGGAATCGCCTATGACCAAGTGGTAGTCGGTGTTTTGGTTGGATTGGGATGCGGCTTTTTGGGTTCGTTTATAGTTCGCTGGAAGGGCGCAAAATCGTAAAGCGGCTGTAAATTCTCCCCTTTATTTGAGGCCTACGGCTTGCCCATGTGGAGCAGGCAATATAGGTGTGCACATTTGAATTGGAGCCACCAAATGTGAGGTGGCTCCAATTGTTATCAAGAGATAATCGCCTTAGCTTATCATCATCTACTACAATAGAACAACAACGATTTGACAGCACTTCTAATTCTGTGGTATACTATGCTATCTGGTTTAAGGTTTGTTTTTCCCAACCTGTGTGGTTCCTAGCGAATTCCCTAGGCCATGGATGACCAAGCTGCGACCAAGTAATTAAGAAAGGAGGTTGTCCATGGACTATGTAGACAAGACCCTCGAGTGCCAGGATTGCGGCGTAAGTTTCACCTTTAGCGCAGACGAGCAGGCGCTATTCGCCAACAGGGGCTTCACCAATGAGCCCAAGCGTTGTCCTGAATGCCGAGCGACCAGGAAGCAACAGCGCTACAGGGACGGCTACGGCTCTCAGCGGCAAAGGGAAATGTATCCTGCTGTATGTGCCGATTGTGGCAAAGACACGCAGGTACCTTTCGAGCCCCGACAGGATCGACCGGTGTACTGCAGCGAGTGCTACACCAAAGTCAGGCTTCAGACTCAGGGTTAAGAAAGGCAACACCAAGGGAGAGGGTACTGTGATGGTACCCTCTTCTCTTATACATGGGCAATCGCCAATAAGCAAGATTGTCTATCTAGAACCCTGCGCTCTTGTGGTGAGGGTGGCGTGCTCTGTGGATTAGCCCTACCGGAGTACAGCTTAGTCGCCTCCCTGGTACTTGAAGGAGAGCCTCACCTTGGCGCGGTAGTTCATAACCTTGCCGTTCTCGAGCTGCATGTCAAGCTCGGCGATCTCGGCGATGCGAAGGTCCCGAAGGGTCTTTGAGGCCATCGACACCGCGGCCGCGGCGGCCTTCTCCCACGACTCGGGGCTGGTCCCCACCAGCGTGATAATCTTGTAGACGCTCTCTGCCATGTCTCTCCTTTCTTGCCGGTTGATGAAACTACCTATACACCTAAGAAGGGCGCCCTGTCAACCCTCCCCCCATCTCTCCGTCTACAGTTAGCGATTTCCAGGGCCAACCTGACCCATCCTTCAGAAACCCCACCTCGGCGGGAATCGTAACCATATAAAGCCCCATCCAAAACGGAGGGGCTTTATTTTGTTGTCATAACAACGATTGTATTATTGTGCTTTTTATTGGTCAGGCAGTTCGTCAAGGACCTGCCGCATACTCTGTTGATACTCCCGCAAAGCAGCCCGTCCCTCATCGGTGATGCGGAGCATGGTATGGGGCTTCTTGCCTTTAAATCCCTTCTCGATATCGATATAACCCGCAGCTTCCAGCTTGCTCAGGTGCGAGGATAGATTGCCCCAGGTCAGCCCGGTCTGGCGCATCAGGAAGAGGAAGTCCGCGCTTTCGACGACGTACAGGTGTGCCAGGATCATGAGCCGTGCCGGTTCATGGATTAACCGGTCAATGTTGCCGATAGGCTGTACGCCCTCGCCGCCCGCTTCACGGGTTGTCATCAGTCCCTCCCTCCGAAGGTAGGCCTTCTGCCGTCCTTGGGTACTTGCGAATGAAGCGGATGAACATCACCAGTCCGATGAGCAGAGCGATACCCCCTGAAACAAGGAATACGATGGTAGGGATTAGGTCATCGAGCGCTATGACAAGGGCCATGGCTATTGCAAACAACAGCCCATAGGCGTACAGACGTCTAAAATCCATGAAGTATGCTACCAGGCCGAAGATTAGCATGATCCAAAACCATGCGATGGCAGCGACCACTGTTTGTGGTGGGTCCACCACCGATAGCGGAATAAAGGATAGCGCTAACCCTACGAGAAGTGAGATGGCGCCTACCGCCATTACCTTTCTTTGTTTAACCTTCCGCGCCGGGCCAAATTTGACGCGGCCCACTCGCGGGATGGTGACGAGTCTCCTGCCGATTATCAGAACCAGCACAGCCAGCGAAAGGATCACAATGTACCAGACAGTCTCATCGACGAGGATATAGATGCCCATTCCCAGCATCAAAAGGCCCATAAAGATATCCCATAGGCCATCATGGAAATAGGACGTCCAGGCCTTTCGCTCGATTTTTTTCAAGTCAATTGGCGTTGTCACTGTAAACCTCCTCAGCCGTCCTTGGGTACTTGTGTATAAAGCGGATCAACACGGCCAGCCCGATGAGCAGAGCGATACCCCCTGAAATGGAGAAGGCTATGGGGCCGATTGGGGAGTCGAGCGTCTCCCAGAGTGCCATGGATATTGCAAACAACAGCCCATAGGCGTACAGTCGTTTAAAATCCATGTAGTACGCCATCAGGCCGAAGACTATTGTGACACAAATCACTAAGATGGGTGCGGTCACCGCTTGTGACGGGGCCAGTCCTAATGAAGCGAGCAATAATAAAACAATCGTCGCTATGACTGCAATGCCCACCGCTGCCATCAACTTCTGTTGCTTGGCCTTCCGCGCCGGGCCAAATTTCACACGGCCTATGCGCGGGACGGTGATGAATTTCTTGCCGATTACCGCGGCCAGCACGGCTGCCAGAATCACCAGGGTGAACCAGACGTTGTCCGTAATTGAGCGGATTCCCATTGTCAGCATCAACAGGCCCATGAAGATATCCCAAAGGCCATCCTGGAAATAGGACGTCCAGGCCCTTCGTTCGATTTCCTTCAAATTGATATTTTGTGACATTCTAAACCTCCTATTAGTTAGCGCAAAGAACTATGTAATGCAAAGTTCTCTGCAATAATATTAGCATTCTTAATAGTAACTGTCAAGGGGTGAATGTCAATGCTTTTGCGACCTTGAGCGAGCTTTAGGCCTAATTTTGCTTCACAGGCCTGTTCAACTATCCTGACCTTTTGTGGGGAGCCTTTCAAGGCTCTTGAAGCAACTTCCACACGGTGCTCATCCACGGTTCTGCCGAATAAAAACCTTCGAATAGCGGGATTATCGCTCCGTCTCAGCTGGTTTCACACTCCCCTAAAGCTCCGTTTCCATCCACAAGACATTGACCCGGTGATATGGTGATATAATATGGGGCAATCAAATCTAGAAGGGGGTGATACAAGTCAATTACAACGAAAGTCGCAAGAAAGCAAAGGCCTGGCAACACGCTGGCAGAACCAGGATCACAATCGCTTTGTTCGGAGGTAGTGCAGATGACACAGCAGTTTATAGATTGGGAGCAGGCATGGAAGCTCTTCTGGGAAAGATATGCGCGAGAAGCGCCTAATATGTTTGACTTACAGAATGAAGTAGGGGCAGCTTTTACGGAACTTTGGAAACGAATAGCTCCAGTAGTCGGCTTAGAAGAATCCATAACATTCACCGTTACCAAAGAGGGCCAGCTCCGAACAGAGATGCGTGGATGGGTGCTTATAGGTGCTATCGCAAGGGCAGGGGCTGTGGCAGCAATAACCGAATCAGAGAAAATGTTGGATAATAAGATGAAGGACGCGGATAGCAAATGGCAGGCCAAACTACAAGATATAGAGGATAGGCTGGGGCCAATAGAGAAATGGTGTGGGATTACCAAATGAGACTTGCGGGAATCTAACCTAATGGCGCTCTATCTCCACCCATAATCTCTCCCCATCGGTGGTGAAGGTGATGGCGCCCTGCTCCGAGGTGAGGTAGACCCTGTCTTGCCCAAGGCTCCGGGTGAGCCGGGCCATGACCTCATCGCTGGGGAGGCCGAAGCGGTTGTCCGCGCCCACGGAGACCACCGCCAGCTTTTATCCAGGGGGCCGTTCAGTCACAAGTCTATAGTCAGATTGACAAACGGAGAACCACAGGGTATTATTCTCCCACACGACTCTCTACGTCATATATCCCAGAGGTAAGCATAGCTCACTCCATATCCTCAAGTGAGAGTAGGTTATGCGGTTGCGTGAATGGAGGATTGAGTGATAAACCCCAGATTCATTCAAGAAGGAGGTGAAATGTGAAACAGAAGCAAGCTAAGGAAACCGAGACCCCTAAACCCTCGATGGGTGTCGAGGAGGAACCGGAGAAGGAACCGGAGAAGGAACCGCTTAGAACCATCCTTCGAATGAAGTTCTGGGCGTCATCCAGTGTCCCCATCATCTACGTCACTTCGTGGGAGGAAGATCGTGTAGAGGAGGCTATAAAGAAGATATCAAAGGATTTAAAAAAACAGGTCGTGTGTTGGTCCTGCACCTCAGGGTTCACCCAGGAAGGTAGAAAATTGCCGCAGAGCACCACAGATCCACTGGCAGCGCTGGACTACATTTTACAGGAACGGAAACCGACATTCTTTATATTCTGTGACTGTCATCACTATCTGAAACCTGGCGCAGATATCAGATATATCCGCAGAATGCGGGAAGTAGCCAAGGCACTTAGAGTGAATCCCCATACTCTTTTCCTAATCTGCCCAGTGCTGTATATCTCGGAGGACCTCGAAAAAGACACCACCTACATTGATTTCCCCTTGCCAAAGCTCCCAGAGGTGCTTCAGCTTCTAGAGCGGATGATCGAAAAGTATGGCAGCGATCCCGGCTACACTGTCGAGCTTGACGATGAGGAAAAGGTAGTGCTGGCTAAGGCAGCCTTGGGCTTAACCTTAGACGAGGCAACGGAGGCCTTTTCCAAATCGCTGGTCAACGATAAACGGCTCACTATAGATGACCGCGACGAGGTTTTGGTTCAAAAGGTGCAGGTGATCAAGAAAACCCAGATATTGGAGTATTCTCCCCCGGAGGAGAGCTTAAAAACTGTGGGTGGTC
>Ga0209979_1004027_pt1 | contig 12436 bp, 9 predicted proteins | sample AnhtaG_FD_183114 | JGI IMG/M metagenome (GOLD analysis project Ga0209979, IMG submission 183114) | Deep subsurface microbial communities from Anholt, Denmark to uncover new lineages of life (NeLLi) - Anholt_01485 metaG (SPAdes) (version 2) | ecosystem: Environmental > Aquatic > Marine > Oceanic >...
TTTATGTATTCTCCGGGCATCAAAGTATTTGTTGGTAACATAGATGGTGGCCACGATATAGAAGAGGAAGAACAGGGAGGCGAATAGTATAAGGCGGGGGGATATCATAAACCTCCTGACCTTACCTAAATCCGTAAAGATCATGATTGTGAGACGCCGTTTTTCTCTGGAGCTTCGCCTTGTCTCCCTTTCCCCGCTGCTTTTTAGGTCCACCTCCGCCACTCTTTTAAAAAACGCCCTCTGAGAAATGATTAAGGCCGGCGGGAATTATAATTGAAGATGGTAATGGCAGTCAATCAAAAACAAAAACCGGGAAATTGAGGCAAACACAGGCATGCATCGTCCTCCACTTCTGGGGGGCATCACAGGCGGCTCAGCTAATAGAATTATCTGCCATTGCTGAGGGATCGGAGAATGAGGAACAAGAGGCGAGGCTGTCTGAAGAGGACACGGAAGAGAAGCTTTTTGGTCTCATCGCGGGTGAAGATACCCAATAGGCGCTGGGTCGATGGATTCAACAGGTCCAGGAGCCTGGCATAGTCGGTCCGGGTAAAGTGATCGAGCGCCCGGCGGATAAGCTGGTGCCGATTCAGCTCACGACGTAAACCCATAAACTCACGGCTCGATCCGCCGTTGAGGATCGCCTCGGCAACCCCTAGGGCGCCCCGAAAGCCGGTGAGAATGCCTCCTAAAGTCGATGCCTTCACATGGGCGGCAGCATCGCCCACAAGGTAGACATGGCCCTCCTGGATCTTCCGGTGAATGGGCAGCCAACGGGTATATACGGGGATTCGGGCACTCTGGAATTCAGTGGGTACTAACTCCCTTCTTTCAAGGAACCGTTCCAGTGATCTTCGTCCCTCGCGTTCTTCCCCGCTGATTAGGCCGAGCACCCCGTGTGTGGGCGAGTGGGGGATCAGCCAGTAAAAATAAGATGTATGTTCCGGGGCGAACCAGACCCTCGTTGTGTCCGAGGCCATATGTTTCGGTAATTCCACGATGGCCTGAAACAGGGGCACAGTAGATTGCCTCGGCCAACCTGCACTCTCAGCAACCTTGCTGAAGGCCCCATCAGCTCCCACAAGGATATTGGTAGACTCCTCTATAGGGGCTCCTTTACCATTGCGTGATACCGTAAACCTTAGGTCTTTCGCGTTAGGTTTTAGGCCCTGGAAACGGTGGGAGGTCAGTACCTTCGCCCCATTGAGTTCCGCCTGCGTTGCCAGCTTCTTGATAAGTTTCGACCGTTCAATGACCAGGTCAGGCCGCCCGAGTGAAACTTTTGCAAACCTTCCATCAGCAAAGAGCTCGTAGTGGTGAATCTCATTGGTCACCGTGCCAGTGCACAGGGATCCTATGAGATCGGATACAGAGCTTGTGACAATGAGGGTCCGGGGACAAGGGGCCACGGAGTCTGATGCCTCAAATAAGCGGACCCGTAAACCCTTTTGAGCCAGGAGGTAAGCCGTGAAAAATCCAGCGGCCGATCCACCAATGATAGCTACATCCTTCGTCATATCAAAAATCACAAGTCTCTTGAGCCCACTCTTTTGTCATACCTTAGCATATCAGGTTCTCAGGGCTATTTATATGCCCATGTATATATAGAATACCCTATGTATTGTCAAACTCTCGCTTCCAACTCACGCCTTCTTGCCCCGAGCCTCCCACCTGCCCCGGAAGCTGACCCAAAAGGAGAGAACAATCAGACGGAGGTCCAGCCACAGGGATAGTTTGCGGATATAAAGGAGATCATAGCGGAACTTACGGCGCGGGGTGATATCCTTGGGGATATAGATAGTGGCCAGGCCAGTCAGACCCGGCCGGACGCACAGCCGATCCCAAAAACCGGGGATATCCTCATACCTTACCACGTGGCCTTGTTCGTCATGAACAATCTCACCGATGGCAAGGGATCTTGGTCCCACAAAGCTCATATGTCCCCGAAGGATATTGAGAAGCTGGGGAAGCTCATCCAAACCCATGGCACGAAGGATGCGCCCTACCCTGGTGATCCGTGGGTCGTCTTCTCTTGCCTGCATAATCCCGAACTCCATGTCCGAGTCTGCCACCATGGTGCGAAACTTATATGCCTTGAAGTGTTTGCCGCCTCGCCCCCAGCGCTCCTGACGGTAGAAGACGGGGCCTCCATCTTCCATCTTGATGGCCACGGCAATGGGCAGAGAAACTGGCAGGGATAGAAAGAGCATGAAGGTAGAGAGCACAATATCCAGGGGACGTTTGAGCAAGGGTTCTCTGACTTTATGCACCGTTGCGACAGGAACCGAAACTGCAGTAGGCTTTGATAAAGACGTCTTCACACTCCCTTTAGACATTAGGCACGTTTAAAATGAATGAGCCCAAATCTGATCTCACAAGCCAGGGATGGAAGCCTCAAGCTGGCCTTACAGTACTTAAATTCAATAATCGAAGCATGTGACGAATTGCGTGTGAAATATGCAACGAGTTGAGACCCACACAAACCTCATATATCAGACAGATATATGCAAGTCAGTGAGGCTTCTACGATTGAAGAATCCTTTTAGTATTCTAAAGTTTTCTGAATATATTGATTGAAGTGCTAATAAAAAGGCAGAGCGGCTGTGAGGCGATGCTGAAAACCTTTGCCACCTCCCTGATGGCAGACCTCGCTCCATAGGTATTATGATTGGCGACCATGGCGGTCCTTCGCTTTCCATACCTGGCGAAGACATAGTCAATGATCCGATCTCGTTCGTCCCATGCGAAGTCCACATCAATGTTCGAGGAGGCACGCGCAAAAACTCGTAGCGGTCAGCAGAGTGGACGGTTATTTCTCTGACCTGGGCTCCCCGACGAATGCTGAGATGTACATCTACACCGGCTTCTCCTAGAGCCCACACCTTGCGGTAAAAATCGGCAAGCCCGCTTATCGCCTTGTCGTTGACTGCGAGGATGAGGTCGCCGGGTTTTACACCCGCTTGCTCGCCAGGACCGCCGGAGGAAACCCGTATCACAGAAACCCGCCCGTGTGTCTCTTCGGCTTGGATGCCCAACCAGGGTTTTTGGGGATCAGAAGAACGGCCTCTGACTAGCAGGTCGCCGAGAATCGGTTTGAGGCGATCAATGGGGACGAACATATTACAGGGGACGTAACCGGAACCGGGGACCGAAACTTGAGTAAGAAGGGATCCAATACCAACAAGCCGACCATCGCGGTCCACCAGTGCCGCACCACCAAAATCGGCATAAGGAGGGGAGGTGAAAATGGCATCCTCCAGAAGATACTCCCAAGAGCCGACGAACTCTTGTCGAGCAATCACACGGGCCCCCTGGACTTCGCCCGGTCCCGCGTAGCTGGCCAATAGCAAGAGGTCACCAACTTTGATTTCTGACGAATTACCCAGCTTCATGGGCGTGACCTCAAGAGGCTTGTTCGCACGGATGAGTCCAAAACCGCTGTCTATGTCATAGCCGACAAAGGTCGCGCTGACCACCTTTCCGCCAGAGCCAATGACTTCGATAGTCTCAGCCTCTACAATCGCATACCCAATCGTGAGGATAAGCCCGTTCGAATCAATGACCACTCCATTAGTTTGCCTCATTGTCCCAAGATAACGAGCGGTTCGCGCATCTTCCGGGACGGTGGACCGAACCAAGATGACCGCTTTGAGAATCTCTGCTGTGTCTTGAGCATGTACCGGCGACAAAAGCGCCACCAGTATGGCAAAGATCACGAACAAACAACTGTGCTTCATTAAACAGCTCCTGTCTCTTCCTTGACTTTCCAGCAGCAATAAAACAGGCAATGGATCAAGGGCAATGGATAAGAATTCTCTTCTCTGGGTGGGGGAGTATAGGACGAAATAGGCTTGTGTGTCAACGCACAAGCTGTAAAGAGGGGACGCTCTTAAGAAAGTAAAATAGGTTTCAGCCTATCAACTGATAGTTGTTATCCTGGACACCTGCCCTCTTGACCGCAGCCAGTGGCGCTTGGCCGGTTCGAAACAGGAAATGGGCGTGATTAGGAAGGAATACCCACCCATAACAGGTCGTTTGGGTCTCAGTAAGCAGCTTTCCCAAGCGATCCAGAAAGTCCTCCCGATCCTTGTTGTTTCTAAATATCTTTCGACGCTCTATGCCCCGGATCATAACGTGATGAAAAACACCGGGAGCCCGTCCGCCATCGTGAGCCTCAGGCGAGACGGGCGGGCGTCGAGTCGGGCTAATCTTGGCATGGGCAAACTTTTACCCTTTCCCTGCTCTATTGTGCATTTATTTATTTAAGAGCGTCCCGCTTCAGACTGTCAAGCTAGAGCAAGACGCCTTATACCGATAGTCAAAGAGATGAAAGAGTTCACATTCCGATTACCTGCGGTGATAGGGAACCTTCCCGCCAGGGGATTCATATTGAAAGGTCAGTTGGTGACGTTCCCCCCTAAAGGGAACTGTAACTTGTAAGGTAAATACAGGGGTCGTCTTTATCCAGTCACCTCGTACGGTAAAGATCCCCCGCTGTTTTGGCATGGAGCCATATTTGCGACTATAGTATCTCCGCCTGTACTTGTCGCCGGGGCTCGTCCGAGCACGAAACGTTTGTTGCTGAACTGTCCCGTCGGGAAAAGTAACCTTGCCCTCTAAGCTATCGTACGTGATTGGCTCGACAGGCCGCTCTGTAAAATCCTCAAAAACAAGGGCCATGTCTCCGTCGGCGTGATCGACAATCAGTCGCAGATGATAATCCCCAATAACCTCGGTAAAGGGATAGTAGTGAGAGTGGGGAGGAGGCTGAGTCACCTTCCGTGTAGCCTCAGGTGCGCAGCCCAGTGCAAGAAGTAAGAGGAAAAAAGACATCAACATACTCGCTTTTCTTGTCATGGCAAAACTCCTCTATTAAAGCCCGAAACATTATGGTTTGATTTGTCTCCTTGTAATGAAGACTATAACCGGAGGCAGGATTATCCATTGAACTAAAGGAATAATCCCTACGTGTATAAATGGTATTAGAGGCATGTATTGAGAGTACGACCAGCTATGTTTTATGTGAACATTGATATATTCACTGAAAAAGGTGTAGAAAAAACCGAAAAAAACTAAGATCAAATAGTCCCTCACCTTTGGATGATAAATCCAATGTAGGCCTTTGTGGTAGAGACAGATTAGAGTGAACGCGATCAAAAGTATGACGACGTGCCCTAATGAGCAATGGATACGATACCAGATTATCGTGTTCAAGTTTGAAGTATTATCAACGAAGAAAGGAGACTGACTCCACTCCCAGTAGCGTTTAGGACATGTGAGAAGAAAATGAAGTTCAACACAGGATTATTCAGGATAGCTTTCATTCCATAGCAGTGTTATCTACAGGTTTGAGGCAACTGCCCATGCTGTTTTGAAACTAGGAAGCCTTGACACTTCTACCAACTCTTTCAACGGCATTTTTCAATTTTCCCGAAACCTCTTCAGCGATGTTTCTCAACTCTTGGCTTTGGACTATCTCGAGAAAGGAGATATGACATACTTTCTGAATGCTCTATCCGGGTTCTTCTTTAGGGAAGGAGGTTGATGAAAAGAGATATTACGATAAAAACAAGCTGACACTCAAGAAGAGCCCTTTGCAAGTTTTCCTAGATGTTGTGATTCTTGGCAGCCGTCTAAGACTACAGGTTACCTGCTATATGCTGGAATCCTAAGGATGTAATGATTACATATAGTAGTTGAAAGTTCAATACTGTTTTGAAACCTGTCAACTAAAAAAATCTCTATAGCAGGCTGTTATGACTGGATCACAACCATTGCAACAACAAATAATACAAGATGTTATCGACAATCTTGAGCCATCCTTCATTCTGATGATGAGCGTTGGAAATATTTAAGAACCATCTTCTTTCTCGCTATCTTATTCTATGACTATCTGTCAGATTAAATCGAGAGCTTTTAAATCGAGTTACATCGAGACTTTTTAAATCGAGTTAAATCGAGATTTCCTGGGCCGGGTGTCTGATCAAATGCTGGTGAGTGTTTTGAGGGGCGTCCTTCAATATTTCAATAAATTTCTGGGTATTGTGTTTGGGTTCAATAGTGGCGCCAAGCTGAATTATTCAAGGACATCCCGCTCTTAATATATCTCACCGCCTTTGCAAACACGCTCGACCCTGGCCAAAAAGCCTTGCTAAAATACAAGCATGGAAGAAGAAAAGCTTACGGAGATGAACCGGCGGTGGATTTGCGAACCCCTCTTTACCGCATAAGTGGTGTGGACCTCACTGCTCTGGCTGGCTTCGATGTCTTGACAGTCCTAACCCTCATCTCTGAGGTCGGCCTAGATCCAAACAAGTGGCCCACGGAGAAACACTTCTCCTCCTGGTTGGGGTTGTGTCCGAACAACAAAATCACCGGTGGCAGAGTCTATAACACCAAATCAAGGAAGGTGGTGAACCGTGCTGCAAATGCCTTTCGCATGGCAGATCAAGCCGTCGGCAAAAGTTACACCGCTCTAGGAGCCTATTACCGAAGAATGAAAATCCGGATGGGAACGGCAAAGTCCAACACTGCACCGCTCGCAAACTGGCCTGAATCTTCTACCGCATGTTGAAATACGGCATTATTTGTGGTACAGGAAATATCTGATTAATATTTAATTACATTTTCATCTTATTGTGATATCAACCAGCCTTGTATATAATTTATCCACTTTTTGGTATTGGCGAAAAGAGGAGAGTCTGTTAATATGTATGTTAGGCGATGTGCAAATTTATAATTTATTACAAAAGGAGATTAGAATGAAGATCTATGTAGGAAATTTGTCGTACGAGGTCACCGAAGAGGACTTACGGCTGGCTTTCGAAAAATTCGGGCAGGTTGAATCCGCCACCATCATAAAAGACAAGTATAGTGGTCAATCAAAAGGATTTGGGTTCGTGGAGATGGCCTCTAAAGCTACAGGGCAGTCTGCAATCGATGGCCTAAATGGCAAAGAGCTAAAAGGAAGAACTCTTACCGTGAATGAGGCTCGCCCTCGCACCGAAAGTCGCGGTGGTAGAGGAGGATACGGCGGTGGCAGAGGAGGACAAGATGGCGGCAGAGGAGGACGAAGCGACAGCCGTAGCTTCTAATCATCGACATTCAACACATATAACTATGATCATATAAAATTTCGCCTAATCGGGTAAGGGGGAGCTTCTAGCTCCCCCTCCCTCCCCACACCACCTAGCATGCGCGTTCCCGCTCAATGAGCGGGATTCACGAAGATTATCAGAAGGCGAAAGGGTCACATCTTAAATATTAAATATTGATATCTCACCATACCTCCCGCATATACTGCTTATCTCATCTGCGAGCCATTATCGTTAAAGCTTTTACCCAAAGGTAGACTAAATGGCGAGACCGCTGCGCGTGGAATATCCCGGCGCATACTATCATGTCATCAACCGCGGAAACAGCCGGGAGAACATATTTAAAAGTCAAAGAGACAAAGAAAAGTTTCTTCACTACCTTGGAAAAACAGCCGAACGGTTCTCTCTAGTAATCCACACCTACTGTCTCATGAGCAACCACTATCATCTGCTGGTAGAGACGCCTCAACCCAACTTAAGCGTAACCATGCAATGGCTCAATGTCAGCTATGCAGCCTATTTCAACAGAAAACGTCGAAGAAACGGCCACCTCTTTCAGGGAAGATTCAAGGCGATCTTGATAGATGCAGATGAATACCGCAAGGAGCTATCTCGCTATGTCCACCTGAACCCGGTGCGGGCGAAAATAGTTTCCACACCGGCTCAGTATGCGTGGAGCAGTTACCGTGCCTTTATTGGCAAGGTAAAGGCACCGGAGTTTCTTCAGGCTGAGTGGTTATTGTCCAATTTTGGCGGAGGGAGAAAAGAGGCGAAAGAAAGCTACAGGGACTTTGTCGAGGGAGTTACTCTCACAACAGTTGAAAATCCGGGCAAGCATGTAGCTGCCGGGTTCATACTGGGTGATACAGATTTTGTCAACTGGGTGAAGGAGACCTTTCTTTCTCTGAGGGAGGATGAAAGAGAGATTCCGCAATTAAAGAAACTGAAGCCAAAAGTACCTCTTAAAACCATTGTTCAGGCTGTTTGCCAGGAGTTTGATTGCACCGAAGAGCAGGTTCAGATGAAAGGCCGTAAGAAAAATAAGGCACGGGAAATTGCAATCTATCTTGCCAGGGACCTGACTGGATTGAGCTGTAAGGAGTTGGGCACCTATTTCGATGGAGTGAGCGGAGCCTTAATCTCCATAATGTGCAATCGAATAGCTGGCGAGAGCGCACGAAACAAAAAACTGAAGGGCAGGATAGAAAAGATTAAGAGAGAAATATTTAATATTTAAGATGTGACCCCCTGCTCACTTGCCCCCTTGAGGGGAAAACCCAATCTTAAATGCTGTCCCTTTGCTCCTGTCGAGCTCGATGGTACCATCAAGTTGTTCTACTAAGGTGATTGCTACTTGCATACCCAGAGATTCAGTTTTTCTGAAATCCATATCTTCCGGGAATCCTATGCCATTATCACTGACAATCAGTTCAATCTTATCTCCATTGGTCCGGTGCATAGCGATTTTGAGATCTCCTTCCCTGCCATCTGGAAAGGCATGCTTGAGGGAATTTGACACCAGCTCATTGATGATCAAACCACAGGGAATAGAGGCGGTAATATCCAGGAAGATATCCCTGACATCGATATTCACTTTGATGGCAGCGGCACTGGCCCCGTAGGAGTGGATAAGGGAAGTTGTCAGGTCTCGGATGTATCCGGCAATGTCAATGCTTGCAAGGTCCTTTGATCGATAGAGTTTCTCATGGATGAGCGCCATTGACCTGATGCGGTCCTGGCTTTCCTTGAACATCTCCAAGGCCTCTTTATCCTTGATATGGATGGATTGGAGGTTCAAGAGGCTTGAGATGACCTGCATGTTGTTTTTCACCCGGTGGTGGATCTCTCTCAGGAGGACTTCTTTTTCCCTGAGCGATGCCTTGATCTTCTCCTCTGCCTGTTTGCGGGAGGTGATGTCTTTGGAATTCGCAATCACAGCTGATATGCTTCCATCTGGCTTTTCAACAGGACTTAACGTTCGGAGGAAGTATTTACCATCCCTTTGACTTCTAGACTCATAGGAAACTGATTTGGCGGTTTCGAATACCTCTTTTACTTTCCTTGAACAGTCTTTTGTTTCCTCTTCGGAATGGAACTCAGCATATGATCTCTCTATGACTTTATCCAGTGGCAAGCCAAGCCTTGATAGATATTTTTCGTTCATGAACAGATACCTGCACTCCCTATCTACCAGGTATATGGAATCCTCTGTAGAATCAACTATGGTGCGGTACTTTTGTTCTGACTCCTGCAGTATTTTCTGCGCCCGCCTGTGCTCAGCGCTTTCAACGAGCTGCCACGTACCTTCCCGCTCCGTAAGCGCAAACTGGTGGCTGGAGACCACATCTATGATCTCAGAGGCTGCGCATTTCTCAAGGGCATAGGTGCAGATGACGACCATCCGGTGTTCACCGATTACATGGTGTACGATTGCCTCATAATCGGCGAATTCTTTCCACTCTCTCTTCTCAAGCCAAGAGGTATCGCCGCTAACGCGAAGTCCATCAAATCCTCGCTTTAGGGCCTGGTTCTCTTTTTCGACCCATCCTTGTAACACTTGATCTGCATCGAATCTTCCCTGTTTTGTGTACCACTGGCTGGAGTCCAGGATCTCTATTTGACCATTTCCAATATAATCATCTAGATTGTCTACTAGTTTCCTCAGACATCTCTCCGCATCGCCGGTCCCTAGAAATCCTGAAGTCACCCACATACAGAACTCGTTATTATCTAACCCGGCTTCGAAATATGGTACTAAGATATCGATTAACTCCTCTTTGCTCTTATAGAATTGGCATAAATGCGTACCCCATGGCACTTCACCGATAATATTGATTCCCGATCTTCTTATGTGTCCTGTCATCGAGCTTTCCCCCTATTTTTAACCAACCTGGGGATTACAAATAATATTATATTGGCTCCGCCCTGTGGTGATCTCCAAGGCCTTGGTAAAGCCCTGCCAGGTTGTTGAGACACGTTGGCCACATCAGGATGCTCCGATCCCAAAGTCTTCTCGCTTATCGCCAAAGCCCTTTTATACAGGGACTCTGCCTCAGGGTAATTTCTAAGGGATTTATGAAGATTTGCCAGACTGATAAGGCTTTCGGCCACCTCAAAGTGCTCTGTTCCGAGCGCCTTCTCCCTTATGGCTAAGACCTTTTCAGCTATGGGAATAGCTTCGGCATAGCGCCTTTGCTTCAATAGCTTAGTAGCCTGCTGATCCAGAATCTCTGCCTTTTCAAGATCGCTCTCTTGCGAGGACGAGAAGTCTGAAAAAATAGATATAAGAAGAACAGTAGCAAAAATGGCTAAATAATATGGTTCGTACACGGTTACGCCCCTCCTCTATCTAGTAAACCTTAACTGGGCCTCTGTCCCAAAGCAAAAAAGGCCTTCAATGGTAATCAGAATCTGGAATGCCGTTATCTTGTATGGATTGTAACAGGAGCGTTGAGCAGGAAAAACCTACAGTGAGAAATTCAAAACCAACATGGAACCAGCGCTAATGCTGGAGGGCAAGGGCGTGATAATGTGAAAGGAACAACAACACGTGCGCGCGTTTAGGATCTGTGGCCTTCCGAACAGATTCCTGAGACGGTTAGCTTTGTCGAAACGAAATGATGAGCTCCTGACAGCAGGGAAAACATCCTGTCAGGAGCTAGGTAAAGTTTGAGATTTTTCCCCATGTGGATAATCGTCAAATGAAAGTTTAATGATCAAAGAATAGGCACGCTATGATTTTCGTCACAAAAACTCCCTCAAGTCAAGAAAAATCGCTTTTGGCATGGCCTCGGTGTTAGCAATTTTCGCCCAACGAAGTGTAGGGAAATCCACAATAAATTGGGGTAATTCCTAGGGCTGGGGATTCAACAATACTTGCCATATACTGAAATCCTAGAAATGTAATGATTACATATGGTAGTTGAAAGTTCAATATCGGATTGAATATGAGCCATCCTTCATTCTGATGATGAGCGTTGGAAATATCTAAGAACCATCTTATTTCTCTCTATTCACATTCTATGATTATCTGTCAGATTAAATCGAGAGTTTTTAAATCGAGTTAAATCGAGATTTCCTGGGCTGGGTGTCTGATTAAATGCCGGTAACTACAGTTTAAAAGCTGATCCAATTAACATATCGGAATAAAGCTCTTCATACCTGTCTACAATCCTATCCCAAAAATAATTTTCCATTACATATTTCCTCGCCCCATCTTTTTTAGCCTCCATTCTCCATCTTGATGGCTAAGTCCTTCGATTCATAAATTCGGTAACGAATTTATTCACTCAGGGCTTAGTGCTGCCCGCGACGAGCCCCTCGGCCAGAGCTCAGGTTGAAGGCTCGGCCGAGCCGAGTGAGCAAGAACGGCCCCATAACTTTGCACAATACATGAGCGTAATTGCGAATCGAAGCACTAAGGCAATGGGTCGAGAAACTGGCAGGGATAGGATAAGGATGAAGGTGGAAAGTATGATATCCAGAGGACGCTTGAGCAGGGATTCTCTGACTTTATGCACCCTTGCGGCATGAGCTGAAACTGCGGTAGGTTTGGACAAAGATGTCTTCACAGTCCCTTTAGACATTAGGCACGTTTAACTGAATTAGCTCAGATTTGATCTCACACCCGAGGGATGGGAGCCTCAAGCCGGCCTTACAGTACGTAATTTAATAATCGAAGGATGGGATGAATTGCACCCTGAAATATGCAACGGAGTTGATATCGACAGAAACCCCATATTTCAGTACTAAACAAATCCGTCAAAGGCTTCTATGGTTTAACAATACTTAAGATCCCTTGAGGGGAAAACCCAATCTTAAATGCTGTCCCTTTGCTCCTGTCGAGCTCGATGGTACCATCAAGCTGTTCTACTAAGGTGATTACTACTTGCATACCCAGAGATTCAGTTTTTCTGAAATCCATATCTTCCGGGAATCCTATGCCATTATCACTGACAGTGAGTTCAATCTTATCTCCATTGATGCGGTGCATGGTGATTTTGATGGCTCCTTGCCTGCCATCTGGAAAGGCATGCTTGAGGGAGTTTGACACCAGCTCATTGATGATCAAACCACAGGGAATAGAGGCGGTAATATCCAGGAAGATATCCCTGACATCGATATTCACTTTGATGGCAGCGGCACTGGCCCCGTAGGAGCGGATAAGGGAAGTTGTCAGGTCTCGGATGTATCCGGCAATGTCAATGCTTGCAAAGTCCTTTGATCGATAGAGTTTCTCATGGATGAGCGCCATTGACCTGATGCGGTCCTGGCTTTCCTTGAACATCTCCAAGGCCTCTTTATCCTTGATATGGATGGATTGGAGGTTCAAGAGGCTTGAG
>Ga0209979_1004028_pt1 | contig 12433 bp, 10 predicted proteins | sample AnhtaG_FD_183114 | JGI IMG/M metagenome (GOLD analysis project Ga0209979, IMG submission 183114) | Deep subsurface microbial communities from Anholt, Denmark to uncover new lineages of life (NeLLi) - Anholt_01485 metaG (SPAdes) (version 2) | ecosystem: Environmental > Aquatic > Marine > Oceanic...
GCCAGTGGGGAATAGCCATGAAGGAGGCGGTAAATACCGCTTGGAGTGAGTTTGGGATTGGCTAAGGATTGGAGTTTAGCCTTGATGCCGTTAGTATCCCGCAGGGTTTGGGCTAGTGATTTAGCTAATCTCAGACGCGAAGTAAATTGTTCATTTTGTTTACTGGTCAAGGAATAAGCCAGAAGAGCTAGGTAGAACCCAATTGGTGGCGCATTAGGCGAGCTTAGCCGTCGAGCCTGCCCGAATTTTTCCGCCAGCCAGCCATTGCCCTTTAGCGCCGAATGCAATTTCGACAGCATACCTAGCTCATTAGCCCGGTATAGGATTTTCTCCGGGTATTTCTCCTTTAATATGAGCTCCAGCTCGTGTCGTATTCGGTCACCACTAATGGTATCCAGCATAGGTATATCTCGTTTAAATAGCCGCAGGGTATTCTCTTCCAGTTGGAAGTTTAGCCGTTGCTCATAACGCAGACCACGCCAAATACGAGTAGCATCATCAGTAAAGCTTCTCTCATGTAGAACACGGATGAGTTTATGCTCAAGGTCATCCACACCGCCATAGAGGTCAATCAATTCGCCGTAGTGGCTAGGGTTAAGATAAATAGCCATGGTATTGATAGTGAAGTCGCGGCGAAAAAGGTCGCTACTTAAGGAGCCGGGCTTCACCGATGGCAGCGCTCCGGGCTTAACATAGGTTTCGGAGCGGGCAGTGGCTAGGTCAACACTCCATTTATCCCATTGCAGTTTAGCTGTATTGAAACGAGGATGAGTTACTATTTTACCCTGATAGGTACTTGATAACTGGTGCGCCAGATTTATGACATTGCCTTCCACCACTAGGTCAAGGTCAAAGTTGGCTTGTCCCAGGAGCAGGTCACGAACCACACCGCCGACAAGGTATAGGCTCTGCCCCTGCCTGTTAGCCACCTCACCGGCTACTTGCATGAAGCTAACCAACTCAGCCGGTAGCTGTTTTTCAATTTTGCTTGATAAATTCTCAGGCATTTTCTTTTATCTAATAGAATGTCCAAATTATAGCACAAGTCGTCCTTTACATCAGGTAGATAATAACTATGCCGCCCCATTTTGAAATTGTTTACTGACCTATTTATTGGGCAACCCACCCCACTTTATCCCCCTCCCTTAGTAAGGGAGGGGGAAGGAATTTTAGAAGAGAAGCTTCGCCTCTCTTTAACTCTCCTTGGTCTGGATTAACAATGTGGGGGTTTAAGAAGGGCATCAGCCCCTCTTTTCAAAATCCTCCCCATTGCCATTTGCCAGGTATTTTCTTATAATGAACTCCATAAAGGTAAGTTATGAAAGTGGTCTCAATTGTAGGAATGACCGGCACCGGTAAATCGGAGGTAGCCAAGGTATTTGAGGACAATGGCTTTATTAGAATAAGATTTGGGGATGTGACCGACGAAGAAATAAAGAAAAGAGGTCTGGAGCCAAACGAAGAAAACGAGCGCTACATCAGAGAGCTCCTCAGAAAGGAGCACGGAATGTCAGCCTACGCCAAACTCAATCTACCCAAGATTGATGAAGCATCAAAATATTCGGATGTGGTAATTGATGGTCTTTACTCCTGGGAGGAATACGCCTTTCTTAAGACCTATTACGGGGAAGACTTTTATGTGGTAGCTGTTTGGTCCTCGCCAAAAACAAGGTATGCCCGGCTGAGCTCTAGATTAAATCGACGCCTGAAACTGGAAGAAGCTATCAGCCGTGATATGGCAGAAATAGAGAATATTAATAAGGGTGGACATATTGCTATGGCTGACTTCACCATAATAAATGAATCTTCCTTGGAAAGACTGGAAAAGGAAGCGGAAAGGATTATAGCTAGGTTGAGATGAAAAAATTAGCCAGACTAGATAGCGATGATTACTTTCTGAAGATAGCCTCAGTGGTCGCCGAACGCTCAACCTGTCGCCGACACCATGTAGGAGCAGTGGCGGTAAGAGATAAACATATACTGGCTACGGGCTATAATGGCGCCCCTTCTGGGCTTAAAGACTGCCTTGAGCTTGGTTGTCTAAGAGATGAGCTAGGTATACTGTCGGGGACAAGGCAAGAAATATGCCGGGGTATTCACGCTGAGCAGAATGTAATCATACAAGCTAGCCTCCATGGCGTAAGCCTTGAGGGGAGTACTATCTATGCGACACATACGCCGTGTGTGTTGTGTGCCAAGATGTTGGCGAATGCCAAGATAAAGCGGTATGTCAGCTTTGGCAGATATAACGATAACGCCTTTATAGACCTGTTCAGAGAAGCCGGTATAGAGGTTGATATAAAGAAAAGACCCTCAACCACAATACACTATCTAGACTAACAGCCTGCCAGCAATTATATATTTGAGATTGTTTACTAATGCCTGCTTCTCCCTCCAGCCCTAAAGGGCTGGAGGGAAGAAAAAGGTTGATAAATAAGCTTATATATTTTCCCCTTGATAGACTCCTTGATAACCTTCTGTCTCTTGGGTTAGCTGCAAGAAAACAAGTTGCACAATTCTGGCATTCCTCTGCAGGCGAATCCCCTGAGGATTATAGACCACCATAAGAGACTGAGAGCGACCAGAGTAGCCAGCATCCCATACCGCTGTGTTCACAGTAACACCACAACGAAGTAGGCTTGACCTGGGCGTGGCTAATGCCATAACATTTTTAGGTAGGTGGACAACCTCATTATAGACAACAATATAGGCACCAGGCATCAGGTCAATAAAATCCAGCCCGTCAAACACTAGCGGCGCTAAATCAGACACCAGCCTCTGGCTATCCACAACCCCTATCTTGCCTGCTGACTGAAGCAACGCCACCTCACGCAGTGTAAGGTCAACGCCGTTAGGCTGGACTTGCTCCTCAAGGTTAACATAGCCCTCTATCAGCGGTGGCTCTTGCTCCAGTAACCTATGGATGTCCTGCTTGGATAAAATAGCCGCCATTGCTAACACTCCCTAGTTAAACATTTTACCATACGGCTATATAATTGTTGACAAAATCTATAATTAGTTTATAATTCAATAAACTTCAGAAGAAAGAGGGGATTATGACAATAAAAATAGTTACCGATAGTACTGCTGACCTGCCTGCCCAATTAGTTCAAGAACTAGGGATTACGGTAGTGCCCTTATATGTGCGTTTTGGAGAGGAGGTCTACCGTGAGCGAGTGGACATAACCGAGGATGAGTTTTACCAGAGGTTATTACGCGACCCCGTCCACCCCAGCACCATTCAGCCAACTCCACAAGACTTTGTCGACGTCTACCAGAAGCTTTCATCGGAGGCTGATGGGATTGTTTCCATCCACATCTCCGGTAAACTAAGCGGCACCTGTAACTCAGCACTACAGGGCAAGAAAATGATAGAAAAAGGATGCCCTATTGAGGTAGTTGACTCGCAAAGTATAACGATGGGTCTAGGATTGATAGACATCGTTGCTGCCACCGCGGCTAAGGCTGGGGAAGGTTTGCAACAGGTGGTGGAAGAGGCAAAACAGGCTATTCCCAATACACGCGTGCTCGGTCTCCTTGATACCCTCAAATACCTGCTCCTGGGTGGGCGTATTGGTAAGGCAAAGGCACTACTAGGCTCAATATTAAATGTGAAACCTATGATAGCACTAAAAGATGGAGAGGTGGTGCCCGCTGGTCAAGCCAGAACCCGGACTAAAGGCATACAGCGGTTATTTGATTTTGTGAAAGACACCTCAAATATTCAGGATCTGGCTATCCTGCATAGTACCACGCCTGATGAAGCGCAAACCCTGGCTGAGCGTGTAGACCCTATATTCACCAAGGAGCGGATTAAATTTGCCAGGTTGGGAACTACGCTTGGGGTGCACGGTGGGCCAGGCTTTCTAGCTGTAGCCATTAGAGGATCGTAGCCAGTCAGTTGAAGTATAATCAAAAAGTGGCAGCGGAGGAATTTGAACCCACGACCAAAGGCTTATAAGTGTTGGTGTTTGATGTCATGGGTTACATAATCACCTCCTTTCTGATTTGACTACATTTTTTATTTTACTACAACTGAACTCAATAATCAAATCACTATTGTTCTTGTTACTGGTATCATTATTGAAAACTTGACAAAAAATTGGAATTATGTATATGATAAGCTAAGGCTTGGGACCTAGGCAAATCCCCGGGGATTTGGAGAAAGCCCGTAGAGCGATAGAGGTGGGCACTTCAGGCGAGTGCCCACCTTTTTTATTGGAGGTATCAGATGGGCTTCTGGAAGGTAATTAGAGAAAGCATTAAGCAGGCACCTGCCAAAAATAGTTTTTTTCTCAAACAGGGGTTGTCCTCTCATTATTTGTTCTCTTAATCCAACCGTTCCCTTAGCTATTCCCCCTAGTTTTCCCCTATAGCTATTCCCCCTAGCTATTCCCCCTTATTTTAACTTCATTTTAGGAAAAATTGACATTAGGGGGAAAATCATTCCCAGATTGAATATGCCCAAGACACCTACACCGCCAAATTAAGTAGGCACCTGCCATAATATCCTTTGTGTGGAACGGTCCACCTAGAATAAAAAGTATTTGATGGTCCTATTCTACAGGTTTCATAGCGTTTTACACATAATGCATTTTGTGAGAAATTCCCCCAAATGTAGGGGGGAAATAGGGGGAAAATAAAGGGAAAATATAAGAGAAAAACCTCTCTGTGGCAGGTGCCGTGAGGAATGTTACTCATATGGGCAGAATAACTAGACAATACAAACACAATGATATTTCACTTAGAATTACCTATAGACTTATGGTAAGGAGCATTGGGCGCAAACCGACTTGGGGGATATAGCTGATTGGATACGCCGAAGAGACTATAGTTATAGTCTGCCAGGATTACTCAGTGCATCGGATGCATATTAGCTACTCATCGGTTAGCCAGTCCTAGGAGTTGAACAAAACGATGTTTTGTTCACTTCAGCTCAATGCAAGTGTATTGAAAGAGACCACTGATGTAGGATAATGCCAGCTAATATTTCAGCCAATCGCAGCGCTCAACAAGCTCATCAATACAGCGAGGATAAGGAGGATTTGAAATTCCATTGGGGTCAAGAGCTTCCTTTATCTTCAGCATCCATACATGATAGTTTGGGCCATATTCAGGTCCTACAAGGTATAGAGGAGAATAGGTGATATTGAAAAAGTTATAAAGGCCTTTCTCTATGTCTAACTTTGGTCCCGCTATAAAATACCATTCATCCACCCTGTGCCTTCCCTTTTCATCTATCTCGTAGGGCTCCCAGTGGGTAAGGAACTCTAGGTATCCCATATGCCCGTTTTCGGTTAGCTGGAACCATCCCGGCTCTCCAAAGTCATCCATTAATGGAGGGGTATATTGGCGCTTACGCTTGGCATAAGCCTCTCCCCCTTTAAGCGAGCAGGCGAGTGTCTCTACATGACCATACACTGACATGTAGGTTCCTGCTGTTAACCACATCCTCGCTGAATCGGCGTTTTTAAGCCAAGATTCGTCAGTCTGTCTTGTCCTTCTAGCCTCCCCCCCATACTCCTTTATTATATCCATCAGAACTCGCTCTTCATATTCAAGCTGCTTCTCGGATGTATAACCGATGAGCAAGACACGAAGTATATGAAAGGTGGCAACCTCGTCTTCTTTGCCAGATTTCTCCCAAAGCCTCCAAAATTCATCCTTTGATTTTGCTCTTGCTCTGTACCTCCATATTAGGGGTACCTTGGTCACTGCTGCGCCTATTTCGTTATTCCCTATCTCATACATTGCGTTAACAAGGGCTTCTCGGCTAGGCATGGTGAAGTTACACCATCTCATCCTATTTGTCGGTAATTGAAGGGTTGTATCTGGTGAGATACCTACTGGTTCTAATCTCTCCGGCTGGAAGGGAAGGAGCTTTGTTCCTATTTTAGTCACAATTCCCAAGCCTCCGAACCACCCAATGTATCCCCTGAGGATGCCACGAAGATCCGGCCCAGGTCCCTCACCCCAAAAGTAACTGTTACTGGTGGCAAGTGAGCCCAGCCTAAGTATCTCACCATCCGCTGAGACCCATTCAACTCCTAAAAGCCGACGATTAGGCAAGCCATTTTTATAGTTAAGAGGAGAAAGAGACCAGACTAATAGGTTAGCTAGGACAGAAGCTTGTGCCCCTCCTCCGCCTACCGTAATATATAATCCCCTCCTCATCGCTTGCTCTTGGAGTTGCGAAAGAATGACGCCAGGTTCAACCACGGCATACATATTCTTTTCATCTATTTCCATCCGGTTCATTCGTTTAAGGTCTATTAACAGTACGTTAGAAGCTCTTGGACCAGCATGAGTTACCCAATAAGTACTTGCCGGAACAAAAGAAATCTTGTATCGATTGCAGATTTTAACTATTTTCTGAACCTCTTCGGTGCTTCCGGGAAGGATGACACAAATAGGGACTTCACCTAATACCGTCTCTACTGCCGTATCCTTGCCATGTCCTCCTCGGCTCGGACTGTAAGCCTCGCATACAACCGGGTCTTCTGAAACATACTCGGGACCAACTATTGACTCTAATGCTTGATAAGCCTCTTTCATTAAGCCCATTTTTAACCTCCTGGTTTGGTTATTTCCTCACCGCTTTATATAGTAGCTCAGAAATATCGTAAACTTTGATTTTTTCCTTCCCTGCTTCGATTGACTCGCCAAAATTTTCCTTGCAATGAGGGCAACAAACCACTATAGCTTCAGCACCGGTGGTTTTTGCTTCCTTTAGCCTTTCACCCGCCGACCATAAAGCGAAATCTCTAAATGCATCTCTTACCCCAGCCCCCGCACCACAGCACCAGGCATTTTCTCTTATTCGCACCATCTCCACAAGTTCTATCCCAGGGATACTCCTTAGAATTTCCCTTGGTGGCTCATAGATACCATAAGTTCCACGTCTAATCGGTTTTGGCGGCTCGGTAACACCCCATTTCCCTCTCCTGCCTTCCCACTGTACCCATGGCTCACTAAGCCTACCCAGGTTACATGGGTCGTGGTAGGTTACCTTCATATTTATCTGGTTATTGAACCTCAGACTGCCATCCTTAATCAATTGGTCAATATACTCTACCAGGTGCATTACTTTAAAACCCAGGTCATCTGTAGATTTACCCAGCAGCTTAGGATAATCCACCTTCCACGTCTTATATCCCTCAGCGCAGCTAACCAACACTGTGCTTGCCCCCGATTTCTTAACTGCCTCAATATTATGTTCTACCTGTTTTTTGAAGGCGTCAACCTGACCTGTAGAGTAAAGGGGATAACCGCAGCACCACTCCTCTGAGTCCAGTAGCATAAATTTGGTGTTAGTGTTAGTTAATATTCTGGCAGTAGCCTGGGCTATCTCAGTGTGGACATAAGAAGAGGCACAGCCGACAAAATAGACTATGTCTGCCTTAGTGGCTGGTTTGACATCTTTAGGTAGCCATTTAGAGCGATTAGCGTGGGGTGAGCCATAGCGGTTATGACTCTTGTCTATATTCTCAGCTATCTTTTTTTGTTCGGGCATGGGGCCCTTTCCATCTCGAACACACTTTACTCGGGCTGCCTCAAGTACAAGTAGAGGCTCTAGATCAAGGTTTCGCTTACATCCGGCATCACAGGCTCCGCATAGAGTGCACTTGTATAGGATGTCCAAGAGCCTAGCAGTATAGTCATATTTGCCATCTAACAGTCCCAAGATAATCTTCTCTCGCCCGTATGCGGCGTAAGCATCAAAAGAATACCTTGCCAGGCTGGGACACTTTATACCGAACTCAACCCCGGGCATATATATATGATCCACCCAAACACAGCCTTTACATCCTACGCATCTTTCCGCATCATATCTGAAATTATTAATATCGGTTACGTCTAAATTAAATTCCTTTTTGATTTTTGTCATCTCTCCCCTTTAGAAGCACAGGTTACCAGGGTTCATTATATTATTAGGGTCAAAAATGTTCTTTATTTTCCTTAATGTCACGGTGTAACTCGTAGCTCGACTATACACAAGGTCAGATGATATGCCATAAGGTCGAGTAAACAGCGCTCCCATATTTAACAGGTTCTCAACAGCCTCCCTATACAGCACTTTAATTCGCTCTACTTCAACAGGATTTTGCGGATCATAGTAGAAATTAAATTCACAGTGGCAACCGGCACCAAATTCGATGGGCTGTACATAATGTCCGAGAGCAGTTACATCATACCCATGCCTTCCTGCTATCTCACCCACCACTGTAACAAATTGCGGCACTCTATCAAGCGTGGTGATACAGAATAAATCCTGACAGGCACCTTTATGACGAAACTTCCAATAAGTTACTTCTTCGGGCCAAGGCTTCTTTAGCATTTGCGGTAATTGCATTTCTAATCCAGGAACACCGGGGAGAGCCTCCCAGATTTCCAAAAAGGGAAACTCCACCTTCATTATCTCTGTTAAAGCCTCCTCTTCATATTCTATCCTCTCCTCAGGTCTCCTGCCTGCCGCACTCAATATTAAAATAAGTATCCAAGGGGGCAAAGTCGCTATTAGGCTTTCAAAATCTTCAGGCTGTCTTTCGGCAACAATGAGAGCTAAATTGAATTTATCCATCAGGAAGCATTCATAGCCAATCCTTCTCCTTTGAATTCGATAAATGGGCTCGATAGCATCTTCTATCTCGGGAAAAGGGATAAAGAAGGTTTTGCTTATCTTGGGCAAGTTCTCGACCTTAACATTTGCCCACGTTACCACTCCCATAGTCCCTTGTGCCCCCTGAAGGAGGCGATAGAAATCAATGGTGCCAGGGCCCTGGGGCTGAGCGCCTTCAGAGAAGCTCTGCGGGTATCCGGGGGCACTGGCCGAGCCCGTTTTAAAAAGATCGCCATTGGGCAGCACTATCTCCATAGCCAACAGGGGGTCACCATATTCATATCTGGGATTTATTAAAGGCTCCCGCTCCAAGAGGCTTGTGAGTACAGATTTCTTTGAATGAGGAAGGAGAGGAGTCATCATCATAAAATTGTGCTCTCCAAGTGCTGCTTGAAATTCCTTCCAGGTCACCCCTGGCTCAATCTTTGCCTTTCTATTCCTCTCATCAATCTCCGGTATTCTGTTCATCCTATTCAAATCTAATATAATTCCACCTTGCTTTGGTATAGTAGAGCCGGTGAAATGAACTTCAGAACTACAAGGGATGACAGGGATCAAGTGCTCATTAGCAATTTTTATTACTTTTTGCACCTCTTCAGCCGATTTTGGCAGTACCGCATAATTGGACATTCCGGGTGGCAAAAGACTGTAATCCTTAGAGTAAGCCTTAAGTGTCCCAGGGCTATCGGAAACAAGTTCAGCTCCCACCGCCTGCTTTAATTTTTCTTTTATCTGCATATTTCACCATCCTTTAGACTGGCCTATCCTTTCTTCTGCGGGCAGGGAGTAGCCCTCGTTTTGATTTGCTTTTCTAGGGTAGCATATACCGATTTACTTTTCCACCACTTTCGGGAGCTCATTTGAGCAAACCCGTGTGCACAACATGGTGCCCCTGCCCTCCTGGCCAAACCCGTATGAAGTATGATGGGACTTCCTCTTAAGGAGTGAACCCGTATCTAACCGCTAAATTGGGAGCCAGGAAGAAAGAGGCTGGGGTCTGCTCACCGATGTTACATTGAGGTAAAAATTAGTTACCGGAGCCATTGACTGAAACAATATAGTATGTTGTTACCTTAGAAAAGGGGCTCAAATCAGTAGGAAAGTTGAACATTCTGGCTGATTGTTTAGTTGGAAGTAAACTCTAACTTAAGATGTGGTACAATTATTGGGAGTAGGTCAATGGCATTTCTTCTTTTCTTGAGGTTTAAGATTTCTTCCTTCAGCTTGGCATCATCTACTGTCACGCAATATCCTCCAGTCATTGGTGCAGACGTTCATCCTCTTTCCCCTGACGGAGCTAATTAGAGTGACGCCCAAGTTATCAGCTATTTTTACTCCCAGGTTAGTAGGCGCAGATATGGAGATGATTATTGGGATGCTTCTTTTAGCTATCTTGTGCAATATCTCTGAGGAAATTCTGCCACTGGTTATTACTATCCGGTCATCGGTGAGTATATCCTCCAAAAGGCATTTCCCAAATATTTTATCAATAGCATTATGCCGGCCTATATCATCGCTAAAGACCAATATGCTTTTCCTATCACATAAGGCAGCACTGTGGACACCGCCCGTAGCTCTGTAGACCTGAGAGTGATGTTGAAAGTCCTTTACTAGAGTGAAAACGTCAGCAATTGACATTTTCACCGGTGACTCCACTTTTTGGCCGGTAATATCAGCCGCATTATAGAAAGAGGCACCTCTCCCGCAGCCTGAAGTTATGAACCGCTTGAATAAAACGTCTCGGTCAATCTCCCCGCCCTCTTTGGTTTCCACTCGCACTATGCCCCTTCTTTCGTCAACTATTATCTTTTTGATTTCATCCTTATTCCCCAGTAACCCTTCTGAAAAAAGAAAACCAACAGCCAAGTAGTTTATGTCTTTAGGGGAACAGAGGAGAGTCACCAGTTCCTGGTTGTTCAGGATGATGGTAAGGGGAAATTCTCTAGCGAGCACATCCTCAATGCTACGTTCGCTTTCCTCGGTAAGCCGCAACATAGGGAACCTCTCTACTTCATTATCCATATTTTCCTATCCTTCTCATCACGTGGTCTCCAGCCTTAACAAATCCACCACGGATTACTCTGGCAAACACCCCCTCTTTTGGCATGATGCATTTACCCACCTGACGAAATATAGCACATCCACTGTGACACTCTTTACCGATCTGAGTAATCTCCAGGATGACTTCCTTGCCTATAGATACCTTGGTGCCAACCGGCAATGAAACCAGTTCTATTCCTTCTGTAGTAAGATTTTCGGCGAAATCCCCAGGGTTTACCAAATAGGCTGACTCGAGCGCAAAGGTGTTCGGACAATCGTAGACTGCTACCTCCTTTCGGTTAATCAGCTTCCTTTTATCCCTTTTCGGGGTAGCAGTCATTCGACAAAATAGGTAACTCCCCAAAAGTCATAAGACCTTTGGGGACCCCGAATAAATTCAATTTTCTTTCTTTATCTTTCTTCACCCTCTCTGACTATAATTCTTGCCTCCTCGGGGATAGGAGGAGGAACTGGCTCAGCAAGAATCCTTTTTACCGCGCCAAAGCGAGGGGGACAAACTTGAAAGCAAATTCCACACCCTATGCATTTCTCTTGGTCGATGACATGGATCTGATTCTTGACACCTATGATCGCCCCTACAGGGCATTTTTTAAGGCAAATCATGCAGGCCTGGCACTTATCTGGGTCAATATAGTATGAGATTAGCTTCTTACGGGCATAACTTTCAGCTGCTTCAAGATCTAGTTTTAACTGCTCTAGCCCTTTTCCTTCGCCTATCCCAAGAGGTCCTAACTCCTTTAGCTGCTTGGTGAAGTTGGTAACAATTTCGGCAAAACGAATTCCTTCAGAAGCAGACACCCATTCAATCCGCAATCTTTCTGGGTTCAACCCTATCTGTTCCAGTAATTTTTTACACAGATTTGTCATATTTAATGCTTCGTAATTCCCTTCCGTGACATAATGGCATTCACCAAGCCAACAACCGCCGATAAGCACTCCGTCTATTCCTTTTGAGAAAGCCCGGAAAATGAATGCCGGGTCGACTCTGCCGGAGCACATCCCCCTTATCACCCTTATATTAGTGGGGTATTGATATCGAGAAACTCCGGCAAGGTCCGCCCCTGCGTAGCAACACCAATTACATAAAAATCCTAAAATCTTTGGTTCAAACTCGTGTCTCACAACCATTTTTTAGCTCGCTCCTAAAGAGTAACCCTACTTTGTTCATTGGTGGACTTCTACAAGGGCTGGAAACGCCGTGTCAATTTCAGCAAAGATCTGCTCATCAGTATAGTGTTTCGAGGAAATAGCCCCTGTTGGACATTTTGTATTACAGACACCGTCTCCCTTACAGAGGACAGGAATAACCCTAGCTTTTTTGCCTTGTGGTGTATCATGAAGCTCTATAGCACCGTATTTACAAACCGACTGACACTGACCACACCCTACGCACTCACTCTCATTTACCTCGCAAATAGCACCAGAGGCTATGACCGTATCCTTGGAAAGAATGGTAGCAGCCCGGCCGGCAGCTCCGTAAGCTTGGCTAATCGTTTCTGATATATGCTTGGGATAGTGAGCTATCCCACAAAGGAAAACGCCATCTGCAGCAAAGTCAACGGGTCTTAATTTTACATGGGCTTCTAAGAAGAAACCATCTGGGTTCAAAGGTACCTTGAATAATCGGGATATTTCATTACTTGTTGCTGAAGGAATAACGGCGGCAGCTAAAGCGAGTGAATCGGTATCTATAGAAAGCCTCTTACCTAAAATAGGATCGGTCACGGTAACCCTTAGAATACGCTGACCACC
>Ga0209979_1004029_pt1 | contig 12432 bp, 16 predicted proteins | sample AnhtaG_FD_183114 | JGI IMG/M metagenome (GOLD analysis project Ga0209979, IMG submission 183114) | Deep subsurface microbial communities from Anholt, Denmark to uncover new lineages of life (NeLLi) - Anholt_01485 metaG (SPAdes) (version 2) | ecosystem: Environmental > Aquatic > Marine > Oceanic...
CAATCCTAACACCACAGTTGGCAGCATAGGTGGGATCTAAGGCATGTTCCACATCAATATAAGCAGCTATGCCTCCTCGCTTTTGCACTTCAGCAATTATATGCTGACCTAAGGTAGTCTTCCCTGACGCCTCGGGACCAAATATTTCAGTAACCCGCCCCCTAGGGATACCATTCACACCTAAGGCCAGGTCTAACGCCAGTGAGCCACTGGGAATACTCTCTACTGAGGAACTAACAGTAGCCTCACCCAGCTTCATAATTGAGCCTTTGCCAAAACGCTTTTCAATTTGGCTTATAGCTAGCTCTAGTGCCTTTTCCTTATCTGTGGTCATATTCGCCTACTTGCATCATAACATAAGTAGCTCACTAAAACAAGCAAAAAGGGGAGTATTTTCCAACCTCACCTCCTTAATAAACGACCTCAAAATAGCGGGGGTGCTAGTACGGGGATTAAAAGGGGCGAAGCCCCTTTAAGAAATTCTATTCCCTCTCCCCTTATGGGGGGAGAGGGACAAAGGGTGAGGGGTTGGTAAACAAATCCCCAAAACCAATTTATTTTAAGTTTACCTGGTTTGCTTCCCATATTTTCCCTCTGCTTTTTAGGTTATTGGCAATCACCTTTCTATATAATATTTTCCTTTTGCGGCGAGGCGATTGTCTATAACACGCATTATTGGCACAGCTAAGCTAAAACTTGGCTATCGGGGGTGGCTGGCGCTTGTGGTTGCTGGTAGCTATCATGGACTCAATTCTCCCCCTGAGCTCAGCATTCGCTTGGCCGGTAACTAGGTAGCGGTCGAGTTCCTCATAACTGAGCCCTAACTCACCTTCATCGGTTTGTCCCTCCCATAAGCCGGCTGAAGGGGGCTTATCTATAATCGGTTGCGGAATACTCAGAAAGCGAGCCAGCTCCCTTACCTGCCCCTTGACCAGATTGCCTAGGGGCATAATATCAACCCCACCATCCCCGTACTTGGTAAAGTAGCCGACGGAAAGCTCACTCCAATTACCTGACCCGGCCACCATATATTTGAGCTGATTGGCAAAGTAATAGAGGGTAAGCATCCTTAACCTGGCCTTGAGGTTACCTTTGGCTACCCGACTAACGTTAGGGTCTACGCCATTGTCAGGTAATACCCTGAACAAGGCATCAAGAACGTTGTCAAGCACCACTGTTCTAGTTGGAATAGAAACCTGGTTAGCCACCGCCTGGGCATGCTCTACCTCCTCCTGGCTATTGTAGCAAGGCATAAGTATACCAAGCATGCTTTGGGGAAAAGCCCGGTAACACAATACCGCCAGCACCGAGGAATCAAGCCCGCCACTCATGCCCATCACCACCCCCTTACAGTCGGCAGCTAACACCTGGTCTCTTATCCACGACACTAGCTTCTTAGCCATCTCTTCTGTATTCATTCTTCGTTGTTGCCCTATGTTGACAGTAGTATACTACCGTATAACTACCTAGTCAAAAAGTTCAAAAATGAGGTCACCGATGATGAGAAGGTAAACCAAGGGCGGGGCTTATTTAACTACCACTTACCTAACTCCTCCTGTACCTTGACCACCCTCCACCGCAAACTTAGTTTGAGCTATAATACACCTGGTGCACCCAACCCGGAGCGCTACTGCCAGAGCTATTAACCGTTTGACCTTGTGACTAAGCGCCCCATCCCTATATACCTCGCCCCTGAAAGCAGCATGGGTAGCCATCACCCTGCCATCGCCTAGAGCACTACGCCGTGGTAAGCTAGCCCGGGAAGCTTGACAGGCCATTTATCAAAGGAAAGTTTGAAGGGGCGAAGCCCCTTCAAGACCTATCCTTCCCCCTCTCCTTCAAAGGAGAGGGGGATTAAGGGGGTGAGGTTGATAAATAATTTCAAGCTTGACTTGCTAGCTAAAAATGGCTAAACTAATCTTAGAGAAAGAAAAATGCCACTATATGAGTATAATTGCTCCAATTGTAATCTGAAATTTGAGTTACTTCGCCCGTTGAGTGAGGCTACTGACGAGGCTTCCTGTCCCCGTTGCCATCACAGAGCGGAACGAATACTCTCCACATTCTGCTCCTTCACCAAGGATGCGAGTGGATTGACTTCTTCTATAGGTGGCAGTTCATGTAGTAGCTGCAGCGCTACTAGCTGCACTAGCTGCGACCTCTAATTGAGGTAGAGGCATGTCAGCCACTAAAACCGGCATCGCCCATCTACCGCTCCATTATGGCAGGGTGCCACCCTGGCTGTTTGACCGCATGGTTAAGCTCGCCCGAGAGATTACCATTGTCATTGTCACTGAGTTCGGCTCGGAGGAGATGCTGCGGCGACTGTCCCACCCCTATTGGTTCCAGGCCTTGGGTTGTATTCTAGGCTATGACTGGCACTCAAGCGGTGTGACCACTACCCTGTGTGGTGCTCTTAAGGAAGGGATAAAGGGACTGGAGCGAGACCTGGGCTTGTTTATCGCCGGTGGCAAGGGGAGAACTTCACGGCGAACTCCATCGGAAATAGAGGTTTGGGGAGATAAAGTCTCACTAAACCCGGCGCCACTGGTATATGCCAGCCGGATGTCGGCCAAGGTGGATAGCTCGGCAGTTCAGGATGGCTACCAGCTCTACCACCACACCTTTCTCTTTACCCCCAGTGGCTCGTGGACGGTGATTCAGCAGGGTATGAATGAGGTTACTCGCTATGCCCGCCGCTACCACTGGCTGGGGGAGGCGGTGAGCAGCTTTGTCAATGAGCCTCACTCTGCTATCCTGTCTGAGGCAAAAGGACAGGCACTGAATCTAGTTGCCAGTGAAAGCGACCCCGCTCGCACCACCATCGCCGATATTGCCACTCAGCAAAAGCCGCAGGACATCCTAGCCGACCTCAAGAGGCTAAAGACCCTAAACCTGCCTTCACACCACCCCATTGGTGTCCATGACCTCCACCCCGATAGTCTAAGTAAGATTCTTCTAAGCACCTATGAGCGCCAGCCTCACGGCTTTGAAGAACTGCTGGGACTAAGCGGAGTCGGCCCAAAAACTATCCGTGCCCTGAGCCTGATTTCTGAGCTGGTCTACGGGGTAGCCCCCAGCTACCGGGACCCCGCCCGCTACAGCTTTGCCCACGGCGGTAAAGATGGTATCCCCTACCCGGTGGATAGAAAGACCTACGACCAGTCTATTGAGCTTTTGAGAAAAGCCATCCGCAAGACTAAGCTCGGCATCAGGGAAAAGAACGAGACCCTAAATCGGCTACACCGGCTGGTGAGATAGATGAGTGGGAAGCACTTTAGGGGCTTTTGTGATTCTCTATGAACCCTATCCCCTGTGTCCCCTTCCCCTTAGCAAAGGGAAGAGTTTTATAAAGAGGGGCTGACGCCCCTCTTAAACACCCCGTTACGAAATAAAGGCGCTTATTGAGAGTAGTTTGAAGAGGCATTACCCCTTTTAAATTAACCCAATTACTACCCCAGAATAAGGAGAGTCAAAGAGAGGCGAAGCCTCTCTTACATAAACATTCCCCCTCTCCTTTGAAGGAGAGGGGGATAAAGGGGGTGAGGTTGATATATAATTTATATAGGGGCTGGACTTAAATTGGGCTAAGTGGTATATATTCAGGTAATATCGGATTGGAGGTGAGCCATGCTGGAAAAACTTTCGACTGTGACGCTTGAGGCTGTCTTTGACACACTGCCCGTAGATTTAACCTTCGTTGATGACACTGATACCGTCAGGTATTACAGCAAGGGTGACAAGAGGATATTTAGACGGACTCCGGCGGTGATAGGCAGAAAGGTGCAGGACTGCCATCCGCAGCAAAGCCTGCACAAGGTAGAGCAGGTAGTAAGCGAATTAAAAGCTGGCCGGAGAGATGTCGCCGAATTCTGGATTGACCTTAAGGGGCGCAAGATATATATCCGGTATTTTCCAGTTAAAGACAAAACAGGCAAATATATCGGCATCCTTGAAGTTACCCAGGACATAACCGACATTCAGAAGATAGAGGGCGAAAAGAGACTCTTGGATGAGGGGTAGTTTTGGGCTTGTCAGAGGCATTGACAGCCAGCGAGCAGGAGTTTTAACATAGCCACAGTAGTTGACAGGAGCAATCGTGGTCAATATGTCAATAAGGAGGAAGCATGGCATACAAACACTATCACACCCACTTTACCAGCCGGGACCCGGCGAAAGCGGTAGAATTCTACCAGAGGATGTTCGGAGCCAAAGTCCTCAAGTCCTTTGTATTGTATGGCGGAGTAAACTTCTGGGACCTTGACGTCGGAGGGTTAAGACTCAGGATATCGGGCTCAACCGGGGCAGAAGAATCCGGAGGTGTAACCGAACGCCACTACGGTCTGCATCACCTCGGTCTCCTAACAGACAACCTAGAACAAACGGTGGCAGAGTTAAAGTCGAAAGGGGCCGAATTCGTGGCCGGGCCAACTAGTTCACGGCCTGGTATAAAGTATGCCTTTTTGAGGGCTCCGGAAAATACATTCATCGAGCTAGTTGAAATGGCCGACGAGGAATTGGAAAAATATGGCATCTCACCAGACTGGACTGAGGATAAGGTTTAGATAGCGGAAGAAAAGGGCAAGGAGCCTAGAAGAAGCTAGAAGGCAAAAAAAATTTGGAGGAAAAATGATAGAACAGATAGCCAAATTACCCCGTGTAAGCCTGGGGTGTTTTCCTACCCCGCTGGTAGAGGCTAAGCATCTATCAGAGGTTTTAGGTGGGCCGCGCATACTGGTAAAGCGTGATGACCTGACAGGGCTAGCTCTGGGTGGCAACAAGTGCCGCCACCTGGAGTTCATGATGGCTGATGCTAAACAGAAAGGTATTGATTCATTCGTACTCGGTGCCCCCTCCAATCTTTCCGTCCAACTGGCAGCAGCCGCAGCCAAGCTTGGTTTTAAGGTCAGGTATGTTCTATATGAGGATGATACCTCTAAGACAAAGCAAGGGAACTACCTACTTCACAGAATACTCAACTCAGATATGACAGTCATGGAACCTGTTGGCCCCAGTGAGACACCTGATGAGGTTACCGCCAGGAGGAATGCAACCCTGGAGAGAGAGGCGCTCAAGCTCCGTGAGGAGGGCTATAACCCCTTTGTCAGGCGAGAATTTGAATGCCCCCCGGTAGCGAGGGTTGGTTGGGTTAACGCTGCCGATGAAATCTGGCAGCAACTGAAAGCCCAGAATATTGAGGCCCAGTATCTTATTGTCACCACCAGCCAAGGGGGAACTCACGCCGGGTTAGCCTTGGGTACCAAGTACCTTGGGAATCCCTTTAAGTTGATTGGCATCAGTGACCACTATACAAGGGCTCAGGCTATAAGTGAAATTGTCAGAATGTCTAATGCCACCGCCGAGTTCCTTGATTTGGGGATAAGCATCATGCCAGACGAGGTAACAGTCTATGATGAATATACCGGTGAGGGTTATAACAAGGTAAGCAAAGAGTCTATTGAAGCCATCAAACTGGTAGCTCAAACTGAGGGCTTTTTCCTCGACCCCGTCTACACGGGGAAGGCTATGGCTGGACTGATTGACCTCATACATAAGGGGAGATTTACGGCCAAAGATACCGTGGTTTTTATTCACACCGGCGGCATTCCATACCTCTTCGTTTACCCTAAGGCGTTCAATGGTTAGATTTAGAGGGACTATTAGGGCTTATCGCAATCGTCTATTAACCCTATCCCCTGTATCCCCTTCCCCTTTCCCGAACTTGCGTCAACTCAACTGTCTCAAGTAGAATTATATGGAATTCACGCTTAGCGGAGACGTTGCATGAGTGAAGACAGAGGGCTTGTGGTTTTCAAAAAAGTAGAAGACGCTATAATAGCGGAGAAGGTTCTTAAGGAGGCAAATTATGCAGTTAGGCTGGTGGCGCCACCTCCTACCTTCAGGATGGGATGTGATTTAGCAGTTGAGATAAACTTGGTGGAACAGCTCAGCGTAGAAAGGTTGTTTAGGGAAAAGGGCGTAAATTACCTCAAAGTTACTCCTCTAAAGGGAGGAGGCGAGCTTCTAGATATCGTTAAAGTAACCAATTTTAAAGAAGCAACAATGGTCAAAGCAGGCAATATGAAGCTCACTTTTGATGACACAACAGGGATTATCTTAAACGTTTCTGGGGGAGGCTGCCCTGATATACCCTATCTTTCAGTTAGCCTGATCGGTAGGAAGCTTACTGAGGCACCTAGACCGAGGGAGAACGGCTTTACCTTGTGCGCCATGATGCTGGACCGAGCTTTTGTAGAGTGCTTAGAGCTTTGGAGAAAAAGAGCAAGTTGAGATGATGCTTATCTGCGGGACAGTCCCCATAGAGAATCTGCCCCTTACCTTAGGAGAGGCTAAGTTTGAGGGGGAATCCTTGAGTGTCAACAATTTTAAGATCCCTTGTACTCAAGGGACTACGGCTATGACCGGGGCCGCACTTTCCGTCACTGATTACTTAAAGCTTGACCCGCCTCAAGTGCTGATTGTTGGGGACACTGGTCGCGGCAAGGGAAGCAATTCACTCTATGAGTATCTTATCCAGAGATTAGGTGTGCTGTTACCAGATGTGCTGGTGCTCCACTACTGTCTGCCTAATATAGCCTTGATGAGGAGCCTCTGCGAATCTATCAGAAGAAGCTCCAAAAGACCGATAATGGTGGCTGATGCTGGTTCGATGTATGGTGCCAAGGCAGCCGGATTAGCCATGGAATTTGACATTTTTACACCGGACCCTTGCGAAATGGGTTTTCTAGCTGACCCTGATGCTAGTCACCCTGCCTATATCAATAAGCACCTTTTTGAGGCTAATGCCAATGAGGGGAAGGTGCCCGAATTAGTTGCCACTGCTTACCAGCTTAAAAGTGCCCCCAAGTTATTGCTCATCAAGGGAGCCGTCGATTATATAGCCAGAGAAGGAAAGGTCATAGATACCGTCTCTGAACCCGATATACCTGAATTAGAAGCCATTGGCGGGACAGGTGATACCATTACTGGCATGGTTTCTGCTTTCGTCTATGCCGGGATGAAACTACATGAGGCAGCCAGAATTTGCGCCATTGCCAACCGCATGGCTGGAAAACTAGCCCACGCCACGGTGGCTACTAAAGCGTGGCAGCTTATTACCCAATTCCCGGCAGTATTTGAACAAATGAAAATTAGGGGTTGAAAAATGAATGAGAAGCTTCAGAAGGCAAAGACTACAGATGTTATCTTGATTACCAGTGACCGCTTGGGCACAGGTGATGATGAGATAGGGAAGATACTAATGAAATCTTTCCTCAACACCTTATGGGATTATAAACCTAAGCCTAGTAAGGTAATATTCATTAATAAAGGTGTGATGTTGACTGCTGAGGGTTCTGAGGTCTTGGAGACCCTAGAGCTCCTGGAGAAAGAAGGGATTGAAATATTCTCCTGCGGCACCTGCTTGGCATTTTACGGGATAAAAGAAAAATTGAGGGTTGGTAAAGTAACCACAATGCCACTTACTGTTGACTTCCTCTTAACCGCCAGCAAGGTAATCACCATCTAGCCGTTAATGTCTGAATGGTATCCGCTATCGTGAGTGAGCCTTACTCCACACTTAGCGGGACAGGCTTGGCGTGTGTAGCGTGTAGCCGTCATCGCTTGGGGGGAAGATGTCTTTAAGGAGTAGCGTCCGGCCGGTTTGGATGGCGGTGAAGCCATATTTCTTGCGGATGCGGTCAATAGCCTCGTTTAATCTCTCCAGCCTTTGAGCTGATGAGTCCAGCATATCTAATTGCCTGCCTGCTTCAGTCAGGTTTGATACCCCGATACCAATGAGGCGAACCAGCTGCTTTTCCAGGGATAGGGCTGTTGTTAGCAGCTTCAGCCCAGTGTCAAAGATGGTCTGGTCAGCATCGGTGGCTTTTATCAGGGTGTGACGGCGGGTGATAGTAGAGAAATCGGCGTATCTGAGCTTTAGGGTAACACACCCGGCTTGCCTGCCTTTCTGGCGTAGCTCGGCACCCACCCGTTCACTAAGATAACCCAGCGTTGCCTTAAGCAGAGAGCGGTCTCGTGTATCCTGGGCGAAAGTGGTTTCCCGGCTGATGGACTTAGCGGCAGCAGGAGGCTCTATCTTTCTATCATCAATACCATTAGCATGGCGATGTAGAAGCTCAGCAAACACGCCAAAATGGCCTTTTAGGGCGCTTAGAGGCATATTGGCCAGTTGACCTATAGTATTGATACCCAAGCCATTTAATATTCCCTCTGCCTTCTTGCCTATTCCAGGCAGTTTGGCTATCGGTAAGGGTGCCAGAAAGGAGCGCTCTTCTCCGGCGGCTACCTCCAGTAATCCATCTGGCTTGGATAGCTCAGCGGCAATCTTGGCGACTACCTTGCCACTGGCGATGCCTACTGAAGCTGAGAGACCTAGTTCATCCTTAATTCGCTGCTTTATGGCTAGTGCCATCTGGTGAATGGAGCCGTGGATAGATTCAAAACCACTTACATCCAGATACGCCTCATCTAAGCTCACTGGTTCCAGATAGGGCGAAAAATCGGCCAGGATAGCCATAAACCTTTGTGACGCCTCACGATACTTAGTAAAACTGCCTTCTATGAATATAGCCTGGGGGCAAAGGCGGCGGGCGGTAATAAGGGGCATCCCGGCATGCAGTCCAAAAGCCCGGGCTTCATACGAGGCAGAGGCAACCACCCCACGCCTATCAGGTTTGCCACCAACTACCACCGGCTTACCTTTAAGCTCGGGATTTAGCGCCTGCTCTACGGAAACAAAGAAGGCATCAAGGTCAATATGCATAATGACAGAATTGCTTATCGACCTCACCCCCTTTATCCCCCTCTCCTTTCAAGGAGAGGGGGAAGAACTAGGTTTTGAAGGGGCTCCGCCCCTTCAAACTTCCCTTGGTAAATGACCTCACAATGGGCAACACTATTGTCCTCGGGAAATGAAGGCTTTAACTCTGCGCTCAAAGATACTTCGTTCCAAGAGGACACGGTGCTGGCATTTGAGGCATTTAATCCCAATATCAGCCCCCAGCCTGACTACCCGCCACTCATAACTGCCACAGGGATGCTTTTTCTTGAGGCGAACGACATCACCCAGCTTTATCTCCATAACCATTCTAGGCCTAGCCTTTTGTCGGTAAATAGGTGTTAATCTGCTCTCGCAGTGACGAGGCAACACGCCGTGCTGCCTGGGCGAAATCCTTTTCCCGTGAGGCATATATAATTTGCCGTGATGAATTGATAATTGCCTTCTCCCCCTTAGCATCAACCCCGTAACGGACTGTTGAGGCTATATCTCCTCCCTGAGCACCAATGCCCGGTATCAAAAGTGGCATATCAGGGTGGCTCTGCCGAATCAGCCTTAATTCCTCAGGGTAGGTAGCACCGACAACCAACCCTATGTTACCATGTACATTCCACTCCTCGGCTTTCAGGGCAACTACCTCAAATAAGGGGCGGTCATGTTCCACGCAGCGGAGGTTCTGGAAATCAACCGCACCGGCATTTGATGTCCGGCACAGGATGAATACCCCTCTATCTCGGTATTGGATGAAGGGCTCTATTGAATCAAAGCCCAGGTAGGGATTCACCGTAGCTGCATCAAAATTGAAATTGTCAAAGATAGCTTTGGCATAGGCTTTAGCCGTATTACCAATGTCGCCTCGCTTAGCATCTCCGATTACTGGTATATCCTCAGGTATATAGTCTACGGTACGCTTGAGGGCATCAAGCCCCTCACTGCCTAGAGCCTCATAGAAGGCGAGGTTTGGCTTATAGGCACATACCAGGTCGGAGGTAGCGTCAATGATTGCCTTATTGAATTCAAAGATACCCACTTTATGGGGCATCAGCTTGGGGTCAGGGTCAAGGCCGACGCAGAGTAAACTTTTATTCTTTCGGCTGACGGTTAATATCTTCTCCATGAAATTCATCCCACACCTCCGGATAGGTTGATAATATCAGTGCTGTGGGTGAGCGTCAAGTAATATACCCTCAATTGGCGGCTTCAGTTGAGATTGTTTATTGACCTCACCCCTATTCATTCATCTGGTAACCCCATCCCCCTTTATCCCCCTTCCCCTTGATAAGGGGAAGGGGGCTGGTTATATAAGAGAGGCTTCGCCTCTCTTTGACTCTCTTTTAGTATTTTTCACCTTCAAAGGAGGGGGGAAGAGATTGTAGAGAGGGCTTCGCCCCTCTTTAAACACCTGTTGTTGTCAAGGGATATTCTTCCCCGAAGGCGTGGGAAGGATACCCCTCTTTTTGTGCGTGGAGAAGGGGGAAGTATGTCTTGGCTCTATGACCACCGAGAACAGCTTGACGGTTATCAGCTATATGCCGAGATTGCCTACCGCTTCAGACCCCGAGTGTTGCCTGAAGACAGGGATGATATTGAGATGGAGATAGTCCTCAAGCTCAAAGCTGAGGCAGACAAAAAAGACCAGGTAACGCTGGGCTTCCTGTATGCTGTCGCCAGGTGTGTTGTGGGAACTTATTGGCGCAAAAAGTACCGGGAGCGGAGGAGGTTCTATCGTCTCTACGAGGGAGATAAGGGGCTGATGATAGCTGGTAGATGGAAGCTAGTCAGCTATGACCCCGATATAGAGGCTAGGCTTGACGCCAGAACCAAGCTCAAAGCCTTGCCTAAAAGGATGGTAAAAACGGGTCTGAAGATAGCCGATGGCGAGAGGCCAAATAATGCCGACAAGCTGTATCTATGCCGTCAGAGGCATAGGGAATCTAAATACAACTGGGCTGACGCTGCAAAAATTGAGCGGATGCGACAACTGTATGTAGATGAGGGTTTGAACTGCACTGAAGTAGCTAAAATTGTCGGCAAGGGTCGGACTTCAGTTCAAGACCACCTAAACAAGCTAGGAGTAATCAGACCTAGAGGCATTGTGCCTAAAATCAGACACTAGAGAGGCTTAGCCTCTCTTTGAAAGGGTGACTATGCCCAAAATTAAGGGGGCTGGGGGTCTTGTGACCCCGGCCCCCTTTTTTGTCTCAAAGTGATGCAATCTGATGTAAAGTGCATCAAAGTGGCTCGAACTAGCTCGATTTGACTTCTAGTATATTATTAGGAGTATATGACTAAGGAGCCTGGGGGATTTTAACCCCCCGGCCCTTTTTTTGTGCCTAAAATCCCCACAGCTCCCCCGGAGGTAACAAATCACCTCTTTTCGGCGATATATATAACAGGAGGTGTTTTATGGACGATAAACTACGTAAGCAACTGGGGGAGATTCTCAAGAAGTCAGATGCAAAAGAACTGAAGTTTACGCTGGACTTCTTTGAGCGCGTCAAGTCTATCGAGTTGCCAGCGGAGAGCGACCGCGCCTGGCTATCTAAGCAATTCAGAATTCATTTGCAGGCGCTCAAATTGGCAAAGGGAGATAAGCAGGCAGCCAGACTATTCCCCTTTGTTGTGTTTGACATGGGCAGAGCCTATGAGCGTTACTATGCTCAGAAAAAAGGCTATAATGGAGAGGGGGTGTGAAGATGCCGGCTAATGTTCATATGTCCAAGAAAGAATTAAACGACTTGATAGACGCCGGGAAGAATGCTGGGAATGATACCAGCCTGCTTGAAAGCTTCCTGGCCGAGCTGCCATCTGAGAAGGCTAGAGCTAATCCCCCACCTGTGCCAGTAAGAAGGTTGGAGCCAGAGCGGGTAGCTGAGGAATTAGTAACCGGTCCCGAGCTCGAGCGGTTACGGATTCTGGCTTGCCCCCACATAAGAAGCTCCCCTTACTGGGAGGATTTTGTCTCCCGCCGCGTCTTGGTATGCTCGGACTGCCAGAGAGCGGGATTGCCATTTGGGGAATAAACCAGGCCTCGTGAGGCGTCGCCTCTCTTCCCCTTGGTAAGGGGAAGGGGATTGTTTATTAACCTCACCCCCTTTATCCCCCTCTCCTTTGAAGGAGAGGGGCGGCGCCCCTCTTTACTTCCCTTTGAACGGGAAGGTAGCAAACCATTGACCACCCCGAAAAAACGCCTAGATTTTGATTCTGTGGCGTCTGTCATGGCAAAGTCGGGAGCTCCGGCCAGTTGTCAGGCGTGGAGCTCCCCCTTTTTGCCTTGGCGGGATGCCACTTGCCCGATTGCTGAGGCACCTCACGGGAGGGGTGGAGGTAACAATTTAAGCGATTGTTACTCTTATGCCGAATAGTACAGTTTTCGTGTAACTATTGCGCTATTGACATTATGGGGAGGAATAGTCTATCGTTCATACCAAAAAGGAGGTAGACCGATGCAAGCATATTGTGTGAAGTGTCGTGCCAAAAGGGAAATGAGGGATGCTAAGAGCATAACTATGAAGAATGGCAAGCCAGCAACGCAGGGCACGTGCCCGGTATGTGGGACTAAAATGTTCAGAATCGGGAAGGCATAACCCTGATAATACTTAGGGATTGAGCGGGGGCTGGATAGTTCCTCC
>Ga0209979_1004030_pt1 | contig 12430 bp, 13 predicted proteins | sample AnhtaG_FD_183114 | JGI IMG/M metagenome (GOLD analysis project Ga0209979, IMG submission 183114) | Deep subsurface microbial communities from Anholt, Denmark to uncover new lineages of life (NeLLi) - Anholt_01485 metaG (SPAdes) (version 2) | ecosystem: Environmental > Aquatic > Marine > Oceanic...
CTGCCCACCACTATCCTGGGCAGCGCGTTGCAGCAGTATAGGGACTGGATCACCAGGATCGGCGGGGGGATCCTGGTTGTGTTCGGCCTGCATACCATGGGGATCGTCACCATCCCCATCCTCAACACGACTCGCCGGGTGGAGGTGGGAACGGGAATGAATCAAGGCTACGCTCGCTCGGCCCTGTTGGGCGTAACTTTTGCTGCGGGCTGGACACCCTGCATTGGCCCACTGCTGGGCACGGTGATGACGCTGGCTTTCGCAGAACCCTCACGGGCATTGGTATTCATCTTCACCTACGCTATGGGCCTGGCCATCCCCTTCCTGCTGACGGCGGGGCTGCTGGCGCGGGCCACCGATTGGTTGAGGCGGCTCAACCAGCACATGCGGGCGGTAGAGATCGCCAGCGGCTTGCTGATGGCCGGGGTAGGGATCTTGCTCATCACCGGCACGTTCTCCGTGCTAAACAACTATTTCATCCGCATCACACCTGAGTGGTTGCTGCAGTACTTGTAGATTAGAGGTTGGAGGTTAGAAGTTAGACCGACCGTCCGACCAACTGACCATCCGACCAAATGGAGATACATAAATGGACAAGTTCTTGCTATCTTTACGTCGGCTCCCGTTGATTATCCTGGCCACGCTGCTGGTGATCTCGACCGGGTGCCAGACCTCTGGTGAGCAAAGCATAGTTGAGCCTGCTGCGGGCAGCAATGTGCCTGCCTCGCAGGCCAAGGGAGCCCGGGCTCCGGAGTTCACGCTGACCGATCTGAACGGAGACGAGGTGTCGCTAGGCGACTTGCGGGGCCAACCGGTGCTCCTAAATTTCTGGGCCACCTGGTGACCGTACTGCCGTAGCGAGCGGGCCGCTCTGCAAAAGACCTACGAACAACACCGCGACCAGGGTCTCGTCATCCTGGCTGTGGATATCGGCGAAAGGCAAGCCACTGTGCAGGCTTTTGTTCAACGACAGGGCCTGACGTTTCCCACTCTGTTGGATGAAACCGGTGCTGTGTCCAAAGGATACCGCGTGCTGGGCATCCCCACCAGCTTTTTCATCAATCGCGAGGGGGTGATTCAGGCCCAGCACACCGGCCCCCTGAATGAATCACTTATTGGAAGATACCTGGCCGAGATCCTATAGTTGATTACCGAAAGGGGGATGTGATGAAACCTGAACAAGTAGGCAGGAGGTTCACGATGGTGAGTAGAACCTTTGCCACTGCCTTCGTTGTCGCCACACTTTGTGGCCTCATCACCTCAGCGGCCTTGGGCTATATGCTCACGAGTCAGGCCAGCTCGCCGTTACCCTGTGTGCTTCTGGTGGATGACGACCAGGACGGCCCGGACGTGCGCATCTACTACACCTCGACCCTGGACGAACTGGGCGCAACTTATGATGTCTGGGACCTGGCTGCCCAGGGCGACCCGTCTGCTGATGACCTAATGGACTACCAGATGGTTATCTGGTTCACTGGCTATCCTCGGAGCAACACCTTCACCTCGGCCAACGAGGCGGCGGTGGCGGTCTATCTCGATGCAGAGGGGCGCTTCTTCCTCTCCAGCGAAGACGATCTCTACGACAGGGGTCTGATCACGTTCGGCCAAAGCCGCCTGCGCATTGGCAGTTACACCAACGACGTGAACCGGATGGACCCTGAGGGCACCGCCTACCCCCCTGGCAGCGGGTTGGGCCCTTACAACCTGACACCGCCCGACGGCTGGTCAGCCGACCTTTACACCGATGACGTCGTCAAACGAAGCGGTTGAGGGATCTACTCACCTTTCCGTTGGGAAGGTACCGGTCAGACCAATTCTACAAGTTATAATTGCAGCAGCAGCAACTACAAGACGGTCTTTTTCGCCTGGCCTTTCGAGGGATTGGCAAACCTGGCAGACCGCACAGAGGTAATGGGAGCTATTATCGGCTGGTTTGGGGGATGCGAGGTCCCACCCACTTTTTACATCTACTTGCCGCTTATCGTGAAGTAGAAGAGAGGCCAGCGATGCGCTTCCTGACGCTTGCCATCTAGACTGAGTCATCTGGAGATTTTGCAGCGGGAGCGAAAAGGAGTATAATCATGCCCGATAGGGATCAGCGGCGGGCCGCAGTTGCTGATCGCCTGGGAAGTTTGATCCAAACTATGTGGAGGACGTGATTCGATGTAAACGCTCATCAAGACCCTGGGGCCCGCTTTCGCTGCTGGCTTCGCCGTTCAACAGCTTCTGGAGGTGCTCGATCCCCTCATCATTAGAATCATAGGGAAGGCCGACAAGAAGCTGATTCTCGGCATTGTAGCTTTCGTCTTCGGCCTCGTCCTGGCGTTTGGAACCGGACTGCGCGTCTTAGAGCCGCTGGGGGTTGCCAACGCGGGCATTTGGGACACCGTTGTCACAGGTTTGGTCATCAGCGCGGGCACAGAGGGCATCAACTCTATCCTGAAGTTCCTGGGTTACAGCAAGGAGAGAGAGAAGGCCATCGCTGCAATAGCGAAGAAGAAAGCAACCACAGAAGACGCTATCGCCCTCGTCGAGAGGAGCTGGAAGCCTCGGGTCGAATAACTGTTGTCTCAACGTCAGACGCCCCAAGCAGCCCCCTGCTTGGGGCCTTGTCGTATGGATGGCGGGGAACGTTTACTATCCCCAGAGTGATTGGCGCTATGACGCCGGAGTCTCGGTTGGGGCAAGGGTAGGAGACACGGCTGTTGCTGTGGGAGTAGGTGGGGTAGGGGTTGCTGGTATAGAGACAGGTACTGCTTCCTCAATAATAGGGATGGACAACACTTGGCCAGTCACGATCAGTCCTGCGTCGCTGAGATCGTTGGCCTCCATTATTGCTTCAACTGTAGTATCATACTCTTTAGCTAAACCACTCAGAGTGTCGCCCGCCACGACAATGTGAGTGAGAAAAGAGGAACCGGCCTGCGATCCTGGAGTGCTGGCGACGACAGTAACAGTATCTGCGGGACGCGGTGTGTTGACGCTGGCTGACGGTGTATAGATGGGAGCTGGCGGCCCAGGAGTATAGGTGGGATACGGAGTAGCAGTGGGCATAGCCTCTATCGTTGCTTGTACAGCCTCAGCTACCAGTCGCTCTATCTCAGCGGGGTCAGGCGTGGGTCTAGCAAGGCGGCAAGAAGCCACAGTAGCAACTAACACCAGGCAGATGGATATCAGCAGGTTTACTTTTTTCATAGTTTCACCTCACTAATCGTTGTTTCAGCGTCGAACGCCCCGATCACAGGCGCTTCACGATCTCACGCCTGTATTCCGGAAAGTAGCGGCCGATCACCATGAGATCGAAGGAACCTAGGATAGACTCCTTGGGTTCGCGTTCCAGGAGGAATCGAAAGGATTCCGTCACCAGGGCCTCTGGGCTCGCTTTGCCTGCGGCCAACCCTCGATAGTCGGCTTTGCGAAGCGTCACCCGGTGGCGAGTCTCCCCCTTCCCTTCCTTCACAGTCACCTGGAACTCGTAGCTGTCTTCGTGATCTGTTCTCTTTACTTCGATGTTCACCATGATTCCCCTGAACCTCCTGTCCGCGAGTTATCGTTCAGTGGCGTGTAACAATAGTTCGACCCATTCGTCTATCTCGCTGAGCTCCTCTGCCACCGGCCTCTGTCAGATCACAGCAGAAAGCGCCATCTGACTACTCATCGCTCCTATCTGCCTGGGCATCTCGTCCCATGTGTGACCCTTGAGAATTCGGCCAGCGCGTTTCTTTCTGACTCCTCCCCATTGCTTGAAGAAGAAAGGGATATTGGCTGCAAGACATTGGTCTCTGATATCAACCACCCATTCTGCCGCCATGGGTCTGGCTCTTGGCCCAGACTCGCCTCCAACAATGATCCAGTCTATGCCACGCAGGTCCAGGTTGGGCAATGGGCCAAGCAGAGGCTCCAGTGAGAGAAACTTGAGGTAGGCATTCGTTTGTCTGAGATGTTCAATACGAAACGCGTAGTCCTGGTTTTCTACGCTGACACCCATCCACACGTTGGTAGACCAGTCAATCTCTTGATCGAGTTCAAGTAGTCGCTTGGAGCGTTTGGTGAGCACCTGAAATACGTGCCACGAGGCGCGGCGCATGGCGTCAAAGACCTTTTGGATGAATTCCAGTGGTACGTCTTCGTGGAAGAGGTCGCTCATTGAGTTGACAAAAACCATCTGTGGCTTCTTCCATCCCAGCGGCAATTCCAGCATGTGCTCGTGTATGGTCAACTTGAAGCCATTGGCGTAATTAGGCTGTCCCATTGCTTGAAGTCGCAGCGCCATGCGTTCAGCGTAGCAGTGTTTACATCCTGGACTGACTTTAGTACAACCCGTCACTGGATTCCAGGTTGATTCTGTCCACTCGATGCTCGAACGGGCACCCATGGATCATGCTCCTCTTGGCGGAAATTCGACCCTTACACCATCTGCGAAAGTGACCTCTCCCTTACGTTTCCATCGGCGCTCTGCTGGTGGGTAAGCCTGGATTTTCCCCTCAGCCTCCAGTGCGTCCGCCGGGTTATACCCGAAAGTTGGAACACCTTGCTCCAACTTTGAACTCTCCCCTGCCATGATTCCTTTCATGATCTCGTACCCTTCTTATTTAATATTGTAGCACAAAAGTTCTAATCAGCAAATCTACAAAAGCCGTCGCTGGCCATATACATCTCGCTTGAGAATGCTCTGCCAGAACTCGTGCCCGAGCAGGTGTTTGCTGGCAAAGAGAAGCCGGTACATCGGGGCCCGCCGGGCTGCGTTACGGATTAGTGGCTCATCGCCGGTTTCGTCATCTCGACGCACTTCCTGATACCCCAGGTTCTGCAACTTGCCCTTGTAAAGATCAACAAGATGCCGATGGATGCTACCCCGGAGTCTACGTTGTAAATAGGACCTGTACACTTCGCGCCACTCCTGACCGCCGAAGAACAGGTCAACAATTGTCTTATGCTCCGCCTCAAAAGCCTGGCGCATACAGCGGTTCAGTCCACCTTGGGGATAATTGATGATCAGGTCCATCCGGCGCACTGAGGCCAACTTCGCCACAGTCTCCCACTTCAGTTCCAACCCTTCGGGGTCGAGGAAGGCCAGGTTTAGAGACCGCCAGTCGTCGCGCTTTATGCGAACGACTATGTTCTCGACAAGGACGTTGCAATCGCTAGTCAGAATGTTCACACGCTCGCAATGAGGTGAAGCTGTGCAGCGTTGTTGCAAGGCCTGAGTATTTCCCTCCGAGAGGTCGGCGAAGAAGTAGCCGGTGAAGGGATACGTAGTAATCAGAGCTAGCAGAGGAGAGCCCAGGATGATTTGACCGGTCTCCTTCAGCCGGTTCTTACCCGGCCCAGCCATGAGGTCAACGTAGTACCGGACTGACCATTTGTTGCGCATTGAGGTCTCGAACACGTTGATGTAGCGGGCCACGTAATCCAATTTCTCTATCGCCCAGCGACCAGACGGCCGCATAAGCAAGCTATCATCCTCGGGCTGCAGGTAAATGTGCATAGTTTACCTCTTTCGCTTCGCTGATGATCTCCACGCCATTGGAGATATTTGTCGCTTTATCCCCCCAACTCCTTCAACGCCCTGTCCGTGATGCCCCACAGCTCCGCCGCCTGGTTCACCTGCGCCTGTCTTGAGCGAAGTCGAAGGGCCTCGACTGCCGCTAATCATTCATTCTTACGTCCAAGAGAATCATGGCTACACCCACCATCGCCATCACCGTCCCGACGATGGCTCGTTGGCTGATGCCCTCTTTGAAAATCCAATGCACCGGCGGCAACAGAAGCACCGGGCTCAACGACATCAACGTGGACGCAATTCCCACGTGTGTTAACTGGACCGCTGCCAGCGAAAGTGTCATGCCGATAAATGGCCCCGCTAGCGACCCGCCCAGGATACCCCATCCGGCATGCTTGTTACGCAATCCCTCGACGGTAGGGCCGACCTGGCCCTGGATCAACGCCCACAGCCAGATCGCCGCCGACGCCACCAACAACCGGATCAGGCTCGCCGAAAGCGCCGGGAAGTCGCCGACCATCCCTCGCTTGGACAGGATCAGCCCTAACGCCTGCCCGACGGCACTGCCAATTCCGCACAGCACACCGATGACGTAGTTCTTGGGGTTGCCGTCCACAGAGCCCGAATTGCCCCGTTCCGAAACTACCCAAGCGACGCTGCTCACTGTCACGATGACTGCGCCGATTTCCAGTAGACTCAAGGTTTCGTCCAAAAAGACCCAGGCCAGCAGCGTGCCTATCACCGGTGCCAACGTCATCAACAACATCGAAAGGCGTGTTCCGATCAGGACAAAGGCTTGTAACAACAGCCCATCGCCCACCACCAGCCCAATGATGGCGGACAATCCCAACCAGCCCCAGCGAGATGGTTCTGCGTGGATCGGCAACACCTCGCCCTGCCTCAATAGATGAGTGATTGCCAGGAACAAAGCCGCCAGCGGTAACCGGACCCGGTTGACAAGCTGGGAACCAACCTGCTTACTCGCAACCGTGAAACAAAGGGAGGTGGCTGCCCAGCACACGGCTGTGGTCAGTGCAATAATTTGACCCAGGCAAGCCTGCAAAACTAAACCTCACCTCTCCCGCCAGCGTTGCAGCCCCAGAAGAATGATCATCGGGATCAGTCCCAAGCCCGCTCCAACAGCCATGACCATCCCCGAAGGGTCGCTGACATTGGGTTGCAGGATTGTGCCCAGCCGGAAGGTCAAATACAAGGGCAGGCTGAGCACCGTAACGATTGTCCGGGATACCCCTGATGTAGATAACATCAAGGGATACCCCACGGCAATGGCCAGGACACCCCAAGCAGGTCCCGCACCAGCCGCGAGCAGCAGAAGCATTAACTCGTAGTCACGAACAGAGCATCTATCCATAGGTGTTCCCTCAGCGTCTTCAGCGGTCTCAGCGCCTCAGCGGTTCCAACTCCCCCTCCAACTCCGCCACCTCCACATCCCTCCGATGATACCCCATCTCCTCAATCATGCCCCTCGCTTTGGCCAAGCTCTCTCGTGCCTTCTCCTTCTCCCCACAAGCCAGGTGCAGCCGGGTGTACTCCTGGTGGCAATCCGCCTCATGCAGCCGCATCCCTCCGCGCGTGGCGATAGACAGCGCTTCCTCCAGGTTGGCCCGGACTGGGTCCAGGGAGCCCATGGCCCGATGCAGCTCCGCGCGGGCCAGCAGACCGCGAGCTATGAACTCCTGGTGCCCTGCCTGCCGCATGGCGTCCACTGCCCGCTCCAGGTGGGCCGCAGCCTGGGAGAAATCGCAGCTTCCTTCCTGCAAGTCCTGAAGCAGGTAGGCCCGCCCCAGGGAGAGGTGGTTCAGAGCGATGTCAAGAAGCCCCAATCCATAATCATACTTTTGTTTTACCCATTCCAACGTCTGACCAGCTCGGTCTAGCACCTGCCGGTACTTCCCCTTACTCAGCAACAGATCGCAGTACCGAAAGCCCGGATGGGAGTAGAGGAGTGGAAACTGTGACTCCTGCTCCTTTTGCGTCTCCTCAGCCTGGCGGAAGGCGGCCTCGGCCTCCGACATGCGACCCGCTTGGTGCAGGGCATCGGCTAGAGCTGTAAGATTGTCCACTCGCCGAAAGGCATTGCCGCTGCGATCGGCCAGATCCACGCCCTGTTGGGCATAATCCAGGGCTGGGGCCAGGTCCCCGCTAGTCAAGTAGAGTTCGCTGAGGTTGTCGGCGTCCTGGGCAGCATTTTCCCAGTCTTCCTGTTCAATTGTTGCTTCCAACGCTGCTTGCATTGGCTGGGCTGCCTCCGCCAGCCGGCCTAGTGCCTGGAGGTCACAGCCTGCCTCATTCAGAACAAAGCTCTTGGCATCTTCGGTGAGCCTAGCCACAGGCTGGCGCCAGGGTGGGTCAAAAAAGCCGGACAGGGCAGCCAGGTCAGCACTAAAGGTGCCGAGTTTATGCACACTGAAAGCCTCACGCTCTCTTCGAATCCGCCGCCAGAACACCTCATACAGCGCCTCCTGATGGCGCCCGGCCTGGCAGCCGTGGGCCACCGCCGCGTAGAGGGGGGCCATCTCCTCGATGGTGTCGGGGTATTGCTTGGCCGTGGCCTTCAGGTGCTCGTAGAGGCGGTCGTTGCCCTCCCGCCAGGCATCGGGATGCTCTTGCCGGAGCTGCTGGCCAAAGTGCTCGCGTACCAGGGGGTGGGCGTCCAGCATGTCAGGGCGGTGCCTGCTCTCGGGGGCGATCAGATTAGCCCCGCGTAGCTTCCCCAGCAGGCGCAGCCAGTCGGCCTCGGATAGACCCTGGATGTGCTCGGTTAGATCAGGGATGGGTGGGGCGGCCCGCAGGGCGGCGATCTCCTCAGCTTTGGCGGGACGGTCGAACAGGCCCAGCATCCGCAACAACTCCACTTCGGGGCCGTCGCCGAAGCGCCGCTCGAAAGCGGCCATCACCCGACGGGGGTGTTTGCCCTCTTCTTCCGGCACGTCCAGGTCTGGGATCTCGGATGCGTTGGAAATGTGGTGGCCGGGGATCTCGTGCAGGTAGGCGGCCAGCAGGTTCAGGGCCAGGGCGTGCTGGCTAAAGTCGCGGGTGGCCTCCTCCAATTCGGCGTCCGTTCCCCGCACGCCACCCACCCGCAGCAGGGCCCGCCCGGCCCCGGCGGAGATCTGCTCCAAGTCCTCTTGGCAGGTCGTCTCCGGAAACAGCGCCAGGTCGGCGACCACTTCCCGCGTGGTGATGACGCACAGGCCCTGGTTACGGCGGGCCAGTTCCGCCAGCAGGATGGCCAGGGCCGGGTCTTTGACCTTGCCGCGCTCGTACTTCAGGCCCGATTGGAGCGGTTCCAGCCCGTCGAGCACCAGCAGGGTCTTTTCCCGTCGCACCAGGTTCGCCAGCCTTTGCCCCTTGTCCCAGGGCGAGCCCGCGGTGGGGTCGGCGTCGCCGAACCAGGTCAGGGCCTCGGAGATGAACAGATCGGCCGAAGCGACCCGCTCGCCGGTGCCCTGGCTGTAGAAGGACCAGCTGTAGACTCGGCGCGCGCCGCGATAGTTGTCGTCGGCCAGCCACTCCAGCCACTTGTTGACCAGGGTTGTCTTGCCCACCCCGCCCCAGGCCACCAGGCTGACGATGTGGGTCTGGTCGGACTCCCAGGCTTCGTCCAGCAGCGCCATCTCCTTCTGGCGACCGAAGAGTTCCGCGCCAGTCATCGGCAGGCGGTGGATGTCCACTTTCTCCGGCGGCGACCAGCGGGGAGGAGGTGGTGCAGGAGGCTGGTAAGCGGGGTCGGTGATGACCTCGTGGATGCGCTCGGCGACCTGGGCGAAGGGCACGTCCCAGTTGTCTCCGAAGTCGCTGGCGACGGACTGGCCATGGCGGGGGATCATCTGGATCGGCGTCAGCCAGTAGCAGACCTTCCAAGCGCAGGGCCGCAGCAGCACGGGGATGAGAGTCATCCCGTTGCTGGCGCGGCGCTCCAGCAGGTAGGGGATCTCCTCCTTGTTGACGAAGTCGGAGGCCAGATAGTCGGCTGAGATCAGGCAGACCACTACCGCTGCCCGCTCCATCACCTCCCGGATCTCGTCGTACCACTCGGCGCCGGCACCAATGTCCCGGTCGTCCCAGATGTCAACGTCAATGCGACCGGCCTTCTCCAGCATATCCAGGTGGGGCCGCAGGCGGTCTTTCCATTCTTCGTCCTTGTGGCTGTAGCTGATGAAGACGGTGGGTTTGGTCACGATTCCCCCTCCTCCCGCCGCAACAGTAGAGCCCAGATTGCTCTCTCTGCCAGTGGCCGCGCGGCTGCGCTACGGAGCAGCGCCTCGTCAACGAGGCTTAGAGAGCCCATATCACAAGCCTGGATTCATCAGGCGCTGCTCCGTAGACTGGACACTTCATGTCCAGTCGGGCCGCTGGAAGCCCTCCCGCCGCCACTTCACTGCGTCGGCGAGAGGGATAGGTCTGGAAGAACAACAAACGTCCCAACCCCGTGCCCGATCCAGCGGCCTTGTCCGTCGTACAAATACATTTCCACGACGTCTTGACGCTTGCCATGCTTGAGTAACCGTCCGACAGCGCGAAGAGACGTGCGCTGTGCGGATTCCAGCAAATGAATTGACAACTCTGAAGTTGCAACCCAACAGGACACGTCGTGTGCCGCTGCAGCGGTGAACCAACCCGCATTATCGAGCATGGTGGCTACACGCCACCATGGATCCCCCCGAAGGCGTGATCCAAATTCGGGTTGTAGGGAAGGTCAATCACTGCATTGACTTCGTCAGTAGACGAGAGTTTCACGCCGAAGTAGCGTGCGATGGGAGCATTCTCGTTAAACATCCGAAGAAGTTCTTCGATGCGTTCAGTGTTTATGGGATCTTGTCTCCATCTTTGATTTCCAAACGTCTGTTGTAGACCAGTTGAAGCAACAAGCCGATCAAAGCATACACAACTATCGAAGTGATCACGTAGACTTGCGGAATTCTGAGAACCCAGGGGATGGTGTAGTGGGCCTGAGGGGAGATTATATCTCCAAAGTGTTGAATTGACAAGTCGTAAACCTGATCGCCAAGGAGTGCGCCGAAAACATTGAAGTAGAAACTTGAATCGGCGGGCCATAACCAGGCCGTAGAGAATCCTATTGCAGTCCCAAACACCAGGAACCCGAGCAGGACTACCTTCTTTGGAGGGACCTGCATCTTGCGGAAAACAATAACCAACCCCAGGATGACAAGCCCGTATATCGCTGGAAGAATGAGGAGCGGTACGATGATACCGAAGAACATGACATCACCTTACTGGTGGGATACCTTAATACTAATGCGTAGCATCGTGCCTGAATTGGACCAACTCGATCAAGTTGCCGGATGGATCGTGAAACATCACCCAGCGCGAATTGGTATCCTCCTCAATGCCCCACGGCAATTCGACATCATGCGCACGCAGGCGTGCCATAGCAACATCCAGATCTTCCACAGCGAAGGCGATGAGTGGGAAGCGATCTGACGTCGAGGTCTGGGCTGGAATGGGACGCCCTTTGACAATGGTCAAATAGATGCCGCCCAAACCAAAGTGCGGGTGCTCACCGTGGTGGGGCAGCAGGTGCAACCCAATAACATCTCGGTAAAAGTGTGCTGCGGTGGGCACATCTTCCGCCCATATACTGACAACAGCGAGTCGAACGTCCATCATCGTAATCTCCGTCTCTGCAATCCTCTTGAAGGTCAAAGCAACATCTTCAACTACAGCATGCCAGAGCCTGGCCCCTAGCTCAGCGCTGGCATGGGTCGGGTTGCCGATCACTCCGGTGGATGAGTAACGGGCTAAATCTAGATGGGGGTCTTCCCAATCTACGGGTTCGTTCTTTGGATCAGAGATTTGATCGACACGGACCGATTCGGGTCGTAAACAGAGTGTGATAGACGTGGCAAAGCTGTCTGCGTGGCCGCCAGGAATCGCTGAGTCTCCAATCCGGCACCATATCGCATGATAAGGGAGGTCGGGTTGGAAGGCTCGAGACTTGCCCGAGTATGCCACGTTGAACCGTTCAACCACATCGCTTAGGGCATGCTGCCCACAACCTCGCCACACTACAATCCGACGAAATCCTTGCTCGGCGAGGGAGTCCAGGATAGACGAAACGACGGCTTCGTGGACCTCTTGTGGCAGGTGAATGTACCCACTCCCGTAGCTGCGGTGCTCCGGTGTGGGGCCGAATGGCATGGCAGGCAGCACCAGCACGTTCACACCGTACTTCTCCGCAGCCTGTCTCGCTGCGGCCAGACATACAGTCTCCGCAAACCAGGTATCGAAGTCCACAGGCAGATGCGGGCCTTGCTGCTCTGTGCAGCCGGTCGGCACGACAGCAATCCAACCTGCCTCTGCCCGCTCTCGAATTTCTTGGAAGGTGAGATCACCAAATCGCATGTCGTGTCTTGAAAAGCGTCTGGGTGACGCGCTCTAGGCGGGCCTTTGTCAAGATTTCATTCCTGGAAACGCATACGGCACCGGCAACTCCATCATCGTTCGCAGGCCAGGCGGGGCGTTGATGATTTTCGGAATGGTGTTGACCAACGCGCCGACCGTGGCAGTGTCACCAAAGATGCCACCTTCTATGCGCATGGAGAATGGTGGATTGCCGATGATCTCCACACTATCATGTGGCTCTTTGGCACCGACATATACTTGCAAATCGAGCACCAGGCGTTCTTCGCCTTCGCTTTTCACGCGCAGAACCTGATGCAACCCAGCAACCTTTTGCGGTTGCACGGTAAGAAAATCCGTTCTCACTTTTGTCTCGGCGATGACAGGCCAAATGCTTTCCTCGATTTCATCCGCCGGCCAGCCGAGGGTGGTCATCACCGCCAGGGCCGATTCGCGCAAGCCGATGTGGCCGAAGTTAGCAGCAGCCAGCCTTTCTTCGAATTCTTGGCGGGAGATGCCGGCACCGGTTTTCTCTTGCAGTGT
>Ga0209979_1004031_pt1 | contig 12430 bp, 11 predicted proteins | sample AnhtaG_FD_183114 | JGI IMG/M metagenome (GOLD analysis project Ga0209979, IMG submission 183114) | Deep subsurface microbial communities from Anholt, Denmark to uncover new lineages of life (NeLLi) - Anholt_01485 metaG (SPAdes) (version 2) | ecosystem: Environmental > Aquatic > Marine > Oceanic...
TACCTCTGCCTGTAGACCTGTATGCATATTCCAATCTCCACTAGTCAAATAGCTAATATGTAGAGACCCGATTAACGATTTATTACTTCTATACACTATTTTACAAAAAACTTGTCAAAAAACGAATTTATCCAAACGCAATATTGTATCATTCACTTAAAAAAAACATACTACCCCCAAATACAACCAGTGAAAAACGCAAAAAGAAACGTACTGGCACGACCAAAATAACAAAAAACACGAAAAAAAGTGGAGTTCCATATAATCTGAATGACATTAAAACCCATCAAAAAAACACCGTTTGAATTATAACCAACGCCCATTCGAAACCCGGCTCGAACCCACCCGAGACAAACGATAATTAACCCCACCAACAATAAGAAGCAGAGAAAATTCCACCTAGATCCCAAAAAGAGAGGAAACACCAATGACAGGCAGCCTCACCGACCACCTCCAGCAATCGGCAAGGGGAAGCCTGATACTCCTCATCGGCCAGGTCAGCTCCACCATCATCACCGCCATAGCCATAATCCTCGTCGCACGATTCCTGGGCTCCACCTCCTACGGCCAGATCACCATAGCCATGATCCCCATCTCCCTGGCCTCCATGTTTACTAACCCCGGCGTGAACAGCGGCCTCACGAAATACATCGCCCAGTATCGAGCAGAGAAAAAGACGGGAGACATCAGGACCCTCCTCACGACGGGTTTACTCATAAACACCGCGGCGAGCGTAATTCTACTCCTAGTCGTGAATCTGTCGACAGGATATCTAGTGGAAAAAGTGTTCCATCAGCCCGACATACGGATGCTCATTCAGGTAGCATCGCTCCAACTCCTCGCCCAAGCCCTCATCAGCACAACCCGATCCATATTCGTAGGCTTCGAGAGGATGAAGTACGTCAGCCTGATGGTGATAATACAATCCATACTGAAGAGCGTCCTCGCGCCCCTGCTCGTCATCATCGGCATGGGATCCCTAGGGGCAGTCCTCGGGAACACCGCCTCCCTGATAGTCACGGGAGCCATTGGATCCATCCTCGTAATCACAGCTTTTCTCAGAAGACCCACAAAACTAGAATCCACGATCAGCCACGCCGAGGCATTTCGAATCCTCTTAACCTACGGGTTTCCCCTCTATCTCGCCGTACTAATAGGGGGAGCAACGACCCAGGTCAACAATTTCTTGATGGCCATACATGTCGACGCCTTCAGCATCGGGAACTACCAAGCAGCGATCAACTTTTCGGTTTTAATCAACTTCTTCATCATGCCCATATCCACCGTCCTGTTCCCCCTCTTCTCAAAAATAGAACCTAAAGAGAACAACAAACTAGGATTGATCTACCAGAACTCGGTGAAATACGCGGGGTTGATAATCGTGCCACTAACCTCGGCCCTCATCCTCCTGTCGGGACCGATAGTCACCATCATATATGGAACAAGCTATCCCCTGACAGCCTACTTCCTGCAGCTATTCTGTATAAACTTCCTGTTCATCGGTATCGGGGCATACTGTACCGGTAGCCTCCTCAACGGACAGGGAATGACAAGGACCATATTCATCGGCAGCATTCTCAACCTGTGCGCAACGCTGCCCCTGGGCTTCTATTTGATCCCGAGATACGGCATCCCCGGCCTGATCTGGACCTCAATAATAGCACCTAAGGGAGCGTTATTCTACTTTCTCTGGCAGATAAAGAAAAACCTGGGATTCACCGTCAAATGGAAAACTTCGATAAAGATCTACCTGTCTTCTGCTATACCGTTCATCATGGTTTACTATCTTTTACAGACGTTCGATCTAAACGAATGGTTGAGTCTATTGCTTGGAGGTTGCCTGTTCATCGTTATGTACCTCTTCTTCGTTTTAACTTTCCGCGTACTGGACCGAGATGATATCCAAGACCTTAGGCGGATCCTTCGCGCCATGGGCCCCCTGACCCCGATATTCAATATCTTCCTGACGTTCTTTGAAAAACTCATGAAATAGCCGACGACGTGTTAGCTCACCGAGATCCGCTCGTGGTGGGTGTAGATGTTCATTCGTCGCCCCCGCACGAAGCATATCAGCGTTATCCCGGTGGCGTCTGCGATTCCGATTCCCGTCCTGAGCGGCCCAGCCACTGAGGCGATTATGGGGATTCCGCTGCGGGCTACCTTGAGGACTATCTCACTCGACTGCCTACCCGAGGAGATCAGCACATACTCCCCTAGATCTACTTTCCCAAGAATCCCTGCACCGATCACCTTGTCAACGGCGTTGTGTCGCCCAACGTCCTCTGCAAAGGATAGGACCTCCCCCTCAAAGGAGCAGAGCATGGCCGAGTGGGTCCCCCCGGTCTTCTTGTAGATCTCGCTCCGGAGGTTCAGCTCCCTTACCATGTCCCAGATCTTCCCGGCCTCGATCACGATGTCCGATGTATTCCTCATCTGGCTCAGCTGGTTTTCGTGAATGGGGGCAGACAGGGAGCCGCAGGCAGTGGTGATAAGGTCCACCTTGCTCATGTTTAGACGGTCGAGATCTACGTCTTCTCGGAGCTCCACGTGGACCTTGAGGGGTTCCACCTCGACTGCCTTCAGGTCGCCCAGCGAGTCGATGATCCCCTCTCCCATCAGATGGCCGACCACGAGCTCCTCGATCATAGTCGGGGTAGCTATCAGGGTCCGGAAGTACTCACCATTTACGAAGATGCAGACCGCCTCGTCCGCAGCTACTGTGTCATCCCGTTCTGTGATGACTTCATGTTCAAGGTCTACCCTGTGAAGTTTGATCCCAGTAGTCGACACGAGCCCACCTCACAATTACTACCCATAATCACACATTAAAATTAGAGAGGATGCGAAAGAGACTTTACCTGCCCATCAGCCCGAGGGTCTTCTCCATCAGCCTCATCTTAGCGTCCATCTCGCAGAGGACGAACTTCATCACCATCTCCTTCGTGAGCCAGCCCCGCTTGGTGACGATGTCGATCATCCTCTCATTCTTGAAAACCACGTCGCTCATCCTCCTCATCCGGAGGGAGTTCTCAAGGGTTTTCCCCATCTGCCCCCTCCAGGCCGGGTCAAAACCTGCTAAAGACTTTCCACCTAAGACATAGTCTGCTACAGTGTCTCCCGCTATCCGGCCAATGATGAGAGCCGGAGGAACCCCGCCGCCGACGGTGGGGATGGTATGCCCCCCCGCATCACCCACGGCCAAGACCTTCTCGGTGCTGGTCCTCGACATCGGCCCCCCGACGGGGATGCATCCCGCCTTGATGGCGGTCGGCACCGCCCTGGTCAACTTCGCAGAGGCCAGGGGGTGCTCCTCGACGAAGTTCCTCTGGTAGTCCCTGATGCTCATCCTCTCCTTCATATAGGGCGCCCGGACCCCGGTGCCAACGTTGGCAACGTCCTCCCCCTTTGGTATGATCCAAGCGTAGGAGCCCGGGGCGATATCCTCCCCAAGATACATGTCGACATAGTCGGGGTCGTGGTCGACGTTCACCATCTCGTACTGGTATCCTACACCATAGTCCAGGGGGTCTCGCGACACGGGGAGGCCCGCCCTCCTCGCCACCAGGGAGTAGGCGCCATCGGCGGCCACCACCACCTTCGCCGGGATGTCGATCACTCCATCCGTGTTCTTGGCCCTCACCCCCTCCCCCCCATCCAAGAGATCGACAACGCTGGTGAGGGTAGCGACCCTGGCCCCTGCCCGGGCCGCCTCGTTGGTAAGATGCTTGTCGTACAGCTTCCTCTCCACCACCAGTCCCCTGAAGGGAACCGTTATCTCCACCTCGTTAGGGAAGATGAACTTGACGTGCTTCGTGCGGTTGACGATGCAGTTGTCTGGGGGGTCGAAGAGGCCCTCTAGGTCATGCACGTCGGGGGCGAGTCGGCGCATCTCCTGGAGGCTGGGCAGGAACTCGCCGCACTTGTCGGGGACGCCCACCTCCAGCTCCCTCTCGAGGAGGAGCACATCGAGCCCCCTCTCGGCCGCTGTCTTGGCCGTCATCGAGCCTGCCGGTCCCGCTCCCACGACGATGACATCATACAAGGTTTGGGCCCCAATGATCCAATGAAAATAGACCCCCCATTATTAAGGATGAAGACTCCGCACCTAGATGATCACTCTGGCCTTCATCCCCGGGCTGAACTTGCCATAGTACTGATCCAGGAGGTATTCGAGGAACTCCTTCGCCTCCGACTCCCCGAAAGTGTCGAGGTACTCGCGGCTCAGCTCGGCGAACTCGTTCATCTTCACCATGCACCTCTCCAGCGCCCCTGTCTCCTCGTAGATGCGCCGCAACTCCTCGGTGTCCACGCTCTCGCTGTGGCCGAGGTAGGCGGACGTGATGGTGATCCGGTCTCCCCCGGAGATGTCGGAGTCCAGGGCGTACACGAAGGGGAGAGAGACGTCCCCGTTCAGGAGGTCGTTCCTGGAGAGATCGTCGTCGCTGTTCTCGGCGAAGACCCCGCAGATGTCGTCCCTGATCTGGTAGGCGTTCCCGAAGTTCTTCCCGAACTCCGCCAGCCTCACAGAGTCCTCCGGATCCTTGGATCCCATCAGCCCGCCCAGGGCCGCCGCAGCCTCGAAGAGGCTCCCGCTCTTCAGGTAGTTGATCTCGAGGTAGGCCTCCTCCGTGACCAGCTTCCTCCGGTTGAAGGTCTGGAGGGCCACCCCCTGGACCATCTTGAGGGTCGTCTCCGAGAGCCAGCTGACCACGCTAGGTCTCCCCGTCTTCGCGGCGTACTTGAGACCCAGGCTGAGGAGAGCATCCCCAGTGAGGACAGCCCTCTTCGCACCGAACTTGACGGGGGCCGAGGGGTGGCCCCGCCTGAACAGGTCCTCGTCGATGATGTCGTCGTGGACCAGTGTGCCGTTGTGGACCAGCTCGAGGGCGAGGAACGCCTCCTTTGTGTCCCTGAAGTCCCCGCCCGCGACCTCGGCGCAGAAGGTGCATATAATGGGCCTGAGGCGCTTGCCGCCGCTCGTGATGGCATATTCCGCCGGGATGCGGAGGATGGAGTGGACGTTCGAGAGGTTCAGCTCCCCTATCGCATTCTTGATGAATGTCAGCTTCTCGCCCAGGGCTTCATCGAAATGTATCAGACGCCCGCTCCTTGTCTTTCGAATCCGTAAGTAAGCCTCCAATTATATATTTTAACTTTGAGGCTTTCCGATTTCTCCAGGAATACGGGAAGAAAAATTAAGTAGGATCCTCCATTAGTCTAGGATTGCTAAAATGGATATCAAGAAATGGATCCAGGAGACCCGACCCCCCTTTCTACTACTCACGCCTATCGCGTACTCCGTGGGCATAGCGGCCGCAATCATCGAGGGTAGATTCAACGTCTTCAACGCCGTACTGGGGCTCATCGGCTCCCTGTTGGCTCACATCAGCATCAACGTCATCAACGACTACTTCGACTACAAGAGCGGGCTCGACTTCAGGACCAACCCGACCCCCTTCAGCGGCGGCAGCGGCATGCTCATCTCGGGGGCCCTCGAGCCCAGGAACGTCTACCGTTTCGCGTTGGGCAGCCTCGCGATCGGGTGCGCAATCGGCACCTATTTCGTCTTCACCACCGGCTGGATGCTGCTCCCCCTAATAGCGACGGTGGCTTTCACCATCTACTCCTACACGCCACTCCTCTCCCACATGTACGTAGGCGAGTTCATCACAGGCATCAACTTCGGCCCCCTCATCGTCCTAGGGGGGTACTTCATCATGACGGGTCGCTATGGCATCACCGCATTGGCGGCGGGTGTAGTCCCCGGTATCCTAGTGGGCACGCTTCTCTACCTGAACGAGTTCCCAGACCTGGAAGCCGACCGCGCAGTGGGAAGGAAAAACCTGGTGATAAAAATGGGGCTGGAGAAGGCATCCAAGGGATACGCCATTCTAATAGCCTCAACTTACACCTGGGTCGTCATCGCGATCCTGCTCCGCTGGCTGCCCTTCACCACCCTCGTGATCTTCATCACATTGCCCACGGCCCTCAAGGCGACGAGAGGCGTCCTGGATAACTATGACAACGTCGAACTGCTCATCCCGGCGATGGGGGCAAACGTCAACCTGGTACTGTCAATGACTGCCACCACAACTTTTGGGCTGTTACTCTCGGCTTTGTTCTGATTTTATGCCTTAGGATATTCAACGAGGTCTCAACGGGAGAACCGCTTTATAATATTCCTTGAGGCATTTTTCTAACAGGAAAATATTATATACAGGAATAGTGTTTCACATGAGCATCCAAGGAGGTAGAAAAACTCAGAAGTTTTGTACGGGGGCTGGTCTGCCGGGAGTGCGGCGCCCAGTACCCTGAGACCCTGATCTACGCCTGTGAGAAATGTTTCGGGCCCTTGGAGGTAGTCTACAACCTTGACGACATCAGACTGGACAAGGAGACCATCTCCAAGAGAGAGAAGAACCTTTGGCGCTACAGAGAGCTGTTGCCAATAAAAGACGAAGACTCCATCGTCGACCTAGGCACCGGGTTCACGCCACTGCATCGATGTCGAAGACTGGCAGACGAACTCGGCCTAAAGAACTTATACATCAAAGACGACACCGTGAACCCCACGAACTCCTTCAAGGACCGCCCCTCCTCCGTAGCGGTGTCAAAGGCGAAGGAGTTCGGGGCGGAGGCGGTGGGATGTCCCTCGACGGGGAATCTCGCTGCCGCCGTCGCAGCCCACGCCGCCAAAGCCGGACTGCCTTGCTATATCTTCGTTCCTGCGAACACCGAGGCGAACAAGGTCCTTCAGGCCTCCACGTATGGTGCCCACTTGGTGGCTGTCGATGGTACGTACGATCAGGCCAACAGGCTTGCGGCCCAGGTGGCGGAGGAGTACGGCTGGGCTTTCGTCAACATCAATCTGAGGCCGTTCTACGTCGAGGGCTCCAAGACACTGGCCTTCGAGATCTGCGAGCAGCTCGGCTGGGAGGCGCCCGACAGCGTAATCATACCCCTGGGGAGCGGGGCCCTCTTCCTGGCGATAAAGCGGGGCTTCGAGCAGTTCAAGGAGCTGGGCCTGATCGAGGACAAGCCGATAAGGCTGATCGGCGCCCAGGCGTCCGGCTGCGCCCCCATCGTGGAGGCGTTCAAGGCCGGATTGGATGACGTCATTCCCATAGAGCACCCGGATACCGTTGCGAAGAGCCTGGCCATAGGAGATCCCGGGGATGGATACTACGTCCTCGAGGCTATACAGGAGACCGGGGGGCTGGCGGAGTCGGCATCGGACGAGGAGATCCTCGAAGCCATAAACTTCCTGGCGGAGAGGGAGGGGATCTTCTCAGAGCCCGCGGGGAGCGTCACAATCAGCGTCTTGAGGAAGCTGGTCGAGGCGGGGGAGATCCATCCCGACGAGACGGTGGTCTGCTGCGTGACCGGTAGCGGCTTCAAGGCCGCGGACACCATCCAGGAGAGACTTGGAGCCCTCCGGGTTATCGAGCCCTCTCTCGAGGCTTTCAAGGCGGTCAAGGGAGGTAGCGCATAGTGGTCCTGGTGAACGTGGAGCTGTCGGGAGCCTTGGCCACTGTGGCCGGGGAGAAGAGGCTCACCCTTGAGGCCACCAACATACGGCTGGCTCTGGACGCTTTGGCCGCGAAAAAAGGTGAGGATTTCAGGGGCAGGTTGTTCGACCCTCAGGGCAGGCCCAGGAGATTCATCAACATCTACGTGAATGGCCGAGACTATCGCTTCATCGACAGGCTGGACACCAAGTTGCAGGATGGGGACGTCGTCTCCATCATCCCCGCCGTGAGCGGAGGATGACCTGAACAGGGAGTGATCCGTATGGTGAATTCAGGAGACAGGATCACAGTCAAGGTTCCCGGTTCCATTGCGAATCTCGGACCGGGCTTCGATGTCTTCGCCCTCGCCCTCAAGGCTCCCCACGACCTGCTGACCTTGGAGCTGACCGACGAGAGGGACGTGTGTCTACGCATTTCGGGCCATGGCTCCGAGTCTATCCCCCTCGAGGCCAAGGAGAACACGGCGGGACTGGTGGCCCTATGCTTCATGGATCGATTCGATCTGGAAACCGGGGCGAATCTCACGATAGAGAAGGGCATCAGGCCGGGGTTCGGGCTCGGGAGCAGCGGCGCGGACGCCGCGGCGGCCGCATACGCCCTAGATCGTCTGCTGGGCCTGGATCTCTCTGATAACGAGCTCGTGGAGCTTGCGGCGCAGGGCGAGTTCGCCTCATCGAACACGGCCCACGCCGACAACGTATCGGCGTCGCTTCTGGGCGGTTTCACGGTGGTGCGTTCGTATGACCCCCTGGATGTGCTGAGCTGCCGACCGCCCCGGAATCTCGGGATCTGCATTGCGATTCCCGATCTGGAGCCGCCACCAAAGAAGACGGCGGCGGCGAGAGAGGCTCTCCCCGATAATATATCTCTTGCTCAGCTCACCCATAACGTGGGGAACGCGTCGTCCCTCGTCTATGGGATGATCACCAAGGACATCGGGTTAATCGGCGATGCCATGGACGATGGGGTCGTCGAGCCCGTGAGATCGAGGTCCATACCGGGGTACGAGTACGTGAAGGAGGGCGCCCTCAAGACGGGAGCCGCTGGTGTCGTCATATGCGGCGCTGGGCCTTCTATCGCAGCGTTCTATGACTCCGAGCGGGTCGACCCCGGGCCTATCCTGGAAGGCATGGTCCATGGGTTCGAGATCGTGGGGGTAGATTCTGACACGCTGCTGACCAGCCCAGGAGACGGGGTCAAGACTGTGGCTCCTTTCGCGAGGTAATGTGGGGGAGGTTATGCCATATGGAGACCGTCCTTTCGAACGACGAGATCCGAAGGTACAGCCGCCATCTGATCATGCCCGAGGTCACCTTGGAGGGGCAGAAGAGGCTCAAGGAGGCCAGTGTGCTCTGTATCGGGGTCGGTGGGCTTGGGTCGCCCTTGGCCATCTACCTTACGGCCGCGGGGGTGGGGCGGATCGGCCTTGTGGACTTCGACCGGGTGGAGTTCAGCAACCTGCAGCGGCAGATCCTGCACCACACCGGGGACGTAGGGCGGTCCAAGCTGGAGTCGGCCGCTGAGAAGCTGAGGGCTATAAATCCAGAGGTGGAGGTGGTCACCTACGAGGAGATGTTCACTTCGGCGAATGCGGTGAGGATCTGCCGGGATTACGATGTGGTCGCCGATGGCACGGACAACTTCCCCACCCGATATCTGGCCAACGATGTCTGCGTCCTCCTAGGTAAGCCAAACGTCTATGCAAGCGTCTTCCGTTTCGAGGGGCAGGCCTCCGTGTTCCATGCGGAGAAGGGGCCGTGCTATCGCTGCCTCTATCCCGAGCCTCCGCCGCCGGGGATGGTGCCCAGCTGCGCCGAAGGGGGCGTCCTGGGGGTGCTGCCGGGGATAATGGGCACAATCCAGGCCACGGAGGTGATCAAGCTGATCCTGGGGATAGGCGAGCCCCTCATAAGACGCCTGCTACTCTTCGACGCCCTGGAGATGCGCTCCACAGAGATGCAGCTACAGAAAGACCCTGACTGCCCCATATGTGGAGAGCACCCGACCATCCACGAGCTGATAGACTACGAGGCGTTCTGCGGCCTCCCCGTAGGGGGCGAGGAAGCCCATGCCGAGGAACTCGGCGCAGAATGGGAGATAACGCCTCGAGAGCTACAGGCTCGCTACGAGAAAGACAGCCATCAGCCGTTCATCGTCGACGTCCGCGAACCACACGAGTGGGATATCTGTCATCTCCCCAAGGCACACCTCATCCCTGAGGGCGATATTCCAGCGCGGATGCACGAACTCGACAGCGCCGACGAGATCGTCCTCTATTGCAGGACGGGCGTACGCAGCGCCAGGGCTTTGAAACTTCTACGAGAGGCTGGTTTCAGAAAGCTCAAGAACCTTGTCGGAGGCATCCACGAATGGGCCGATGAAGTGGATTCGTCAATGCCTACATATTAACTGCACGAGCGTTTCGAAGGCTCAACACTGAAAGATCGAGAGGGCTTCCAGAGTACGCGCATCAAGCTCCTGAGAGGCATGGCCTATAGACTCAGAACGCATGGTTAGATTCCCACAAGCTATTCACCACTCGGGGCCCGTGACGAGGTAGTGGGATGAAAACCCACTCCTCCCATCAGACGAGAATCTCCTCGATGCTGCATAGATTAAAGAGTTCGTTTGAACCAGATACGAGTTGAAGAAGTTTGACGAGATTCAACATACAAGGATTCTCTGACGAAGAACTGGAGTACTATTCCAGGCAGATAGTCCTTGAAGAGATCGGCTTGGCTGGCCAGAAGAAGCTGAAAGGGGCCCGCGTATGCGTCGTCGGGGTCGGCGGCCTGGGCAGCCCCGTGACCATACAGCTGGCATCGATGGGCGTCGGTCACATCAGGATCGTTGACAGGGACGTGGTGGAGTTGTCCAACCTCCAGAGGCAGCACATATACGGCATCGACAAGGTCGGCTACCCCAAGGTCGAGGCAGCCACAGAGAGGCTGAAGCTGTTGAACCCCTTCATCGAGATCGAACCCGTCCCGATGTCCCTGAACCCCGGGAACGCCGAGGGGCTCATCGCCGGCGTGGATCTGGTCGTCGACTGCCTGGACAGCATGTCCGCCAGGTACTCCCTCAACAGGGCCTGCGTCAAGCTGGGCGTGCCGTATATCCACGGGGCGGTCATCACCCACATCGGCAACGCCTCCACCATCATCCCCGGCGAGACCGCCTGCCTGGAGTGCTTCCAGGGGAACGTGGACGACGACGCCCTCCCCACATGCGCCGTGGCCGGCGTCCACCCCTCCGTCATCAGCATCATCGCGAGCATCCAGGTCTCGGAGGCCGTGAGGCTGCTGCTGGGGAAGCCCCCCAACCTCGCCGACAAGCTCCTCTTCTGCGACCTGGAGGACCTGTCCTTCGAGGAGATCTCCCTCTCCAGGGCTGAGGCCTGCCCCGTCTGTGGAAGCGAGCCCCGCTCGGAGCCTGCCGCTATCAAACATGATCCGGTCCAGGAGATCTGCGGGAGGGAGGGCCGGCGGGTCTTCGTCTTCGCCCCGGACGAAGATCAAGACATCAACCTGACTAGCCTGAACAGTCGTCTGAGGGATCTAGGTTACACACCCAGCGTCGAGGCGACTCTGGGTACAACCTTCAGCAAAGGACCGGTTAAGGGAAGCGTGCTGAAGAGCGGCGTGGCGATCTTGGAAGGCGTCGACGGAGTAGACGAGGCAAAACTGCTCCACGAAAGCCTACTTCAAGATCTATGAGCCTCACACCTTCACAGCTGTCGCTACTACTAAGCCGCCAAGAGCTCGTTCCTCAACCTCGGCGTTACCAAGGATGTTCCCCATCAAACTCTCCAGCTCCCTGTTGACCGGCAGAAGCTCGTAGGTCTTGTATAGGATCCTCCAGGGGTTCCTGGTGCCGTGGTGGGTCACGAGTCCCCCCAGCAGCGGCACGATATACCGCATGTAGAGGGAGAAGATCCCCCTCACGATACTGTTGTTGGGTTTTCCGATGTCTATTACCAGAAGCCTGCCCTCGTCTCTCAGGGTCATCCTCACCTCTTCCAAAGCCTTCTTCTTGTCTGTGGAGTCCCGCAGCGCGTACGCAGCACCGATAAACGAAGCGGAGCTCCCACGGAACGGCAGGGCCTCGAAGACCCCCCTCACGTATCCTACGTCCTCTGCTTCGTTCCTGGCCTTGGCCACCGAGAGCATCCGGTCAGAATAGTCCAGGCAGATGAGAGGGCCCGTGAATGAGCTTCGAAGCATCTCGGTGAAGTTCCCAGGACCCGAACCCAGCTCGATACTTACCCCTTCATGAGGGCCTATTTTCTTCAATCCCCTGAGCCTAGCCCTGTCGTCCTGGAAGAGGGAGATGACGTGGTTCACCCTCTCGTAGTCGTCTATTATCGCCTCGAGGGCGTCCTCCACCTCCCGCCAGACAGCCAAGGCAGACCGCTTCTTCCCTACATTTTAGCATAAGCTCATAAATGCGTCGAATGGATCTGTTCTCCGGCTCTGAACCTTTAATTAGAACGTCAATTGAAGATAGGTGAGTCCATGAGCAGCGGAGACCTCCGGTTCCTCGACGAGGAGAAACCCAAGATAGTCATGTTCTGCGGCAAGGGGGGCGTCGGGAAGACCACCTGCGCCTCGACCGCAGCGGTCCACTTCGCCCAGCTGGGGCTCCGCACCCTCCTCCTGTCCACGGATCCTGCACCCTCTCTGTCCGACATGCTGGAGGTCGACGTCAGCGGGGACATCACCCCCATAGACGCCGTGCCCGGCCTGGACGCGGTGGAGCTCGATTACGACAGGGTCGTCGATCTCTGGAAGGAGAAGTTCGGCGGGGTCGTCTACGAGGTGATATCCTCCTTCCTCCCTGTGGACGAGGACATCATCGAATACGTTGCCGGGGCTCCTGGGATCGACGAGCAGTTCGCCCTC
>Ga0209979_1004032_pt1 | contig 12421 bp, 6 predicted proteins | sample AnhtaG_FD_183114 | JGI IMG/M metagenome (GOLD analysis project Ga0209979, IMG submission 183114) | Deep subsurface microbial communities from Anholt, Denmark to uncover new lineages of life (NeLLi) - Anholt_01485 metaG (SPAdes) (version 2) | ecosystem: Environmental > Aquatic > Marine > Oceanic >...
AGTCCATTTTCGGCAGGAAATTCATGGAAAAATCAGTATTATCACCGGATACTTCTTTGATGATGCGGTTTTCTTTTACCAATCGTTTATAAAGCCTCGTATCGGGCAGGGCATTTAACAGTCCTACCATAGAGGTAACAATGCCGCTCTCGTTAATAAATTTGCTCATGCGTGCAAAAATGTCTTTCTTATCACTGTCGAATCCTACAATAAATCCCCCTTGGACCTGCAATCCTGAAGATTGAAGTTTTTTCACGTTTTCGAGCAAGTTTATCCCGGTATTATGCAACTTTCCACATTCAATCAGGCTCTCTTCGTCGGGTGTTTCAATTCCGACAAAGACCGAATTAAATCCAGCTTCTACCATTAAGTGTATGAGGGAATCATCATTGGCAAGATTAATCGATGCCTGTGTGTTGAAACTGAAGGGATATTTTCTCATCTTCATCCAGTGGATTATTGCGGGTAACAGTTCATGTTTAATTTTCTTTTTGTTGCCGATAAAATTGTCGTCGGTAAAAAATATACTGCCGCGCCACCCGCCTTCATAGAGGGCATCCAATTCCCGTAACACATTATCAACAGACTTTAGCCTCGGCACACGACCATAAAGTACCGCGATGTCGCAGAATTCACAATCATAGGGGCATCCACGTGAGTATTGGATGCACATTGTGGCATAGTTTTTAAAATTAATCAGGTCCCACAACGGCACCGGCGACGTGGTTAAATCAGCCCATCGTGATGACTGATATACAGATTCAGGGCATCCATGTTCCAGGTCGTGCAAAAACTTTGGAAGAGTGAGCTCCGCTTCATTTAAGACCAGGTGATGTACTTCCGGAAATTGCCGGTATTCGGCAGCAAAAAGGGGACCACCGGCAACCACTTTGCAACCAAACTGAAGACACCGGGCTATAATATTTTTAACAGATGACTTCTGTACCGTCATAGCGCTGATAAAGACATAATCCGCCCATGAAATATCCTCATCCTTTAACAAGGAGAAATTCAAGTCAACAAGCTTTAATTTCCATTCTTCCGGGAGCATAGCTGCAACAGTCAACAAACCCATCGGAGGGTGCGCTGCCTTTTTCCCAATGAAGCGGAGAGCATGACTAAAACTCCAGAAAGTCTCCGGGTATCGAGGATACACTAACAAAACGTTCATATCTTCATCTTCCAGAATGTGTTATAATGGCGAAGTGTATTGCACTGTATACATAAGTACAATTACCCTTTCCTGTTTATTTACAAAAGTCGAGGCATTGTAAAAATATTCGTGAATATAATGAAATAATCAGTCATAACAAAGTGAAATAAGCAATTTGGTCAAAAAATGGTAATTTAATGAGGAAAAAAGCAAATAATCTACAAGTGCTTTCATACAGCAGCACTAAGAAGGTGTACAGATCGATAAGTATTACTCAGAGCGCTAAATAGTTTGCATTTTTTGTGTTAAAGACGTTACGGTATATAAATGGTATTATAATTTAATAATTGCAAATAATTTTTTGCTCTCTGTAGTAATTGTACTATAAATAGAAAGATTTTCAGTCATTGTGAGGATCCCCCGAGTACTCGGGGGAGACGAAGCAATCTCGTTTTTATTCTGGTATTATTACTAAAGGTCATAATGTACACATAAATCTTTATTATTACTATTCTATCTAATACGGAATGACAAATGTGTTTTCTGTCATGTTGTCCCGAGACTTCTGGATCAGCATCTAATGAAGAATTTACAAAAGTTATCTTATTATGTCAAATTTATTAAATTTACTATTTCCAAGCTCTCTGTTGGTGCTTGTGCATTTTTTGGTATTGTCACCAACTGCGAAAGCCATTCACATAGTGACTACTTTGTAGCACTTACGTGACAGAGAAAAATGTGAGACAAGTGCGTTACAAATTGTAAGTCGAGATTATCAGTTTGGCGAGAGATTTAGTACTGCCGGGTTCACACAATATTAAAGAATGACGCCCGTAATACATGCGATGCTCTATTTAGAACAGATACGTATATTTTCAAATAGAATGAAAACCACAATGATATGGAATATTACTGTTTTTTCCATCGTTCGAGTTTTTCAAATGCGTCATCTGCTGCTTTTAAGAGCCGTTCGACTCTTATCGGTTTTGGGAAATAATCATCAAAACCCGCTTCCCTGCACTCTGCAAGCTCAAATATCGAGGTATATCCGGTTATGGCAATTATGTACGAAATCGGTTTATCCTTTCGTATTTTCCTGCATAATTCTATACCGCTCATTCCCGGCATATTGAGGTCTAAAAACATTGCCTGAATATTTTCTTTTTGTAAGATTTTCAATGCCTCTTCCCCGCTTTCTGCAGATCTAACCGTATAACCCGCTTTTTTCAATATGTCTGTATAAACTTTCAGAATATCAATTTCATCGTCTACAACAAGAATATTTTTCTCATTCATTTGGTTCTCCCTTAATTTTCTATTATGTTAAATATATTATCTATTACGGAATTTGATGCAGATTTAATATGATTAACGCAGAAGATTTCCTTTTATTTTTTCCAAAAATATTTGTCATAAAATATCATACAAATCAGCGTCCTTCAGCGTCTAATATAATTTTTTGACGCAGATTTACGCTGATTTGCTATGATTTACACTGATAATATTTTTTATTTTATATTACTTAGTTACTACCGAGAGCATTAAATAGTTTACATTTTGGAGAAGTCGAAGGTGAATCCCGAGTACTCGGGAGACAGCGTAGACACTTTTCTCTGTTGGTGATAACACCAACAGAGAACTTAAAATGCAAACAATTTTATGACCCGAGTAGTAACTTTGGTAAATTGTATTATTATGGTGAATTGTATTAATTATTCCCCCTTAATAAAGGGGGACTTATTGACAAGTTTCCTGTTTCTAACTTTAAACTTTTCTACTTACTTTACAAAAAAACATAAGTTTTAATTAACACTAATTTTTACCAAAGTTTAGTTACTTATAATCATAATAATCAGCGTCCTTCAGCGTCTAATATAATTTTTTGACGCAGATTTACGCTGATTTGCTATGATTTACACTGATAATATTTTTTATTTTATATTACTTATAATCATAATAATCAGCGTCCTTCTGCGTCTTGTTTTATTTTGTTGTTATCCGTTTGGACTATTTTTCAGTACACCGGCAATAATTCTGGACAATTCGTGCATTTTAAACGGTTTTGGTATAAATCCCTGTACGCCTTCATTTAATATTTCATTGGCTTTGTCATCTTGACTGAAACCGCTTAATAAAATTGCTTTAACATCGGGATTAATCTTTTTGAGTTCAAAAAAGGTTTCTCTGCCAGCCATATCGGGCATAATCATATCCAATAATACCAAATCAATTTCATCTTTTTTTTCCCTGTAAATTTTAACAGCTTCAATGCCATTTTCAGCAAGAAGTACTTTATATTCCAGCATTTCCAGCATTTCCTTCGCCAGATTTCGAATAATCGCTTCGTCATCTACTATCAGGATTCTCTCATCTCCTGTAATTACTGTTATATCTTCTTCTTTTTCGACAATTTCCTTTTCAGAAACAGGCAAACATATTGTAAATGTCGTACCTGCCCCAATCTCACTACAAACGTTTATATGTCCTTTATGATTTTTAATGATCCCGTAGACCGTTGCCAGACCAAGCCCTGTACCTTTACCTGAGCCCTTAGTTGTGAAAAAAGGGTCAAAAATACGTTCCTGTACTTCCTTTGGCATTCCTGTTCCTGTATCTGTAACTGAGATTTTAACATAACACCCCGGTTCAAGCTCAGGAACTTTTTCTGTATAGCGCGTATCAAAACATACAGTCTCTGTTTTTATATGAATTTCACCCCCACTTGGCATAGCATCCTTAGCATTTATTAAAAGATTCATGAGTACCTGATCGAGCTGATTTTTGTCCGCCTCGACTTTATTGATATGTTTTTCAAAGTTTAGTGTTACTTTTATTTTTTTTTCAAAGATTTTTTCTGCGACTTTGAGCGAATCTTTAATGACATCGTTAATATTCAGCGGTACAAGGTTGTATTTTCCCTCTTGCGCAAATCCAAGAAGCTGTTTAGTTAAATTGGCAGCTCGTTCAGCGCCATTGAATATTACATCCGCCGCCCTTCCATCATTAGTTGATGTATCGTTAAATCTATTTTTCAATAACTCGGCATATCCCATAATACCGGTGAGTATATTATTAAAATCATGTGCAATACCCCCGGCAAGCCTGCCGATAGATTCCATCTTCTGAGCCTGGAAGAGCTGTTTTTCGAGCTTTCTTTTTTCCTCATCGGCTTTTTTACGGCTGGTGATGTCCATGGCGGTACCCTGCCTGCCGATAATATTTCCGGCGGCATCACACATGGGTATCGCATTAGCTACAAGATAAACCTCCTCGCCTGATTTTGACATTAATCTCGTTTCATAATTAATGAATTTTTTCCCTTTCCGCCCGAGGCGGATCTGCTTCTGGCTGATAAAATTTTCCTGAAAAAACTTCCTGTGCTGTTCAGCTATGTCCGGTTTTTGAAAATCGGAAAATTTCCTGCCAAGCATTTCGTCAATTCCGTAACCAAGCGTATTCTTCCATGCCGGATTGAGATATATGAAACGACCATCCGTGTTAATCTGCCAGATCAAATCATACGATGTCTCAACCAGGTCGCGGTATTTTGCCTCGCTTCTCTGCAATGCTTCCTCCATCTGTTTGCGTTCGGTGATGTCCTCTATTATTCCATCATATGCGATCAATTTTCCCCCGGTATCATAATGTGGAACCGGCACATTACGAACCCAGCGGAGTGTGCCGTCCTTGCGAATGATCCGATGTTCCAGCGGTGGATCGCCCTCTCCTGAGAGCACGCGTTCAGCCTGATCCCTCACCTGCTCGCGGTCTTTTTCATGTACCATATTAAACCAGAGATATGGATCAGCCTCAAATTCCTCCGAAGTATAACCCGTAACATCTACACACCTGGGTCCATGCGACGTCTTTGCGGGTTTTCCATTCTCTACAGTCACAGTGTAAACATAACTCGTTATAGCATTAATCAGCAGTTTATACCGGTTCTCACTCTTACGAAGAGCTTCCTCCGCTTTCTTGCGCTTGGTGATATCACGGGCAATGCCCTGAACGCCTATTAAAGTCCTTGTTTTGGGCTTGGTTGATGTATACAGCCCTTCCGCACTTATAAGAAAAACCGGCTCATTTTCAATACCTCTTGATTTTACTTTAGACGTAGCTGTAACATGATTACTGGTTAATAATCGAACTTCTAATAACTTTGTACTTCTATCTCCGGTTCTTTTTTCATTAATTCCATAAACTGCCTTTTCCCTGTCTTCAGGATGTACTAACTCTAAGATATTTGTTCCGATCAATTCCCCGGAAGAATATCCATAGTTTTTCACGGCATTGCTGATGAATGTTATGTTCCCGTCCAAATCCAGCCGGTAAATGATATCGGGGATGGTATTTAGTATTGAATCATGCAGTTTTTCAGATTCTTTCAGAGCCTCTTCTGCATCTTCTAACCGTTTCCGGGTTAACAGCTCATTCATCACCTGGTTTACTACAGCCGGTAAAAGATCAAGAAAGTTTGCGTCTTTAACAAGATAATCCCTGGCGCCGGTCTTCATCATTTCAACTGCTATTTTCTCATCACCGTGTCCTGTCATTATAATGAACGGCACTTCGTAATTCTGTTCAACAAGTCTTTCTATAACCTTATCCGCTGTCATATCCGGCAATTTGTAATCCAGCAACAGAAGTGTGTCCGGATTTTTTTTAACAAAATTAATCGTATCCGCTCCTTTAGAAAAACCTGCTGTTGAAAATCCGGCGCTCTCCAGTTTTTTCTGAATCAGCCGTCTTAATCCCGCATTGTCTTCCACTACAAGAATCGCGGAAGGTTTGTATGTTGTATCTTTCTTTTTATTCATGTATAAGAACTTTTGTATTTTTTACCAAATGGCAATAGATTTTCGAGTTATAAACACATGATGATGGTATTAGATACACAGAGATTGCCACGTCTCCCCCGAGTAATCGGGGGAGCCTCGTGGCGAAGCCATCCCTTCGGGGCAATGACAATATGAACAATAACTGTCATTTCGAGCCCCGAGTACTCGGGGAGAAATCTCTGCACAAAAATTTTGCACACACTCTGTTTATGCTACAAAAGAAATTTTACAAAAGTTTTATCATGTATTTTAGAATACCCATTGATTTTTGGAACTTCCACTACCATAAGAAAAAGACCAAGTTGTTTTATAGCTTTGACGAATTTGTCATAATCGAAAAGACTAACCGCAAAGACCACAGAGGATACATAGAGCACGCAGAGATATTATTATTGATAAATTTAGATTTTAAATTTTTTTTATTCTTTGCGAACTCTGCTTTTTCTCTGCGTCTCTGCGGTAAAAAATGGGTAGTGAAACTGTTTTATTATAGTAATTACAGGTTTGGTAATGTAATTGCTGCAGCCGAGGCTGTGGCAGTTTTCAACTTCCCCAGGGTCGTCGGTCGTAGTTATCATTTCCGCCAGAGGCGGATCTGCCTCAGGCTGAATTACCGGCATCTTGCGAAAGGTTCCCGCGACAGGCACCATGCGCAGGCTCAGGCTGTTGTTTTTTCTTTCCTGTCTTCATCAGCAGAAGGTTCATCTACCTTTGCTGTTACGCACCTGTCGGGGGCTTCCTGCTACGTTTGAGAACTTGCTTTTGAAAATTCCTCATCCCGCTGAGCAGGACTGCGGCTTCTGATTCAAACCCTTTATCATGCAGGTTTTTTTCGATATTTTTCATAAGCATACGAATGAAATCGCATGTGCGAAACAGGAGATTGATTTGTTCCCGGTCAGGCTGCAAGATCCCTTTTCATTACAGATCAAGAAGCGTCTCCGCTTCATGTGTCACACTTTTCAAGGTGTTAAGGTGCAGAAAACCGGCAGAAGTTTTCATAGTATGAAATAGTCGAAAAATCGAATTGATGACCTCGCTGTCGATTTGCCTGCTTTCTTCGACGCTCAGCTGCAGTTCAATGAGATAAGGTTCTACATCGTCAAGCATCTCCATGCCTTCAGCCGTAAACGAGTGCAGCAGTTCAACATTTTCGTCAAATGCACCCTTGTCTGTCATATTAGAACTTCTCCTCAGAATTGAGAATTAAGTTTTTTACTATTAAATGTGTCTATACCCTGCCGGGGGTTTTGAAATATTTCACATTCATGACCTCCCGGTTTTAACATATTCTGCAGGCTTTCTAAGCAGGAAACATCATTATCCATTACTGAACTTTTGTAAATTTTGTCCCGCTAAGCGGGATGGTGAATCGATTTAATAGATCCCCCTTAAAAACAGGGGATTGATAGCAACCCCCTGTTTCACCCTTTTCTAAGGGGGACAATAGTGGATTTTTCTTCCCCCTTTATTAAAGGGGGATTGAGGGGGATTTACACTTCCCCCTTTATCAAAGGGGGATTGAGGGGGATTTTTTGATTTAGGGGAACATTTTAAAATCCCCCCTAACCCCCCTTTACAAAAGGGGGAAAATTATTAATATGTTTCACATAGCTGACATGGAATGGGTACGTGTTTGTAATAAAAAATAAAAATGTTCGTACATTAAATTTTCACAAAAGCTCTGATCTATTAATAATAATTTCATATTGCGCTCTTATTTCAAAATTGTGCGGCTTCTGGATTTCCAACCGGAATGGATGCATTTTTGGAAATCATTAGTATAACATTCTAAAAGCATATAACGTGCCAAAAAAATTTCGGTGAAAAAATCTTTGCTTAAGTTATTGTTTTTAAAAGGTGATTGGACTTTTTATATAAAATTATTGGATCAAATTAATAATGAGCCATTTTGTCCAAGACGTGCAATTAAAGGCATGTTTATTAATAAAAATAGGGGGAATCTGGATAATTTTTTATTTATCATAAAACTTTGGTAAAAATTACCTTTAAAATTAAGCTTTATGTTATATCTTAAAGACGAGATTGTCCCGAGTACTCGGGACTACGCTCCTCGCAATGACTATTTGAGCTTGGGTGGCACCCCCAAACTCGTTTGGAGGTGTTAAACAATCCTTAAATCTCAAAATTTACCAAAGTTTTGATTTATTAGTTAAAATGGCAGGAGCAAAAAACGGGACTTAAATTTCTAAATTTTTAACATAAGTATATAAAACCTTGCGGGAAATATTAAGAAAACGTGCCGTTTCAGTTTTATTACCTTTATTTAAATCTATTGCTCTACGAACAATATTTAAAATCAAGTTATTTAGATTAATCCCATTTGATGGAAGTGGAAAATCATCAATAGAATGTCTTAGGTGCTCTTTCTTTACATTTATTATAGATTTATCCTGATGGAGAAAATCAAGATGATGGGGTTGTATTTCCGTATCGTCCCATAGCAATGCCACACGTTCAATAGTATTCTTAAGCTCACGAACATTTCCAGGCCAAGGATAATTTTCTAAAACTTTACGCGCAGTTTCATCTATTTTACAAAACTTTGTTTTATTTTGTTTATTTAACTGCTGAAGAAACATGTTAGCTAAGGCAATAATTTCATTTTTTCTTTCCCGTAATGGAGGAATAATAATCTTTGCTACATTCAGACGATAATATAAGTCTTCCCGAAATGAACCTTCAGCAACATTTTTAACAATATCCTGATTAGTTGCGCAAACAAACCGGATGTCAGTTTTTATTAATTTTAGCCCGCCAACGCGATAGAATTCCCGTTCTTGAATCACCCTGAGCAATTTTGCCTGGAAATCTGGAGTAAGACCACTAATTTCATCAAGAAAGATTGTTCCTCCATTTGCTAATTCAAGTTTTCCTTTCTGCCCTTTTGGTTTGCCTCCGGTAAATGCACCGGGTTCATAGCCAAACAATTCGCTTTCGAATAGTTCCGGGCTAATGGCTGCACAGTTTAGTCCTACAAACGGCGTGATAACATCTCCATCTACATAATGAATATACCGTGCAACTATCTCTTTTCCAGTTCCTGTTTCACCTTCTATTAATACTGGAATATCTCGATTGTGATGTAATTTATTTGCCGTCTTAAAAACTTGTTTAAGTTTATCGGAAAAAATACCAATTTCGGGGGAGATTACTTCTCTAACATAAGCTTTTTTGATATCCGCCAGTTCTTTTTCAATATCTTTTGTGGCTTCAGTAACATGCTGTTCAAATTGTTCTGTTAATTTCACATTTTCCTGCTTGAGCAATAAGTATTCGGTTATCCTTTTCGTGAGTGCTTCAATCTCTTCAAGGTTAATAGGCTTTAATAAATAATCATACGCACCATTTTTCATTGCCTCGACGGCGCGTTTTGTGTCGGCATATCCGGTAAATAATACCACGACAATATTTTCCAAATCTTTTGATTTTTTTATACGTTCGAGTAACTGATAACCATCGATACCGGGCATTCGAATATCGGAAAAAACCGTTTGAATTTTTTCGGTCTTTAAAATATTTAGAGCATCTTTTCCATTTTCGCATTCAACTACCTGATGCCCGAGATAGTCTAAGAACCGCGATAACGTTTTACGACTATCGTGCGAATCTTCCGCCAGAAGTATTTTCACATTACCTCCAAAAAGTTTTTACTCTACAGGGATTGATACAGTAAATATCGCACCACCTTTTGGGGCGTTTTTAGCTGAAATAGCACCTCCTATACCTGAGATGATGTTTTTTGTGATTGAGAGCCCTAATCCCATGCCCTCCCCAACATTTTTAGTACTGAAAAACGGATCGAAAATATGCTCCAAATTATCAGAAGAAATGCCCGGTCCATTATCTTGTACTTCTAAAATGCATTTACCTTTTTCAAACCTGGTAGAAATTGAAATTTTCTTATCTTCTTTTGTATGTGTATCAAGCGACTGCATGGCATTAATAACGAGATTTATCACCACTTGTTCCATCCGGGATGCATTCGCTTTGATTAATGGAATACCACCTTCTAAATTGAGTGTTATATTTATATCGTGTGAAAAAACCTGTTGTCCAATCAAATCTATGGCTTTTTTTATTACAGTATTCAAATTAACAGGAATAAGGTCGGTTTTTTCATCCCATCTTGCTAAAGCCCGCATGTGTTTAATAATTCCATCAATATTGTCAATCTGTTTTGATATTAACCTTAAATTTTCTATTACCTCATCTTTAGATAATTCCTGATTATCTTTAATTTCGAGTAATTGCATATCTGCAGACATCCTCATTACGTTAAGCGGCTGATTGATTTCATGCGCAACACCGGCAGCCAGTGCGCCTATTGACGCAAAGCGGGAAGCCTGTTCCGCAAACTTTACCGCCTCGGTTCGCTTTTTTTCGGCTTCCAAACGGGCACGAAAATGATAATCTCTCTCCCATGCATTCGCGATCATATCCGCAACCGTATGACAAAGTTCGCGTACTTCAGGCGTCCAGGTATACACACGATTCTGGCAGAAACAAATCATTCCTATGAATTTTTCCCCAATCATTATAGGAATTATCAATACTGCATGGATATTACGTTCCGTGAAAAACTGCCTGGCTTTTTTGTCCAATTCCGCTGTATTTGAAGAATAAAAGCTCACACCGTTTTTTATGATCCCCTGCAGTTCATCAGGAAGACTTGAAAATTTCAACGCTCTAAAACATTTTACCGGCGGGGAAGCATTTTCCCGAAACCCTCTTCCCATTCGACGTATTTTACTGCTTTTATCATCGATAGAAAAGAGACTTACATTGCTGATGTTCAACGTGCTTGCAATAGTCTTTAATACCTCATTACTAATGCGTTTAAAAGAGACGGTCGTATTTAAACGGGACGCAATGTCAGCAAGTAATTTTTCCCGCTTAACTTTCAAAACAAGTTTGGCTCTTTCTTTAATTAAGGCATCTTCCATCTGTTTTCGTCTGGTTATATCCGTATTTGTGAAAACGCATCCTATCGTCTTACCTTCATTATCTGTTAACGGATATATTCGGGAAACCATATTGCGTATTGTGCCGTCTTTACTCTTATAGGTTATATCCAGATCGCCGAGCGACTGTCCCTTAAATACTTTTTTAATTGATTCATCGACAAAAGCAGGATCTTCCGGATTCCATAAAATGTTTTTATATGTTTCACCGGCTATATCCCGGTCGTATTGGAAGATTTTTTCACATGCTGTATTCCACATTTGGATTTTTCCCTGCCTGTCAACAGAAAAAATCGGATTGGGTGAATTTTCAATAGACTGCTTGTATCGCTCTTCACTTTCCCGAAGCGCCTCTTCCGCCTTTTTGCGTTCGGTGATGTCCTCGATTACACCATCGTAAGCAATCAATTTCCTTCGGGTATTATACTGAGGAACCGGTGTATTGCGAACCCAGCGGAGTTTGCCGTCCTTGCGAATGATCCGATGTTCCAGCGGTGGAGCGCTCTCTCCCGAGAGCATCCGAACAGCCTGATTTTTCACCGCATCGCGGTCTTCTCTATGCACCATATTAATCCATAGATATGGTTCAGCCTCAAATTCTCCTGGCGTATAACCCGTAACATCCTCACACCTGCGTCCATGAGACGTTTTAACGGGCTTTCCATTTTCAACGGTTACCGTATATACATAACTCGTTATTGCGTTAAGCAGCTGCTTATACCTGCTCTCATTTTTCCGCAGCGCCTCCTCTGCTTTCTTGCGCTCGGCTTCTGCATATTCAAGTTCTCTAATACGTTTTTCCAACTCTTCATAAGTAGGTTTGTTCATTTTCATAACACCTCATAAATCAATGCATTTTCAATTATCTATGTATTTATGATATTGAGAAATTACCGCTCTAAATTCCTCATAGTGGTAAGAGAGCTTCCGGAATTGCCGGGATTCCTTCCGGGATATGCGCCTTCCCATGACGCATAATGAGCGCTTCACGGAGGATAAATGATAATGGAAAAACGATTGAGTTGAATTTATAAAGATACCAGTACAATTTACAGGCACTTTACAATTTATGGACAAATCTGCACAATTTATGGAAAGATTATAATGTCAATACGATTACGAAGCTTCAGTCAATCTCGCTTAGCAGTTGAAAACGAAATCATCCACTTGTTAATAGTAATAACAGGATTAATACCAAAAAATTTCAAATATTTATTCAAAGATACATGATATCAAAAATTGACACAATATAATGGTGCTGTTTATCCCGCTTAGCGGGATTGGAATGATTCAATTATAGAGGTGCAAGCCTGAAATGACATTGAGAATAAATAACATTTGAGACTATTTTCCCCGTAGAGAGTCCAAGAATTTTTATTTTTTTATCTTCTTTTCTATAAGTTATTTACATAGAACTAATATATCTTAACCAGACTTTATTAATG
>Ga0209979_1004035_pt1 | contig 12411 bp, 12 predicted proteins | sample AnhtaG_FD_183114 | JGI IMG/M metagenome (GOLD analysis project Ga0209979, IMG submission 183114) | Deep subsurface microbial communities from Anholt, Denmark to uncover new lineages of life (NeLLi) - Anholt_01485 metaG (SPAdes) (version 2) | ecosystem: Environmental > Aquatic > Marine > Oceanic...
TCTAATAGAATATTTTCTTTGGTTTTCATATCTTATTCCCTCCCTGTCTCAAACATATCCCTAAGGCCATCACCCAGTAGATTAAAACCCAAAATGGCAATCACGATAGCTAGGGCGGGGAAAATGGTCATCCACCAGAAGGTGGGCATGTACTTCGCTCCATCCGAAACCATCTGGCCCAATGCAGGGATAGGTGGTTGTTCTCCCAGGCCTACAAAACTCAGGGATGCTCCGATTAAAATTACCCACCCTACATCCAAAGCCATCTTGGTAAAAACTGGGGACAAGCAGTTGGGGAGGATTTCTCGAAGGAGAATATGAAATTTACTCGCACCCGTTAAATCTGCTGCAATAACAAAATATTCTTTCGTTACGGAAGAAGCCATTCCATATACCAACCTGGTATACCATGGCCACCACATAACCGTGACTGCGATCATTGCGTTTATCAAGGTTGGCTTTAACATTGCTGCTATTGCAAGCGCCAGAATCAAGGGCGGGACGCTAAGGAATATGTCGGTGATACGCATGATTACGGTGTCAATCCAGGTATTCTGTAAATACCCGGCGATTAACCCCAGGAGAACACCCGGTGGTACTGCTATTGCCAGGACCAGGATTGCCATAATCAAAGCACCGCGAAACGCAAAGATGACCCTTGAGAAGATATCCCTTCCTATGTTATCTGTCCCACAAAGATGCTGCAATGAAGGTGGTTGTCCCGAGCTCTTGAAATCAACAAAGGGGCCAGCATGCTCAGGGTAAGGAGTTATCCAGGGCGCAAAAATTGCTGAAATAATAATCCCTGCGACAATCACCAGACCTACTATTGATAACGTATTCCGGGAAAACCTATACCAATTTTTTCCCAGATTGAGCCAGAATATGGATTTGGGTCTTACTAAACTAATAGCTATTGAATTATTGGGCTGATTCGAGTTTCTCATTTTATGTACCTCGGCTAGTGCTCAATCTGATTCTGGGATCCAAAAAAGCTACAATAATATCGACGATAATGTTCACAGTCACGAAGATGACGCCAAATACAATGATCACTGCGGAAATAGCGTTTAAATCCTTGTGCATCATCGCGCTGATACCGTAGCGCGAAATCCCGGGCCAGTTAAAAATCATTTCCACCAGAAAGGCATTAGCAAATAAGGAGGCAAAATCCAGGCCCATCATCGATACCGTGGGAATCAGTGAAGGTCTAAGAAGATACTTAAACATTATAACTCTCTCGGGGATACCATACCCCCGTTCTGCGAAAAGGAAGTCCTTACGCATATTGTCAACCATAGAAGAGCGGGTAATGCGAGCTTCCTGAAAAAGAGCTCCTAAGGATAAGGCAACGGACGGTAGGATCAGGTGCTTGAACGCATCCCAGAAAGCCACGAAGTTTCCCTGAATTAAACTGTCAAGGGTCAATAGACCAGTGATCGTCGTAGGATGGCTTATTCCAGGACTCAGCCTGCCCAAGACTGGTAATATTGGCCAGTAGTATCCAAACAGCATCATAAAAATAACCGCTGCCACGAACGCTGGAATAGCCACTCCAAAATAGCTCAGAGTCCTAATTAAACTATCCACCCAGGTGTCCTTATGTCGAGCTGCAAGGGTTCCGAGGAGAACAGCAAAAATAGCCATTAGTATCCCCGCAAAAATAGCCAGTTCCATCGTCGCTGGAAGGTATCCCTTAATATCTTCTGATACCGCCCTTTTAGTAAGCAAAGAACGACCAAAATCCCCAGAGAAAACCCCCCTGATCCAGTAAAAATATTGCTCCGGTAAGGGTTTGTCCAGATACATTTCCTGCCTCAGCCTCTGAACCACTTCTTCAGGGGCTCTCGGCCCCAGTGCCATGCGGGCCGGGTTACCCGGGACAACTCGCGCAATTATAAAAATCACTATCGACAGGCCAAAAATTACAAAGATCGAGAGTAACAATCGCTTAAGAAGAAAACTGCCAATTTTCATTAGATGAAGACTCCTTTATTCCATAATAAGCAGGCTCTTAATTAAGAGCCTGCTTAATTTCAACGTGCTTAGAGAATTTTACCTTCGAGCAAACATTATTGCCATTGTCAATTGAGCGTTTTCTAAGACGGATTTTTCGCTCATGGCTAGGGCATCTTCTCCGGGATAAACCTCATATTTTTGAAGTATACCCTCTCCCCAGGCATAATGTTTATCTTGTCCCCAGCCTTAGCAGCATCGGCATCAGGCCAAATTAAATAATCCGCATGATAGGCGTGTAGCTGAGGGAACTCTGTGGCCCAGATATCCGGAGCAAGATCAATAATTTTCGAAATAAGTTTCTTGTACTTGACGATTCTCTTCTCGGTATCCATGGTGGCCAAAGCTTCATTAATCAGTTGGTCCAGTTCGCTCTGGATCTCATCCGTGAACCAGTGGGGGTTCAGCCATGTCCCTCGTCCTGCAGAGTAATACGCTCCTTCAATCAGAGCTCCCGCCTCAGAGTAGGGAATGTTAGTCATATACGCTGCAAAAATATGGGGGGTGGACTCGGCCGAAGTAGCCATTTCAATCATAGTCATAAAGGGGTGCTTGCTGATCTCGATCTTGATCCCAATCTCAGCTACGTTGCTCTGCAGAAGTAACGCCACCTTCTCCTCATCAGCAGCTTCCGCGGCCCAGACAAACTCTACTGGATACTTGTCGAGTTGATCGGCGTACGGTGATTGAGCCAGCTCTGCCTTTGCTTTTTCCAGGTCTCTCTCTAAGAGAGGCTTCGTGGAGTCATATCCAAGAAGGGCTGAACCGACAGGGCCATTTGCGCGTTTGGCACTAGGATAGATACTTTCCTGACAGGTCTTGTAGTCAAAGGCGTAGCTGAGCGCCCGACGGAAATGAACATCATCCAAGGGAGGCTTAGAGGTGTTGAACATAAGGTAAAATATTCCACCAACGTTGAAACTGGCCACCTCTACTCCCGGGATGTCGTCCATAGCCTTGTAGTTTTCACTAGGCTGCCATTCATCCGTGATCTCTAACTCGTTCCTGCTCATCAGCGTGCGAACGAGAACCGGTTCGGTGGTTCCAAGCAATTTGAAGGATTCGGGTGCATCTTTGTCCCATCCACCCCAGTAATCCGGGAAGCGGATCGCATAAAGGGACTCGAATGTCTTCATTTCCTTCACCATGTAGGGACCAGAGCCCGCGTCATGAGTGAGTAACCAATCTCTGCCGTAATCTCCAAACTCGCCATAATTGCCGTCCTTGTTGATATTCGACATCACCTGTTTTTCATTCAAAATGAAAAGGTACCACAAAGTGGTAAGGAAGGGACCATAGTTTTTTTTGAGTGAGATCACGACTGTCTCTGGATCCGGAGCACTGTACTTATCTATCACTTTCTCGAAAAGGTAAGCCGGGCCCTCTCCTATAGTCAAGAGCCTCTTCAGACTAAAAATCACATCGTTTGCAGTCAAGGTGTCGCCATTGTGAAATTTGATTCCTTTAAGCACTTTAAAAGTATAGGTATTCGAAGTGGGATCGAAATCCCAACTTGTAGCCACCTTGTGCGTTGCCTCGCCATTCTTGTTAATTGTCACCAATTGGTCATAGAGATTGTTGTGTGTAATGGTGGCTAGGTTATCTGTCCCCACCGCAGGGTCGATATAGCAGGGCCAGGATTGTCCTACCTTCCGTACGATCTTCTCCTTCGATGGCAAAGTCGTGGTCGGAGTGGCAGCAAACAAAGGTACTGATAAGCAGAAAAAAAATAAACTCACTAAGCTAATATAAAGTATGGTTTTAAAAATCTTCATGAAATTTCCTCCTTTTACTTAATACCCGAAATCTGCGTATGAAATATTTACGCAGATTTTTTGCTAAATTCACCTAAAATCCTCATAAATTTCAGGATGAATCTGCGAATTTACATTCAAATTCTTCCATTTTCTTCACCGCCTTTCAAGAAAACTTTTATTTTTATTTTTTCTCCGTTAAAAAACGGCAAAACTCTTAAACTATCCACAGATAGTCTGTTTTAAAAACTCTCCTTTATCCACAGGTTTTGTTCTTTAATAGCTTTTTACTGAAACACTTCTTTGTAAGGATACCCTTCCAGAAGCTTCAATATAGTCTGCTTTGCAGTCCTTATAATCTTCGCCACAAACACATATTTTAATCTGAATGTCAGTATCCACTGCCTATACTCACTTGCTGAAACTTTATCCATTTTGAATAGCAGGAATATGTTGTACACCAGCATCATGATCTGGAAAAACGCTTCATTTGCCCAGAAGGATTTCATTTTCAAAGAGCCAATGTTCATATGTTTCCTTGATGTAATTTTCGCATTTTCCACGTTTTTCATATAATTTCACGGTGTCGGCGAGTTCCCATGTAGTATTGGTAACCTACATGGCAGGGGTATAATCACTACTTTCTAAAAGGCTTAGTTGTTTTCTGTCTTCTTCCGGTTTTAATTCCCTGACAACGGCAAATTTCCTTACCTTGCTCCATTGGTCAGGCTTCATGAAGAAAAACATAGCCTGCTTTTGATAACCATAATCTTCCCAAATTTTAAGGGGTCTGTCATAAGCCTTTTCAAGCATGTTTAGAGTATTCCTTAGCTTTTACAACATACTGGTATCCTGCTTCTTCAATAACTTCTGCAATCTCTTTGAAATAACCGCTATCCATTCTAAAAAACGATGTTGTCCACTTCATCTCGGAGGTTTGCAATGATTTCTTTTATCATTTTGGCAGCACCATTAGAGGTGTATGTATTTCCAGAACGTATAAAGCCTTTAATTCATCACAAAATACCATCAGAATGTTGTAACAGTTATTCCCCTTGTGACCAGGATGGTATCCTTTAAGGGCTCCTTCCTAATTTCCTTCAACGTTAACTGCTCTGCTATCTAGGTCAATCACTATTTTTCTGAGCTTTTTCTTCTTGAGCAACTTCTTAAAGGTTCTAAGGTTTATGTCTCTTGCCATCTGCGTTGTTTTAAAACTGAAATTGTAGAGAAATCTTGAGATATTCTCTGGCTCTCTGACATTAATACCACACTCTTTAATTAACGGATCTGCTTTTAACAAAAGAAACTTTTCCAGCTTATCTGCACCTACAAACCCTCCACATATCAAGGTTTTTAAGTGGTTCATCTTTATTTCTTCTGTACTTTTATTATCAAAGACCAACATTTCGTCAATTGCTTGAAATATCCTTTGTTCCTCTGTATAATTAAGGAGTAGCAAAACTCCCGCATTTGAGGTAAGGTTTTTTGCTGTGAATTCAATTTTATCAATCATGCCCTTAAGTGCTCCTTTTCTTTGGGTTCTTAGTAGGCTCAACACCACTAACTATTCTACTTTGAGGGCACTTTTTGTATATATTTGCTTCACCTTTTGGGTGAAAGTTTGAATTCTTTGTGAGCCTTATATATCAATAGGTTAAGCCTGTTTTCTAAAGGCTCACGCAGATTCTCGGTCTTAACATCAGTTATGCCTTTTGAACAGCTTACATTTCTCTATTCCCTAATTGTCTTTTCTCACCCCATTTCTTTTCAGGATTTACATGATTCTCTTTTTTGCCGCTGGTGGATAGAAGCCTTTCTTGCTTTGGGCTACTCCCATGGAGATCATTGCTTCGCACATTTTCAAAGCTGCAGCTGCGGGGATAATAACAGGAATACCTAACTCGCAGGATGCGGCCTCTGCAACACCAAGGATACTACCACATCCTAGAATAATCACATCAGCACCTTTTTCAATCAACCCTCGGCCTAATTCGATAACTAAGCTTCTCTCTTTCTCGTCCCCCTCTTTCAAATCAACAACGGGAACTCCTATAGACAAGACATCCACGCATTTGTGATCTAGTTCGTACATCTTCAAATTGTCCATGAGGTAAGCACCAGCATCAGATTCTGGGGGTCCTACAGTTAGGATACCAAACTTATGCCCCAAAAGTAGGGCAAATATAGCGCTAGCCTCACCCAAGCCTACAACTGGAATTTCTACCGCTTCCTTAGCTGCCCGGAGAGCAGGGTCACCGTAGCAGTAAATGATTATGCCGTCATACCCCTCTTTTGCGGCTTTTTCGACTTCTTGCAAGGTAAAAATAGCGGACCACACCTCATCATATGAACCCTCGATGGACTCTGGACCCTTTTGCAAGTTGATGATGTCCAAGGATGTCTCGGAATCCTTATATTTTTCTATTTCTCGGAGCGTGGGTTCGTTCCATATACTCGTAGCCACGGGCACGATAATTTTGATTCTCTTTCTCATTGCTTATCCCTCCCTTTTCTCTTATACCCGAAATCTGCGTCTAAAATATTTACGCAGATTTTTTGCTAAATTCATCTTCGTCCCACTTCCTTTCGGTGTCAGAGAGTACAGGTTTCAATTTTGATCCTCCATCAATGACGTGATATAGAGAACAAGTTCATTTAAAAATGAACTGAATTGAAATTCATCCTCCAGCACTTTGTACTTCCCGGTCTCAATTTTTTCTCGAATTTTTTCCAGCTCTGGCGAGGAAATTTGGTTCTCAGAGAGAATGGTAATCAAACGGCTTGCTGTATCAATAAGCCGAAATGGACCATAACTCTTAGTTTCGTTCAGCAAATTGCAAGCGCTGGTAAGCATATAGCACACTAATCCGAAAATTTGCTCCTTAAACGTATTATTTATCTGCATAATAGTTGAACCAAATCACATCAAAGTTTCGCCTGGGGGCAGGGGGAATTTCACTGGGAACTCCTACCGTAATTAAAAGTTGGGGGTAAATGTGTTCAGGCAAACCAATAATTTTTTGAACGGCCTCGGGATGGAAGGAAGCGATAGGACACGTCCCTAGACCAACCGCATAGGCAGCAAGCATAATATTCTGTGCCGCCATGGCAGTATCCATCAAAGATAGGGTTTTGACCCCCAATTCTCCTCCTTTTTCTAAAGCATAAACCAAATCCTGGCAAACAACAATGACCGCTTGGGGAGCCCCTAAGAGACCTGGGGAAACGAGTTTGAGTTTATTTAGTATTTTTTGGTCAGTAATCACAATAAATCGCCAGGCTTGTGCATTTCCACCCGATGGAGCCCAGATCCCTGCTTTCAATATCAGATCTCTAAGATCCTTCTCCTCCAACGGGGCGGCAGTAAAGTTTCTTATGCTTCTTCTGTTTTTAATCGCTGTCCAAATATCCATTATCCATTTCTCCTTAAATGTTAAATTTCAGGCAAATTGGCTAAAGATATGCTGAAGAACCTGGACCACCTTATTCATATCCTCAACAGAGATATTTTCAGAAACTGAGTGTTCGCTCTTTACTCCATTTCCTATGGGGATTGTTTCAATTCCTTTTTCGTTGTAAATTGCTGATTCCAGGCCCCCAGTGATCACCATAACTTTGGGTTCAATCCCAACACTCTTCAAAGCTTTCTTCGCGATATGAACCATGGGCGCGTCTTCTGAAATTCTTATTGCCTTATAAGCCAGATTCAAATTCACCTCAGCCTTGGCTCCAATCGAGCGCGCTATTACCTCAAGAACTTCCTTGTAGATATTGCTCAGGGCTATGCACTTCTCGTGATTTAAGCTACGCACCTCCGCTTTTATGCTGCATTTCTCGGGAACACCATTCCGGATCAAACCGCCCTGGATAGTTCCGAAGTTTGCAGTGGTCTCAGGGTCTATTCTGCCATCTTTCAGTGTTGCTATGGCCAGGCTGGCTGCTTTAATGGCGGATATCCCCTTTTCGGGCTCCATTCCTGAATGGGCCCCCTTACCGGTGATCTCGATATCAATAAGCATATGGGAAGGACCACCGATCACGATTGCATCTAGCGCATCCATATCCACAAGGACGCCACGTTTTGCGCTTATCAACGAATAGTCTAAATTTTTGGCCCCTGTAAAACCAATTTCCTCCTCGCGAGTGATGACAATCTCCAAAGGTGGATGCTTAGGTGCACTTATAACCGCCTCCAGAATCTCCGCGATCCCCCCCTTACAGTCGGCTCCAAGTACGGTGTCTCCACTTGAGTAGATCACGCCGTTTCTCACTACTGGTTTTACACTCTTACCTGGTTTTACTGTGTCCGCATGAGCGGCAAGCATTAGCGATTCTGAAGCCGAAGAATCCTTCGGGGGTATTTTGCAAATGAGGTTACCGTAGCCGTCAACCTGGCATCGCCCGTTGAATTCCTGTTGAAGTTTAGTTTTTAAAAACTCAATGAATTCCTTTTCTTCACCAGATTCGCTCGAGATGCTTACCATCTCACACAAATTTTTAACCATTCTCTTGCTCATATTTGTTTTCTCCACAAAGATTCTCGAAGAGAATGACTCTTTATAAAGGGTCACTCTCTTCCTTCTTAATTTAAACTTTCCCTAATTTTTCTGCTAACTTTTTAAGTTCTGGGTCTAAGATCTGACCCTTGTCCATAATCTGGACGCCATCCAACCATACGGAGGAATCCAAGCAAATCCCATCGGTGTGTGAAGGTCCATGAATCCCACCGGGAACGAGTATGGCCCCAACCTCGCCAAGCCCCCATTCGGTACTACCCCAGACTCTTTCATCCTCTAGGATGTTTCCTGTCAGTCTTGCCCCAGGGTTAAAACCATAACACACATGGGCTAGCTTGAGCATCAGTGGGTGATTAAAGCTCTTAAGCCACTTCTCAAACTCTGTGGCTTCCTTTCCTCCCTCAATCTTCACAACGCCTCCCTTTTTGATTATTAAACGAACTGGCTCTTTCACAATGCCAACAATAGGGGGAACGATAGTACCGTCAAAAACGATTGTTCCATTAATGGACTCGAAATTTGGAGACCAACCGATCTGTCCGGCCATCATATGGGATCCTGGAGTGTCAGCATAACCAACCTCCATAATTGGCTTGCGACCAGGTTCGTTATCGAATTCTACGTCTGTGCCAGCTGGAGTGGTAATCCGCATATGTTTGGCGGATAAGGTTTTTTTGGTAACCACCTTCATAAAATTTTCCAGATTTGAGTAGTCTACCCTTCCAATGTTGCGGACCATCATGTCCACATTCAATGTTGGCAAGCACAGATGACGGAGCTTTTTGTTCCCTTTCATTGCGATGTCATAAGCAGTAGAATAAAGCAACACCTTGTTATTGAGCTCCACCCAAGCATCGGCCTTTAAAAGAGCGGCTGTTAGAGATTCTAAGGGAAGCATGGGATCTGCTACTTTTCCAAAGCCCAATGGTGAAGCTGTGTAAATAACCATGGGTTTAGCATCACATGCAAAAGCGGCTGTAGCTGTAGCATCGACAACCCTATCATCGGATTCCGTGTCCGCAGTAATGACAAATGTTTCTCCTGGTTTCAATTTGAAGAGATCTTCACAAAGAATTTTAGCTGCTTTTCCTAATTCATACTCATAATAATAAGACATTTTGTACCTCCTTTAGTACTTTAAATTTTATAATCCTTGCCGATCAGACAAGATTTCTTCTTTTCATTCATCTTTTTTAAGATACTTTTTTAAGATACTTTCACCAGTTATATCTCTCTCTTTTTAATTAAAGAATAACCTACTTTCTCCTTTCCTCATTAAAATATTCTTTATTTAGTAGATGTTCCTCTGGGCTCCATCTCATTTTTATGATTACATAAAATTATAGATGAGACAATGACTCTTCAAGGGGGTTTTAGCTGACATCATACCTCTTTGATCTTATATTTTACATTTTATATTACACTAATTGGCTAATTTGCTAACAAAAATAGACTCCCACGCCTTTACAGCCGTGGCACTCACCTTAACAGACTATCATCTGTCCCAGTTTACCGGGAATTTGCTCTCATCCCCACCTTAACAGATGGGGAGTTCTCTCTAAATTAAAACCGATGGGCTTGAACCTAGTAGACCTTGCCTTACTTGCTCTCTTATTCTCGTGGTAATCTTTCCAACAACCACTGCTTACGGCATTCGTTTGTATTTTCAAAATTTTTGTATATTTGAGATAGTTAAGCTTATCTTTTAATTTTAATAAAAAACCCTTGGACCCTAATAGATAATATTATTCTCTATAGATAGGGAAGATTAGTATTATTTGAATCATATTATATTTTTAGTTTATTATTAAAATTGAGAAAGATCCGCAATGTTAAGTTGGTAAAGTTTTGCCTTTTTCGGTATCCCATTTTTAATATCCCAACCCATCATTTCATAATAACAATCCATAGCTTTTTCAAATTTTTTTCTGTCTAATTTTGCTCCTTTCAAACGACCACCTTCTAAAGGTTGAAAAAGTCTATCAGGAAGTACATCATCTTTCTTGTTAAAACCTTCTCGGGTTATAAACATTCGAGCTAAAGTAGTTGTTCTCTCTCCTAATACCATAAGCTCAAATAAGCTAGTTCTCCATCCCGTTGCACCTTGAACCATTTCTACAAGATGATTCATGTCAAACAATCTTCCTGGGCCTGTTGTAAAAACACAAAGAGATAGAGTATTAAGTAAACTATAGATATGTTGATTATAAACATACCATCTTACTTTATAAGGACTTAAATCTTTGGCAGGTATACCTTTTAAAATTCCTATGGGATATAAACTTGCAACTGCTGGAAAGCCTTCTTGAAAGGGCATATCATGAGTAGCTTCAACATGATCTGCTCCAGTAGGAGATGTGGCATAAGCAAAGGCCATATTATTTTTCCCTCGAGGTTCATGCATCGCCATACTTTGTTTTTTAACAGTTAGAGCAAATTTTTCTGATCCTTTTCCTATTTTTTTAGATGCTCTCCAACTTCCCTCAGCTAAAATTGCCCCAAATCCATCTTTAAAAGCAATTTTAGTAATCATTTTTAATGCTGCATCACCATTGCCAAAACATAATTCTATACCATCAGTATCTTTTTTAGTAATAATCCCATTTTCATAACATTCCATAGCAAAAGCAATAGCCATACCTGTTTCTATTGTATCAAGAGTATATTTATTACAAAGTTCATGAGCTTTACTAACCACTTCAATATCATCAATTAATAGGTTTGACCCAAATGCCCCGCAAGTTTCATATTCAGGTCCACCATAAATTGGATCAATATTATATTTCCCACCAGAACAAACATGCTTACAATGTAAAGGGCAAGTATAACAACCATCACGACCAATTAATACTTTATTTTTTAGTTGGCTAAATGTCAAACCTTTTACTTTATCAAAAGAACCCTTATGGAAATTTTTTGTAGGCAAAATACCCTCTTCATTTAAACTCACTAAATCCCAGAATAAAGTTCCTCCTTCTAATAATACTTGACAAACTGGATCAGATTTCATATTTTTTACAAAAAATTTTGCTAATTCCTTTAGTTTATTCTCATCATCGAATTTTAATTTATTTTTGCCCCTAACTGCAATAGCTTTGAGGTTTTTTGAACCGAATACAGCTCCTAATCCAGTACGACCATTAGCATGGCGAAGATCACTAACTACACAAGCATAACGTACCTGATTTTCTCCTCCCTGACCAATAGATAAAATACTAATTTTTTTATCTTGCAACTCTTCTCTAATTTTATTTTCAGTGTATCCTGAATCATTATTCCAAAGATGCGTAGCATCTCTAAATTCTATTTTTCCATCATTGATCCAAATATATATTGGCTTATTAGACTTACCTCTGATTACAATTGCATTAAATCCTGCCCTTTTGAGCTCAATAGAGAAATAACCACCAGATTCGGCTTCTCCAAAACCATTACTTAAAGGAGATTTTGAAGCAACTGTACAACGATTTGCGCCAGGTATTGGTGTTCCTGTAAGTACTGATGTTGATAAAACCAATATATTACTTGGACCTAATGGATCTACTCCTTTTTCCATTTCAGTTAATAAAAAATATAATGCCATTGCACTGCCTCCCATAAAGGTCCTATAAAAATAATCATCTTTTTCTTCAACAGTATAACTTAAATCATTAAGATTAATTTTTAATATTTTTTTATTATAACCTAATGGCATTTTTTTAATCCCTCCTTTTTAAATCTCTCTATTTTGGTAAACATCCACTTGCTAAGTAGGTGACTTTAAAAAGAAGTCTCTAAAAGAGGCTAAATTCTTATTAACCTTCCTTCTCTATTCTCTATATTGAATCTAAATTATTAGCTTTTTTACTCTATCAAAAGTTTCCTGTGCTATTATTCTACCCATCCATCTCCTGCATACATTTTGGTCCACATTAACCACCCAGGATATTTGTTAATAATCATAATTAAAAAATTTAATTCTTTAAATTTAGAAACTATGTTGCTGTAACATATCAAGTATATTATTTTTAATATTTCTAATATGTTGCCTTAAACGCTGTTCCGCTAAATCCTTATCTCTCTTTTTCAAAGCTTCTAAGATACCTTCATGCTCTTGTAGTGACTTACTAAGTCTACCCGGC
>Ga0209979_1004036_pt1 | contig 12407 bp, 8 predicted proteins | sample AnhtaG_FD_183114 | JGI IMG/M metagenome (GOLD analysis project Ga0209979, IMG submission 183114) | Deep subsurface microbial communities from Anholt, Denmark to uncover new lineages of life (NeLLi) - Anholt_01485 metaG (SPAdes) (version 2) | ecosystem: Environmental > Aquatic > Marine > Oceanic >...
TGTATCTAAGGCCTCGTAACAGCAAAATGCCATTAGTATGTCTTGACGAAGCATCGAAACAGCTTGTTGCTGAAACTCGTAAGTCGATTGCTGTTGAGCCGGGCAAACCTAAGCGTCTTGATGCTGAATATCGGCGTTGTGGAACCGCCAGCGTTTTTATGATGAATGCTCCACTGGAAGGCGAGCGATATGTTCGAGTTCGTCAACGTCGAACACGGCAGGATTTTGCTGAAGTTATCCGGCATTTGTGTGATGAACTTTATCCTGAAGCAGAAAAAATCGTGTTGGTCATGGACAACCTTAACACGCATAATACAGCGTCGCTATATGAGGCATTCGAGCCGGCGGAAGCTCGGCGGTTGGCAGAAAAACTGGAAAATCATTATACGCCAAAGCATGGCAGTTGGCTGAATATGGCCGAGATTGAACTGAGCATTTTGAGTCGGCAGTGCATGAAAGATTATTTTGAAAACATTGAACAATTGACAAAAGCTATTTCAGCTTGGGAGCATCCGAGGAATGAAAACAAAACAGGTATAGACTGGCAATTCACTAGCGCCGATGCCCGAATAAAACTGAGAAAACTATACCCTGCAATTTAGCGTGGACGGAGTACTAGCCACTTGATAAACGCGGTTTCGACAGCCGACCCAATCGAACCAAAGGGCAAAAGCGCCAGGTACACATGGTAGGCTGCATCGCTAATCTGTTCGTATATCCGAAGTTGTCGGCGACGGATATTGTCTGTAGTCCTGTCTGTCAACCAGGCGCAGAAGGAGCTAGCTGAATTGAGACTGTCCACCCCTGCTGGCAGCGTGCCCCGATCCACCAGAAGTTTTGCCATTCGGGGATCAAGACGAGTCTCGAAGGCAGCCAGAATAGCCTCCCATTTGGAGTATCCTCTCAGTCTGTCAAGAAATAGCGAAAGCACTCGCTCAACCGGGAACGGGATCGGTTTCACTAGCGATCGGCTAAGCTCGCTTCTTACGCTGGGATCACGCGAAACCCACAGAACCGCTAGCCTGCCCGTCAGCCGCTCGGCGACGTTTTGAACGGAAATCATCCAGTCGGCAGGATCTGAAGCAAAGTGTATGTCATCTATGACAAGAAGAGTTCTTGCCTTAGGCTGGACATATCCAGGTACTTTGAGGACATCGCTAGCCTGCCGCCACCGGGCGTTGAATATAAAAACGTTACTGTTAGGTCGGTTATCTTGGATCCATAGCCATGCCTGTCGTACGGCGAAGCAAGTTTTTCCCACGTTCGGTGGCCCATACAGAAGAATCGGTGAGCTAAAGTCCAGTCTCTCCGCCATCTCGGGCTCTGACAGGATTTCTCTTAGGTCGGGAACGCCTATCCTACCACCCCCAGTCTCGCTCGCCACGATTAACGTCAAAGATGATTCCAACAAGAACGAATCAGCGTTGGGAAGCGTCGGATCCAGATATGTAGCGAGCCTCGGATCCTGTGCGATTGCGGTTCCCAGCTGATGGGCATCCCACAACTGAAGGTCCCCAAGTCCGAAGGACGCAGACGCGGACTCCCATAGTCCCGGCTTAACTCGGACTGTGGTTGCCAAATATGCCCTGGCGCCGGGATGGCTGGAGCGATTCAGCTCTTCCATGCGCTCGATAAGTTTTTCTGGTTTCCATTCCTTCTTAATAAGCTTGGATAACTTTTCTATGGTTTTGATTTCTTTTTGGCGAGATGATGCCTTGCACTCGATTTGAGCTATCACATTGATGGTGTCGTGAACGTCGTACACGAGAATATCGAAGAGGCTTTCGATGTCGTTAGTCTTTCTGACGACATAGCCCGCCCATCGCAACCTTGCGAGAACAGTACAAAAGCGTTCGAAGGCTTGAAAGTTATGATGCCCCGAGAGTCTAAGTACTGCGTTTATATACGGGTCGGTAATCACGAGTTATGCCTCTCTTAACTCCGTCAACGAACGGGCCCGCTGCCATGTAGCTCAACTATCGTTTGTACGGTTTCCGCAAAACGAAAAGCTCACCAGCCGCCCGAATGCAGCGTCCCGTGTAGCCGCTGGTTCGATAGACTGACTCTTAGTCACACGCTTAACTGTAGTCTTATCGTTTTGTCAAGGGACGCAGCCTTCAGAGCCTATCCATGGGAAGGCGTACTCCCTTCCCTCCACGGTTGAGCACATGTGTGCAGACCATAGGTTTTTACCTTGACTCCCTCACCGTCGGCCTCATGCTGGCGCCCAGCGCGGTTGAGAACGCTCCATCATCGAACCCGAAGGTTAAGTTGTGACCGCTATATTAAATTTATACTGCCGGAGCTGGATTTTCAAGAGAAAAAATGAGCCAAATTGTGCGATATTATGACCGGCGGCACCCGAGGAGATTTAGCCACAATTGCGAGCCATGAAAGAATTCTCTGGCTGGGATTACACGGGGGGCGATCTTGTGTTCGGCTGAATACAAAAATACAGGGTCTAAGCGTTGAATCTGTGCGGAGGTAAAAACAGTTGGACCGGTCATTACCCCCGACCTTGAGCCTACGCCCCCAACTCTGAAGCGTGCTACTACAATAAGTTAGTCAGCAATGAGTTCCTGCCTGCCAATCAGGGAACCAGTTCCACTTTGAAGCAGCGGATTGATAATCCGATGCTCTGAAATCACAACCTTATGTGCTAAAAGAACTTACGAATATAGGAAATCGGCGCTTACAAACCAACTTACAAACGGAATCCAAAAAACAGCCTAAAAGGCTGACACTTGGGTGAACCGCATTGACAGCAAGGCGGCTCCTGGGAAACCAGAGACAGCCCCAACGCCCCCAATATTCCCTTGCTTTTCTGCCTGAACGTTGTATGATTTGTTGGGACTTGGCATAGACTGAACTTTCGGTCAAATGTGCTGTTTGTTGACGCTCTGCTGGAAAATCATGCTGCGACCGCAACAAAAGAGGTGACTATGAAAAAGCGAGACGCTTTTACCCTGATCGAATTGCTGGTTGTGATCTCTGTCATTGCCCTATTATTGGCCTTGTTAATCCCGGCTTTGTCTAAGGCTCGCGCTCAGGCCCGGGGCACGGCCTGCCAGACCAATCTCAAGCAGTGGGCAACAATCGTCGCTATGTACACGATGGATAACAACAACGAGTACTGGATCGAGTACTGTCAAAAGCGGGATCCCGCCGGCACCTGGATGCGGGCTTTAGAACAGTTGTATGGTAACATGGGAAAATTTCGCACCTGTCCGGCAGCAACCCAGCCCTGTTTTCTGGAGGATCCGGTAACGGGAGATCCCAACTGGAGGCGTTATGGCAGTGCCAAGCGAGTCTGGGGACCGGGAATCCCTACAAAATACTTCTTTGAAGACGATTATGGCAGCTACGGCGTCAATCACTGGATCAACACTCTGGAGCCGGGCGATGACGGGTGGCTGGATGCACCGGAGCTGCATTGGAAAACCGATCTCAGCAAGAACACCAGCGGCATCCCCATACTGGGCGATTGTACTTGGTACGGAGGTCAGCCCGCGAATCATCCGGATCCTGCCCACCCCACGTTTGAGAATGAGAGTAAACCCCCTATCATGCGCGATTGGTGGGAGATCAATCCCACGGCAGCCTGGAGCAGCAGTATGTGCCGCTTCGCCATAGACCGGCATAGTCGGGCCATCAATATGTGCTTTATGGACAGTTCGACGCGGAAGGTCGGATTGTACGACTTGTGGACCTTGAAATGGCACCGCAATGCTCAGCCGAACTATGATGTGATTATTCCCTGGCTGCCGAGATGAACTCTTATTGTTTATCAGGGACAATGGGGCTGTTGGGAGAGAAGGTAACGGCCTTAAAAAAACCTGATAAAACCACAAGAAAACCACAAGGTTTAGCGTATCTTTCGCGGGCGCGTGTGCGCGCGCGAGGGCAGGATTCTGTTAAAAGTTTAATGACACAGGCCAGATACAGCCTGAAAATGCCAAAAAAGGGCACTTCTTTTCGTCTAATGGCTTTGGGTTGGCTATCTTGTCATCTAAAATTTGCTTGATTTTCTCTATTTGGGGTGGTAACTTTGAGTTTTTGACAGGCTTTCATTGCACAGAGATACTTTAGGAAATGGCTTAATGGCGGAGAAGGTGTCGGTTATAATAGACAATCGCAACGAAACGGACTAACTAATCAATAGCATACACTAAGAGGAAGCCAACTAATGGCAATAAAGAAAAGCGAACTTTACAGCTCCTTATGGAAAAGCTGCGATGAATTAAGAGGCGGGATGGACGCCTCCCAGTACAAGGATTATGTGCTGGTTTTGTTGTTCATCAAATACATATCCGATAAATACGCCGGGGAGCGATATGCCCCCATAACTGTTCCCAAGGGGGCCAGCTTCAAAGATATGGTTGCCCTAAAAGGCAAGTCCACTATCGGCGACAACATCAACAAAAAGATCATCGGCCCCATTGCACAAGCCAACCAGCTTACGGAAATGCCGGACTTTAACAACCCGGACAAACTGGGCAGTGGCAAGGACATGGTGGAGCGTTTGAGCAACTTGATCGGCATTTTTGAAAACCCGGCGCTGGATTTTAGTAAAAACCGTGCCGAAGGGGATGACATTCTCGGAGACGCCTATGAATACCTTATGCGACATTTTGCCACTGAGAGCGGCAAAAGCAAAGGGCAGTTCTATACGCCCGCCGAAGTCAGCCGCATCATGGCCAAGATTATTTGCGTCAATGCAAAAACAACCCCCACGACCACCGTGTATGACCCTACCTGTGGTTCCGGGTCCTTACTGCTCAAAGTAGCCAATGAATCCGAGTCCGGCATGTCCATCTTCGGGCAGGAAAACGAATCGGCCACCGCGGGCCTTGCACGGATGAATATGATTCTGCACAATAATCCCGCCGCGGTGATCGAAAAAGGCAATACACTGGCAAGCCCGAAATACCTGGATGCCAACGGCCGCCTGAAAATATTTGACTTTGTAGTTGCCAATCCCCCATTCTCATATAAATCATGGACCAACGGCGTCGATGCGCCAATGACATCTATAACCGCTTTAGGGACTACGGCATCCCGCCCAAAAAGAACGGCGACTATGCGTTTTTGCTGCATATTATCCGTTCCCTCAAAAGCAAAGGTAAAGGGGCATGTATTCTACCTCATGGCGTGCTGTTCCGTGGCAATGCCGAGGCCGAAATCCGCACCAATATCATCCGCAGGGGATACATCAAAGGCATCATCGGCCTGCCTGCCAACCTGTTTTACGGCACGGGTATTCCGGCCTGTATCGTTGTGCTGGACAAGGAAAATGCGGATAACCGCAAAGGCATTTTTATGATAGATGCCTCCAAAGGCTTTATGAAAGACGGTCCCAAAAACCGCCTTCGCGAGCAGGATATTCACAAAATTGTGGATGTGTTCAACAAACAGACTGAAATAGAAAAATACAGCCGAATGGTATCGGTTGATGAGATTGAAGCCAATGAGTTCAACCTTAACATTCCCCGCTATATTGACAGCCAGGAACCTGAAGATATCCAAGACATCGAAGCCCACCTTTTAGGTGATATTCCCATCGCTGATATTGATGCTTTACAGGATTACTGGGAAGTTTATCCGACACTTAGGAAAGAACTATTTGCTTCAGGCAGAAATAAAAGCTATTGCAGGTTAAAGATTGAAAAAAATCAGATCAAGCAGGCCATCTTTTCCCATCCGGAGTTTATCACCTACAGCGACCAGGTTAATGCGGTCTTTGCCAAATGGAAAACCAAAAACAGGCCGAATCTCACAGGCATTGCCATCGATGACAAACCCAAAAAACTGATACATGAAATTTCCGAGGATTTACTGCAATCATTTACTAACTTAAGTCTGATTGACAAATACGATATTTATCAGCACCTTATGACATACTGGGCCGAGACCATACAGGATGATGTGTATGCGCTGATTGACGATGGATGGAAAGCTGGAAACGAGATTGAAAAAGACGCTAAAAAGAAAACTGAATGGGATGGGCGAATTATCCCTAAGCAGTTGATGATTGCCCGTTATTTTGCTGCCGAACAAAAGGCTATTGACGAACTCGAAAACCAGCGGGAAGACATTGCCCGCCAGGCCGAAGAAATGGCAGAAGAACACAGCGGTGAGGAGGGACTCTTGGAAGAGGTCAAAAGCAACAAGGGTAATATCACCAAAGGTGCAGTTCAAAGCCGCATCAAGGAAATTAAACACGACCCGGATTATACCGACGAATTGGAGGTCTTGCAGGATTACCTCAAATTGCTCAATACAGAAGCCGACGTGAAAAAACAGATCAAAACCGCACAGGCCGAACTTAATACTAAACTGCTGGCCAAATATAAGCAGTTGACCGAAACCGAGGTTAAAACCCTCGTAGTTGATGATAAATGGCTGGCCACCATTGAACACAATGTCAAAACCGAGATGGACCGGATCAGCCAGCGGTTGACCGGCCGTATCAAGGAACTTGCCGACCGCTACGAGACTCCGCTGCCGCAACAGTACAAAGAGGTCCAAGCTCTGACCGGTAAAGTCGGTGCCCACCTGAAAAAAATGGGGTTTGTATGGAACTGAAAAAAGGATATAAACAAACTGTGGTGGGCATTATTCCTGATGATTGGAAGCTAACTAATATCGATAATATTACTTCTCAAGTGGGTGATGGAATCCACTCTACACCAGCATATTCGGATTCGGGAGAGTACTTCTTTGTCAACGGAAATAATCTTATTAACAATAGGGTTACAATAACAGAGGGCACAAAACACGTAGATAGGAATGAATTTCAAAAACACAGGAAAGACCTCAGCGATAGAACCATTTTGATGTCCATCAATGGAACAATAGGAAACTTAGCTTACTATGCTAAAGAGCCTGTAATACTTGGAAAAAGCGCTGCATATTTAAATATAAGTAAAGGAGTTTCGAAACACTTCATCTATTACCTTTTTCAAACCAGCTTTGTCAAAGAATACTTCGAAAATGAATTAACTGGCTCAACTATAAAAAACTTAGGGCTTGGGTCAATTCGTAGAACTCCAATCCCCCTCCCCCCAACAATAGAGGAACAACGCACCATAGCCACGACTTTAAGTGATGCCGATGCCCTTATAAGTAGATTGGAAGAACTCATTGCCAAAAAGCGAAACATCAAACAAGGCGCCATGCAGGAACTGCTCACCGGAAAGAAACGCCTGCTGGGATTCAGCGGGGAGTGGGAAACAAAGAAGTTAGGGGAGATTGGGGAAATTACAGGTGCAGGAGTTGATAAGAAATCAAAACCTGAAGAAGTTCCTGTCAGATTGGTTAATTACTTAGATGTTTTTCACAGAGATTTTATTTACTCAAATGAACTTAATCATTGGGTAACAGCACCACCAGCAAAAGCACAAAGGTGTGCTGTAAAGCAAGGTGATATATTTTTCACGCCTTCATCTGAGACAAGGGAAGACATTGGTATTTCAGCAGTTGCTATGCAAGATATACTTGATGCAGCATATAGTTATCATGTAGTCCGTTTACGCTTATTTGAAGATTGGGATTTAGCATTCAGGACTTATATATTCAAAAAAAGACTCTTTTTAGACCAAGCCGAAACGGTTTGTGAAGGAAGTGGAAAGCGATACGTGATTTCTTTGAAAAGATTCCGTGAGATGGATATTTCCTATCCATCATCTATTGTTGAACAAACCGCCATCGCTCAAATCCTCAGCGATATGGATGCCGAGATTGAGGCATTAGAAAAGAAGCTGGATAAATGTAAAGCCGTAAAACAGGGGATGATGCAGGAATTATTGACCGGAAAAACGAGGTTGATATGAGCGAGGTTGGAGATATAGAAAGAATCACACAAAACCGCGTAGTTCAGTTATTTGAGGATAAGCTGGGCTATGAGTATCTGGGCGATTGGCATGACCGCCCTGACAACAGCAACATCAAAGAAGAGCTTCTTCGCACCTACTTGAAAGACAAAAAGGGTTATAGCGATGTCCTTATCAATAAGGCCTTGTTTGAACTTGATAAGGCCGCTAAGAATCTCAGCGACGGTCTTTACGCGGCCAACAAAGCGGTCTATGGTCTGCTGCGTTACGGCGTCCCAGTCAAGGCCGAAGCAGGCGAAAACTTCCAGAACGTCGAACTGATCGACCGGAAAAATCCGCTTAAAAATGATTTTGCCATAGCTGAGGAAGTAACCGTCAGCGGTATCCATGACAAACGCCCCGATATTGTGCTGTATGTCAATGGCATTGCCTTGGGTGTTTTGGAACTTAAGCGAAGCATAGTTTCCATCGGTGATGGTATTCGTCAGAATATCACAAACCAGAAGAAGGAATTTATTCAATCGTTTTTTTCCACCATCCAATGGATCTTTGCCGGAAATGACACGCAGGGCCTGCGCTATGGCACTATCGGTACGCCGGAGAAGTATTTTCTCAAATGGAAAGAAGAAAGTGATGTAGAGAACTTGCTGGATAAATACCTGCTTAAGCTGTGCGATAAACAGCGTTTCTTAGAAATCATCCACGACTTTATCCTTTTCGACGGTGGGATAAAGAAGCTGTGCCGTCCGCATCAATATTTCGGTGTCAAGGCCGCCCAGCAGCACGCCAACCGCCGAGAAGGCGGCATTATCTGGCACACACAGGGCAGCGGTAAAAGCTTAGTCATGGTCTGGTTGGCCAAGTGGATTCTCGAACATAACCCCAATGCCCGTATCGTAGTCATCACCGACCGAGACGAGTTGGATAAACAAATCGAGCGGGTTTTTAACGATGTCGGTGAAAAGATCAAGCGAACTACCAGCGGCAGGGATTTGATGGAGCAACTTGGCAATTCACTGCCGCGGATGCTCTGTTCGCTTGTGCATAAGTTCGGCAGGCGGGATGTGGACAACTTCAACGAGTTTATCGAGGAGTTGCAAAACACACCGTGTCAAACCGTCGGTGAATTGTTTGTCTTTATTGATGAGTGCCACCGTACACAGTCCGGCAAACTGCACAAGGTGATGAAAGCCATCTTGAAGAACGCCGTCTTTGTCGGCTTTACCGGTACGCCCCTGTTAAAGCAGGATCGGCAAACCAGTCTGGAGGTGTTTGGCAAATACATCCACACCTATAAATTCAACGAAGCGGTGGATGATAATGTTGTGCTGGATTTGGTCTATGAGGCCCGTGATGTGGACCAGAAAATAACATCACAGGAAAAGATCGACCAGTGGTTTGAGGTCAAGACAAAAGGGCTGAACGATTTTCAGAAATCCGAACTTAAAAAGCGATGGGGCACGATGCAGCGGCTGCTTAGTTCCCGCAGTCGATTGGAAAAAATTGTTAATGATGTTATTTTTGACTTTAGTGTCAAGCCGCGGCTAAGCTCCGACGCTGGCAATGCGATTCTGGTGGCGGGCAGTATTTACGAGGCGTGCCGCTATTTTGAGCTTTTTCAAGACACGCCCCTTAAAGGCAAATGTGCTTTGATTACTTCCTACAGTCCTGCCGCAAAGGACATTACAACCGAAGACACCGGGGCCAACACGGAAACCGAAAAGGAATATCTCTACAATACCTATGTTGATCTGCTCAATGGCAAAGCTACTGAGAAATATGAAGATGAAGCCAAAGCCAAATTCATAAAAGAACCTGCCAATATGAAACTGCTCGTTGTTGTAGATAAACTTCTTGTTGGGTTTGATTCGCCACCCTGCACTTATCTCTATATAGATAAAAGTATGCAGGATCATGGCCTGTTTCAGGCTATCTGCCGCGTCAACCGGCTGGACAGTGAGGACAAGGACTTCGGTTATATAGTGGACTACCGGGACTTGTTCAAGAAGGTAGAAAATGCGGTGGCGGTCTATACCTCAGAGCTGGATTACGATACGTTCGAGGCCGAAGACGTCGATGTCCTTTTAAAAGACCGGCTGGAAAAAGGCAGAGAGCGGCTGGATAACGCACTCGAAGAAATTGCGTTATTGTGTGAGCCGGTTGAACCGCCGAAGGATTCGCTGGCCTATATTCGTTATTTCTGTGGGAACCCCGAAAACGAAGAAGACCTCAAGGACAGCGAGGTCAAGCGAACGGCACTTTATAAGCAGACCGTGGCATTGATTCGAGCCTATGCCAATATTGCAGGGGAATTGGATCAGGCCGGATACAGCCAGACCGAGGTCGCCGATATTAAGCGAAGTGTGGATTTTTATGCAAAGCTCCGGGAAGAGATCAAGAATGCCAGCGGCGAGACGCTCGATATGAAAACCTATGAGGCGGATATGCGGCACTTGATTGACAACTTTATTCAGGCCGAGGAACCCCGGAAAATTTCGCCCTTTGCCGAAGACCAGACATTGATAGACTTGATTGTCAAAACCGGTATCGCCGATGCGATCAACAGCCTGCCGCAGGGTATTAAAAGCAATCAAGAGGCCGTCGCTGAGACGATTGAGAACAATGTCCGCAGGAAGATTATCAAAGAACATCTGATTGACCCGGCTTATTTTGAGGAAATGTCAAAGCTGCTCAATGAGATTATCAAAGAACGAAAAGCTGGTGCCGTCAATTATGAAGAATACTTAAAGAAAATCGCCGAACTGGCTAAAAGGGTGAGCAATCCGATTCGGGATGACATGCCCGCCGGGATTACAACCAGGGCGCAGCAGGCATTATACAACAATGTGGGCAAAGATGAGACGCTTGCCATTAAGATAGATGAGGCGGTATTACGGAAACGTATGGCAGACTGGAGAGGTGATCGTCCAAAAGAAAATATAATTAAGGCCGAACTCTATAAAATTTTGAACGATGAAAACGAAGTGGAGAGAATCTTTCGCATTATCAAGCAGCAGCATGAGTATTAAAACACACAAAATGATGCTGGGTGATATTAGTGTGGATGTGGTGCAAAAAGACATCAAGAACATCCATCTGAGTGTTCATCCACCTACTGGCAGAGTAAGGGTATCAGCGCCCTTACGAATGGACCCGGATACCATCAGAATATTTGCAATTTCTAAGATAAATTGGATTAAAAAACAACAAGATAAGCTTTGTAGGCAGGAAAGAGAAACACAGAGAGAATATATTACAAGAGAAAGTCATTACTACTTGGGCAAGCGTTATCTGTTAAAAGTAATAGAGCACAATAATCCGGCCAAAGTGGTCTTAAAGCACGACACTATAGAAATGTATATTCGACCGAATACGGATACTCAAAAAAGACAAGGTATTTTAGAAGAATGGTATCGCCGTAAGTTAAAGGAAATATTACCAGAAATTATTGCAAAGTGGGAAAAGAAGATACGTGTCAAAGTGGCAGAGTTTGGCATTAAAAAAATGAAAACAAAATGGGGCACATGTAATATTAGAGCCAAACGTATTTGGCTTAATCTGGAATTGTCTAAAAAGCCCAAGCACTGTTTAGAGTATATTTTAGTTCACGAAATGACACATCTCTTAGAACGCCACCACAATGACCGTTTTATGGCTTATTTGGAAAAGTACATACCGCAATGGCGTTCTTATAAAGAAGAATTAAACCGATTTCCTATCAGTCATGCTGATTGGAATTACTGATATATTATGACGAAGTAATCACCGCCCACAACGGCTGGCCAATAAGATAAAAGTTATGTTTAAGACTGTAAAAAATAGAGTTTGGGCATTTGATGCAGAATGGATACCTGATCCAGTTGCAGGAAAACTTTTGTATAATTTGCCAGATGATATGCCGGATTTAGATGTTCTAAAGCATATGTGGAAAGAAGGAGGAGCCAGTGAGGAAGACCCTACCCCGTATTTGAAAACAGTGGTCTGCAGGATAGTTTCCGTAGCTGCGATAGACAGATTAGTGTCAGAGGGCAATACTAAATTACATTTACTTTCTCTGCCTCGTGAATTGAATGATCCTGAACAAATCTCGGAAAAAAGTGTCGTCAGTACTTTTTTAGATAAGGTTGGCCAATACAAACCACAATTGGTTGGCTTTAACTCCGCTTCTGCTGACTTGAAAGCATTTGTTCAAAGAGGCGTAGTCTTAGGTATTCAGGCCAAGGGATTCTGTAGTCGTCCAAACAAACCATGGGAAGGAGATGACTATTTTGATAATCGAAATAGTGAAGCGAGTGTTGATATAAAAGATGTTGTGGGGGGCTGGGGCAAAGCTACGCCTTCATTGAATGAAATTGCTACTCTATCAGGTATCCCGGGGAAAATGGATATTGACGGAGAAAAGGTTGCATTTCTATGGTTAAACGGCAAATTAAATGAGATCGTGGCTTACAATGAATTTGATGCTTTGACTACATACTTAGTGTGGTTGAGGGTGGCACATTTTGGCGGGCATTTTACAGGTGAGGAGTATGAAGTTGAGCAACAATTGGTCAGAGAGTTGATTTTATCAGAAAT
>Ga0209979_1004037_pt1 | contig 12401 bp, 10 predicted proteins | sample AnhtaG_FD_183114 | JGI IMG/M metagenome (GOLD analysis project Ga0209979, IMG submission 183114) | Deep subsurface microbial communities from Anholt, Denmark to uncover new lineages of life (NeLLi) - Anholt_01485 metaG (SPAdes) (version 2) | ecosystem: Environmental > Aquatic > Marine > Oceanic...
TCTTCTTTTATGAAATGCATCTCGCATTTCCTTGTATAAGAATCCTGATGAGAGAGATTTATCAATAGAGCCAACTGTTTGAATTTTATCAATATATTTCCATACTCTTTCTTCAATCTCATCTGTCAACCATTCAATAAAATAGGATCCAGCGAGTGGATCTATAGTATTGTGGATTCTTGATTCATCTGCTATTACCTGTTGAGTTCTTAAAGCAACTAGAGCTGCTTCTTCAGAAGGTAAACATATTGCTTCATCATACGAATTAGTATGTAAACTCTGACATCCTCCTAGGTTTGCTTCTAAAGCTTGAATCGCAGTTCTTACTATATTTATTTTGGGTGATTGTGCTGTTAAAGAAGATCCCGCTGTTTGTACATGGAATCGAAAACCAAGATTTTTTGGATCCTTAGCTTCATACTTATCTTTCATTAATTTATACCATATTCTTCTTGCCGCTCTAAATTTAGCAATTTCTTCGAAAAAATCTTTATGTGCCGCTAAGTGAAAGGCTAAACGCCCAACAAAATCATCAACCTTCCATCCTCGTTCAATGAGGTTATCAATGTGAGAACAAGCGCTTGCAAACACAAAACCTAATTCTTGTACGGCATCAATTCCTCCTTCACGATAATTATATCCTGTAAAATTAATGGGATGCCATCTTGGAACGTTTTTCATGGGCACTGTCCACTCTATAAAGTCACAAGCTAATCGTAAAATGTGATTCGGAGCACAATTTTTATAAGGAATGTAGCCTACTGTCATTGTTAAAATGTCATTTTGAGTTGTACCTATTAATTTACTTATGTCATATCCGCGCATTTTGGCCATATTAAAGTACATCGCACATACAGGTGCAGATGTGAAAGGCTCTACGACTAATGCTACACTGATTTTGTCTATAGGTATATCTTCAGTTAGAGCAAACAGGCTATCGATACAATACAACGGAACACCAGATGTCCCAACTTCGGGGGCCGCATCTGGATTAGTAGGGTCAATTCCATTAAAAGTTAAGGCATCAACTGCAGCACTAAACCCTGTCTCGCCATTTTCATAGAGAAATTTCCACCTTTTATTAGTTTCTTCAGGAGTTCCGTGACCTGAAAATAATCTCATAGTCCATAAACGACCCCTATACATAGAGGGGTACACACCCCGAGTATATGGAGGTATTCCAGGAAAACCAATGTCACTCATATATTCTTTATCTTTTACATCTAAAGGAGTGTAGAGTTGTTTAATAGGAATTTCAGAATCTGTAACAAATTTTACATCTCGTTCTCTTGATCTTTTATACAATTCTTCCCATTTTTCTTTCTCTGATTTTATTTTTTCTAAATACTCTTTATCAAACATTTACAAAATCACTATAGATTTTTTTAACTTAAGTTACAGAAATCACTACATCTAAAAAATTTTAATAAAAAATAGTTTTAGATTTAGAAATGATCAAAAATCTATTAATGTCATCTCAAGAGTTTAGTTATCATTTAGACGTGATGGATATTATATTTTATAGAAATCCTTAAGTTTGTTAAACAATAATTGCCTTTCTTTAAGATAGTTATTATTATACAAAACCAATAGACCAAAAAAAGCAGAAATATTTAAGTAGAATTCGGAGAAAAAGCAATAAAGCATCATTATAAACGACTTATGTAATGAAATCTTCCTTTTTTTTACCTTTTATGAAAACAATTTAATCAACTGAAGGAGAAAATGAGCAAGACTGAGCACAATCGTTTGGAAATAATTAGTGACTAAAACTTTTTAATAATCCTTAAAAACCATTTCATTTTAAATAAAATTTTTAACACAAACTGTTTTTTTATTTTAATCATCCACGATTATTAACACTCTTACGAAATTTTATATTTATAAATTATATTATAGACATCCTTAGCAAATTTAGGTTGAAAATCAAATATTTTTTGCGGACTAAATGTTAATAATCGAAATTTAACAATTATGCTTACATTATAATCAACAATATCAAATTGGGGTTTAATTCGAAAAATATTCTTTTGATTGTATAATTCACAAAGCTCTGCTACTTTATTAATGATTACTCGAAACCCTTTATAAGGAAAAGCCATCCTAAAAGTATAATTGTATAACTTTGGATAGTACTTAGTCGAAAAGGAATCATAGGCTTTTTTTAAATTCCTTTCAAATTCTTTTTTAGAATTCAAAGTTCCTATATAAAGTTCTTTAAATCCCATATCTTGAGGAGCTAAGATCTTACTTTTAAAATCTTTAAAAGTCTTCTTTTTACCTAGTTTGACAGTATAATTTACTATCTTTGTTGTAAGAACTTGAGCATTTGATTTTTCGATTATTATATTATCAAATGTTTCTAATTTCATCTTTGTCAAATTTAATGCTCGTACAATACCTTTATCTCCTTCGATTTTGACCAAATCGTCAACTTCAAAAGGTCTTGTTAACATTATGACAATCCCTGAAATGAAATTTGCAAATATACCACTAGAAGCAAAAGCTATTGCTGTACTAATTGCTCCAGTAAGTACGGCAGTGTAAGTTGGATCAATTTGGGAAATGAAGGGAAACCCCTCAATAATAAAAAATACAATTATAAGAACAGTAGCAATTTTTAAAGTAAAATTAACAATGATTTTTTGCTTTAAAGGTATTTTTTCACTTTTCCCAATTATGGCAGAAATTAGCTTATTTAAAAGATAAAGAGCTATCCCTATAATTAAGAGATATATTAATGCTTCCATATCTGAACTAAAAATTGCCAATTTTTATTTATCCCTCATCTAATTCATTAACACCCCATCCATAATTTATTTCCTTTTCATAAATCTTATAAAGAATATCTTTCATTAATGGGTCGGTATAGGTTAAAATTAATTTAGGATCCTTTGTAATAATTTGTATAGTAATACTTAAACGATCACTAACTGAATTATTTGCATAGTAATAAGGTCTTATCCCAAAAATAGGTTCATACTTATCAAAAATGGGATTTAATAATTCATCAAGCTTTTCTGAATCTACTGAACCTAAAATTTCAACTATTTTAATGTAACGAGTTATCTTTTTTTCACGAGTTATAATTTTTCCTAATCTTTTTACTACTTCCGAAATTTCTATTTTCTTTTCTTTTTTAATAGGGATATGAGTATAACGAACCACTGATGAATTAAAGGCGATCTTATTTGGTATATACGTGATAGATCCATCAAAATCTAATAATTTCAAATTGTTTAAAGTAATTTCTTTTACAATTCCGTCAATTCCGTTAGTTTTAACTAAATCGCCTGCCTCAAAACCTTCTGATGATAAAAGCATTACCCCTGAGGCAATATTGTTGATTATATTCTGAAAAGTTAAAGAGACTGCAACTACCAGAAAAGAAATAATTGCTACAAAATAAATCGGTGAAATTATAAAAATTAACCAAAATGGAAATATTAACCATATGACATTTATAATTATCATAATTAAATAACGAACTAATAATTTTTTAATCAAACTCTGAAATACATCAATTAATATTGATCTTAAGACATAAGCAACCATATTTAAAAGTAATATATTCAATAATAATTGCTCAAAACCAAAAAAAAAATAAACTAACACTAAAATTCCTATAATTGATATCCATATAACGATTCTATAAATTCTTTTCATACGAAAAAATTTATCTCTAAGGTTTTTATTATTTTGAGATTCTTAATTTTATATAAAAAAATATAAGAAAACTTTTATTTTAAAAGTTAGTTTATTAGATTATTGTTTGAAATTAACTTAATAGTGTATACGTGAGATAATTTGAGGAGATTTTCTAAACCTCTAAGAAATTCAATTCCTTCAATTAAAAGGAAGAAAAAGGTTGGTCTTCCCCCAGGAACTCTAATTTATACAGGAGAAAAAGTAACAGAAAAAACTAAAATTAAATTAACTGACTATGCTGAAGATCGATTTAATTTAGACGAATTTCAAGAGATTCAGATGGACCTAACTAAAATTGAAAAGCCTTTCATTAGATGGATTGACATATACGGCCTTGCACAAGTAAAAGTTATTGAAGAGATTGGTCATCAATTTAAATTACATCCTCTTGTTCTAGAAGATATTTTAAGCCCAAATCAAAGGCCTAAATTAGAGGATTTTGGGAATTATATTTTTGTAGTTCTAAAAAAGTTGAGTTGGAATCAAGAACAAGAAGATTTTGAATATGAACAAATAAGTTTAATATTGGGAGAGAATTATGTAATTTCATTCCAAGAGCGGGATACTAACCTTTTTAATCCTATATACGAGAGGATTCAAGTTCCAAAAGGAAAGGTTCGAGTAATGGGTGCAGATTACCTATATTATGTTTTAATTGACATTGTAATTGACGATTATTTTGTTGTAATAGAAAAGGTAGGAGAGAATATTGAAAATATTGAAGACATTTTAATAAAGAATCCTGAACCAGAAACTCTGCAACTTATTTATCGATTGAAAAGATCTTCGATTGAGTTGAGAAAATCAATATGGCCAATAAGGGAAGTAATCAGTAAATTACAACGTGAACAATCAAATCTAATCGGTGATGAATTGCAGATCTATTTAAGAGATATATATGATCACATTTTCAGAATTAGTGATCTTTTAGAAAATTATAGAGATATAATTTTTGGAATGTTGGATATGTATCTTTCAAGTGTTAGCAATAAAATGAATGATATAATGAAAGTCTTAACTATAATCTCCACAGTATTTATCCCTCTATCATTTTTAGCTGGATTTTATGGCATGAACTTTCTTTATATGCCTGAACTAAAAAATCCCTCTGCATATCCAATCCTAATAATGATAATGGTTTCAGTAGCTCTTGTTATGGTGTATTTCTTTAAAAGAAAAAAATGGATATAAAAATACTGTAAACAATTTTTTTTACTTAATTAATTTTTTTATGTAAAAGAGGAGTCCTAATATCTATATTATTTTCTTTACAGGCATCCAGTACAGCTTTATGTAATTCAGATTCTATTAATGGTAAATCTTTAATATCCTTTATGAAAACATATAATCTATATTCAACAGCATAATTCTGGAAGCTATTTATCCAAACATATGGTTTAGGGTCTTTTAATACTTGATGTAATTTACTAGCTGCATTTAATAAAACCTCTTCAACTTTATTCCTATCTTCTTCAAACCCAGGGGTGATAGTGACATGTCTTCTAATAATCTCTTTTTTCCCAAAGTCAATAATCTCTTGTGATAACAATAATTGATTTGGAACAGAAATCTTAAGGTTATCAAGATCAACCATAGTTGTATAGATCAATTTTATTTCGACAATGTCAGTGATTTTACCGTCATATAATATTCTATCACCTACAGAAAACGGTCTACTAACCATTATGATAATACCAGCAATCATATTTCCTAAAGTATTCATAGCTGCAAAACCAATTATAGTCCCCCCAACAAGAGTGAATAATGCTGTAATAAGACCTAAACTTTCTGCGAATTGTATAAGAATAGCAGTTAAAACGATCGAAATAATAAAATATTTAGTTACTTTTGAGATATTTTCTGCCGTATTCCGTTCTAATTTCTCATGTTTAGCAAGTTTTAAAAATTGTCTTTTAATCAAGAAATAAGCAATATAGCCGATAATTATAGCAAAAATTGAAATTAGAATAGAAAAAAAATATATTGATAACCAGTCTAAAAATTTTTCGAAAATATTTTGAAATATCAATTATATTAACCTTTTTTTTCTGTAATAGCTCTATTTAATTTATCCTGCTAGCACGACTCCAGGATGTCGTATTTTTTCTCTTTCAGCAAATTTTAAGGAAAGTTCCTTCTTTAAATCAGCCAGTTGATTTTCTTTTTTTCTTACATCTATTTCCTTTTCCATTACATCATTTTTCTGTTTTAATAGTTTCTTTTTTTGGTTTTCTGCATTATTTTTGGCTTTCAAAATTTTATCTTCAGATGCGTTTGCTCGAGCAACTTTTAAATGCAAAGTTTGGTTATTAGCTAATTTTTCTTGTGCTTTCGCAACATCCAATTTTTCTTTAGCTAATTTTAATTTTTGCTCAGCAATTTGTTTCTCTACTAGGGCAATTTTTTTATTAATTTCAGCAAGATCCTTTTGATTTTCTGCAATCTTCTCATTATAAATTGCATAATTATTTTCAATTTTTAGCTCTTCATCCGAAAAATCTAAAATATGATTTTTTTTAATTTCAGTTTTTTCTTTCGCCAAAACTTTTCTTTTAATCGCTAAATCTTTTTTTATTTCAGCGAGATCATATTCAATTTTCAATAAAGTTTCTCTAGCTTTTGCTTTTTTAATTTCAGTTATAGCATTAATTTTTAATTTTTGGGCAAGTTCTTTTTCAAATTGGGCTATTTTAAAATTTTGTTGAGCTTCTTTTTCAATATTAGTTAAATTATCCATATCTTTTTACCTTTAAAACGGGTTGTAAAAAATAAATTTATAAACACATTTTAGCTATTAAAAATAGTATTTAAATTTAATTTGTTTATAATTATTGCTTTGATTTTTTGACATGCCTTACATTAAAATCATTAAATCGTTTAAGTTTTTTATTAGAATATTCAGTAATTAGGGTTTTCATTTTTTCTATATCATATGTCTCTAATTTTAAACACTCAATTACCCCCGCATCAATAACTTTTCTTAAGATTTTTTTTCCTTTGTCAGTTCGGGTGATTACTGTAGTAAATTTCTCATGTGACCCCAGACCTCCAAAAGAAATGTCCGCATAAATATTTGTAAAATCTCTACATGAATTACAAGATGGACGCATATAATCTTTTAAACGGTCAAATGGAATTGATGTAATTTTCTCGCCTGGAGCTGTTCCTTTTAACTTTATCATAACCTTTTCTTTAATATTTATTTTCTCTATGTCTTCAAATTTTATTTTAAAATCCTTTTCAAATTGTTTTATTTTATTGGCATCAAAAGAAAAACTTTCATAACAAAATAAGCCCAGACATAGTTCAATATTTTCAGATGGAATAATTTCTAAGTCTTGCATACACCTAATGGTATAAATTTGACAAGGAGTTCCTACTAAAGCAAGTTTCTTAGATTTAAAATGCGTTAATTTAGAGATGGATCTTGTATATGTGGTTAATTTCTGAGCTTCTTTTAATTGTTGAGAAATGTCTAATTTGATTCCTGAAGCATCAATTAGGTCTTGTTTAGTATATGCAATAATTGATTCTCTGGAGAACGGAGCATTTTTTCTTGCAACAATAGCCCCATCAATAATTTTTTTTTGAATCAAGAAATTTATAATTGAATTTACAACACCTCCATCAATCCCAAATTTTAAAAATTCTGCATCAGTTGATTGACATGAACGGATTTCCTCTACAAAACCTAAGGACATTGAATTAAAATCGGAAAATTTATATAATTTATTTATACTTTCGTCCAAAATATGTGTCTGAGGACAAATATAATAGCAAATTCCACATTCAAGACAATTATCTTCATTAATATAATGTGGGGGAGAATTAATATCGGAGAAATCAATTACGTTATAATCCGCTGAAGAGCAAAAACTTACGCAGCCCCCACACAATTGGCAAATACCTTTATTATGAACCTCCTTTATTAGATCAGAAAATGTTTTTATTCCCATGAGAAAATAACCTAATTATTATAATGTTTAGAAAAAGTTAGATTTTTTTATAAGATTATCTTTTTATCTCTAATTGTAAAGATTATTCAGTTTGTTAAGATCAAGATTTTTCTTATTTATTAATACAAATGATAATTATTTATCTTTAATCAAAGAAGAAAAAAAGAGTAAAATAACTCAAATATAAAATTATTCTAAATTAATCTCATATTTTTTAAGATTTTCTATCAATTTTTCTGTGTAGTAATAATGTATTCCGTTAAAACCTAAAGTCCGTGCAATTTTTATGTTTTTTTTTTCGTCATCAATTAATATCGCTTCAGATGGTTCACATTCTAAATGCTTAATTAGTTCTTCATAGAATTCAATATTATTTTTATCCATATTATAATCAAAACTAAATACTGTATCATCAAAATACTTTAAAAATCCGCATTTTTTTTCTAAATAATCTATACGTTCTCGTACATTTCCACTAAATATTAATAATCTATAATTATTCCTTTTTAATATCTCTAATAATTCTTCAATACCATAATGAATACAATATGATCCAAACCATATATATCGAGTATGTTTTCTTTCTTTTGCGTTAATTGCTAATTTAGAGAATAGTTTTTCCTCAAATTCATCAATGGTTATTAATCCTCTTCGTAAAAGATTTCCTTCTGAATTTGGTTTATCACTAAATATTTCCCGAAGTAATTTTTCATTTTCAATATCGTAAATCTCTTTAATTTTCTCTATAGCCAAAAAAGATCCTGGTGTAAAATATACACCTCCTAAATCAAAAACAATTGTTTTTATATTATTAGTAGTCATGATAATTTAAATTAGAAATTTATGCGTAAAAAGCAAATTATTATTAATTTATAATAAAGATAATATCAGAGATTATACTTAAATAATTAATTGAACGCTTTTAAGAAAAAATTAAATGTGAATAACTATGTTCCTTGATTTATGGAAAATATTACATGGAAGTTTAATAATAATATTCGTAATAATTTCAATTATTCTTGGATTAAGAATATCTTTGCTTTATCTTCACACTTTTTTTAAAAAAAAATTAAGAACCTAATTTGTAATATTCTTAATTACTATGTAAAAGCAGAATATTGAATTTTAGATTAATTGTATTTTTGTTGAAAAAATTAATTAAGACATAAAAAATTATATATAAGCAAGATTTTTTCAATTTTCAATAAAAAATTAAATATCTAATTGAATTATTTTTGAAATGTGAAATTTGATGGATAAAAAAAAAGTACTCTTTATTTCTGGAATTGTAAATATTATCATACTAATAGCTATTCTAGTTAATATTATTATAGTTTTCCCTTTAAAAGCAGAAAACGCATGGATTTATGGAATATATATTATGATAGCTGGATTCATTGTTTATTTAACGGGATTATTTCTTGTTGATGGCTATCGTTTAGAAACAATAGGAACTATTATACTAATTATAGGTGAAATATTTATAATTGCATATTTTGCTATAGCTTTAAAAACAGTTTGGGTAAGCGCATTTATTTTATTTCCTGTAATTACTTTTTCAGTTTTAATAATTATTGCGTACTATTATAGCAAGGAAATATTACCCAATAAAAATGCATATAATATTTCATTGATGTTAATATCGGGCTCTTTCTTCTTTCTAATGGTTGAAGCTGCTTTTAGAGTTCCTAATTTCTTCCAAGAAGCAAATGTCCCAATCTGGGCATTTATTTTGATAGTAGGAGGATTATTAGTTTATGTCTTTACTACATGGAAAATTTTGGAAAAGCCTAGTTATATCATGGCATTGACAGGTGCATTTATAATCAATATTGGAGTACTCATGATTGAGCTTCACTACCGTTTCCATGAAATTACAGGAATCTTTATGTTAATATTTCTTCCCCCCGCAGCTGTTTTCCTTTTATTAATCTATGTTAATTATAAAATATCTCCATATGATTAATTTAATTTATATTTTTTTTAATCTCTTCGATTTTTTATTATTTTTTTGAGTAAATTTTAAGATATTCATAGGTTTTTAAGAGATTTTTATTCGATAAACTTAAAAATAAAGCAATTAAATGGCTACAAAAATTTAAGCGATGATAGCCCCAATGGCAATTACTATGCTTAATCTGATTATTTTCTATAATTATATCGAGGTTTTCTTTCTCTTCCTGTTTAGATATTCTTAACCTAGCATGACAATTAAGTGGTGGGCCCCAATCAACCTTAAGTATATCTATTGGAATTTTTTTAGCTTCTAAAATTCTATAATTCTTTTTAAAATTAAAAAACATTTTACTAAATTCTTCGACATCTAACTGATCTTTTATTAAATCAATTAATTTTTTTTTCACGGGTTTTATCTTCTCGTTTTCCGAAATCTTAATTTTTGATCCTGAAATAAAGTTTAAAATTTCTTTAAGTGAAAGATCTTCTAAATCTTCAAAGTTAAATTCAATTTTGCCCATTAAATTTGTTTTTAAAAATTCTTCTACGGAATAAATTGCAAGTGTTTCATGCTTCGAGATGCCTTTATAGACAGATTTAAAATCCAGTTTATTTACCAATTCATTAAATATTTCTGGGAGATTAGATTTACCCCAACGAGAAGTATTTATACTAAATTTGCGGAATCCCCATATCATACCCAACCAAAAATGGCTGCAAAAACCTCCTTCTTTTGCGTATTCACATGTACAATTAAACTTGAATTTCAAAGGTTCAACGTTTTTCTCTAAATTTAAAAATTGAATATTTGTATATATTTCCCATTTGAAACCTTTAAAGTTTAACATTATTATATTATTTTTATCATCAAACTGTAAAGATTCGAGCTTAGTGGGATTTTCTTTTTTAAAATATTTTGGGACTAGTGATATAATTGAATTTAATGATTTTTGCTCAATATCCTTTAAAAAAGAGTGAAATATATTATTAGGAATTGATTTTAATATAAGATTTATTATATCTTCTTTATTTAAATTTGAAAAACCTTTAATTCTATATTGTTTACATATATCCTTTAAATCTTGAATTGTAAAGGCTAACAAATAGATTTTAGTTTGTTCTAATTTATCCAAATTCATAATATATCCCCAAACATTTTAATTATATTTGAATTTTAAGACTTTGATTCTAATAATCTCATGTAAACTGAAACTCTAAATGAATTAAATTTGAGGTTTTTTCTTCCTGTATTGTTATAAATTCTAACTTAAAATATTCGGATAACAGATTTTTATATAATAATGTAAAGTAATTTGAAAAGATTTCATCTAGATCATGCAAACCCCGAAAGATAAAGATATTATCTCGAATCTGAATATCGATATTATTAAACCATTTTAATCCATTTTTTCCATATAAATTAATTGAAAAGGCAGCATAAGTCTTCAATGAATCGTTATTCATAGGTTTAGCTACCATGAATTTCATTAGGTCAGAATATAGGGAAGAAACTTCATTAGCTAAAATATTTAAATCCTCATTATTCAATTTAGATAAAATTTTAGAGAATGCGATTTTAGATATCATAATCAAATTGTTATTTTGATTAAATAATTCCAGATTAAGCCAGTGTTCAATAGCATTTTTCGCAACCAATCCACGAGTTTTATTGTTTTGTTTTGCAATAAGATCTAATTTATTGAGTACTTCTTCTGAAAGCCTAAACCCAAGAAAATTGGCTTTTTTCTTTATTGGTTTCTTAGCCATTTTAGTTTTTCTCTCTTTTTTCTTTATTAGTGTCTTCTTTAAAACTTATTTATACAAATATAGAATGTTTTTATAAGTATATAAAATTTTCGATTGCATTTCTTGTTTTCAAATGATAATATTTAAATATTATGTGAACATTATAATAAAATATCTGTAGTAGCTAAAAAAGTTAGGAGGAAAATCACATAAAATAAGAAAAGAAACTAAAAAAAAGAAGAAGAAATATGATTATGAATATGATGATTATGATGATGAAAATGATGGAAATCGTGAAATTGAAGATTCTGATGAGGAAGATAATAGGATTTTTGAAGGTGAAGATAAAGAAGAAGAATTAGAGGATTATGACGAGATGTATAGTTAATCCCTATAAACTCATAAATTAATTTATTTTTTTATAGAATCCAAATAAAGATATAACAACAAAAAATAAAGAATAGAGGTGTGAAACAATGGAAGAAATTAAAAGTATTGAAAGATTAGCAGAAGAAAATTCTAATATAGCAAAAAGCGAAAAAGAAACTGCTAGTGAAATGAAAGCTTTAGCTAAACAAGCAGTAAAAAGAGCTAAAGCTAGAGAAATGCTTGTTAGGGCTGAAATTGAACTAGTGAAAATACGAGAGAGATTAGCTGAGAAGAGTAAGAAATTAGTTGAAAGAAAAGAAAAAGTAAAAGAGCTTTTGAAATTTGGTGATGATATCTTAAAAACTGAGAAAAATCAAGCGATATACAATGAAAAGGTTGCTGAAATTCAAACAAAGATAGCTGAAATTCAGCGAAAGATTGCGAATGTTGAAACTGAAATTGTTGAAGTAAAGGTAAAACTTGCTAATAAGAAGTTTGGTGAAGCTAAAGAAAGAGGCAATCTAGCAAAAAAACAATTAGCTTATGTAAAATTAGCAAATACTAATGCTCCTGATGAGAAGATTTCTAAAGCAGAGGAAGCATATCTTAAAATTCAGAAAGACTTAACTAAGTTTGAAATTGATGCGATGGAAATAAATAGAAATT
>Ga0209979_1004038_pt1 | contig 12400 bp, 10 predicted proteins | sample AnhtaG_FD_183114 | JGI IMG/M metagenome (GOLD analysis project Ga0209979, IMG submission 183114) | Deep subsurface microbial communities from Anholt, Denmark to uncover new lineages of life (NeLLi) - Anholt_01485 metaG (SPAdes) (version 2) | ecosystem: Environmental > Aquatic > Marine > Oceanic...
AAGCGGCTGAGATGACCGAAAAAGCGGCTGCAAATTGGAGAAAGTTAAATCCCGAGCTTATACAAAACTACGAAACTTGGATAAAAGAACTGGCGGGGTCTCAGAAGTAATTTGTAAAGGATGGCCCTACAGCTGAGTTGTGGGGTCATTCACTATAAAAATAGAAGAGGCTGTTTAAGAACTCAGTTTTTTCACTGAAAAGAAGATGGAAAATTAGTAAGTAAGAGGTAGGTTGGACGAAGAGGGTAAGAACCTCGAAGAAAAAAGGTAAATATCTGAAGCATTTTTCTAAAAGTATGAGGAAGTGCATATCAAGGATTATGAGACTGTTCGTGATGCTAAAGAAGGAATCAGCAGGTATATGAGCTTTTACAACTGGAAAAGGCCCCATCAATCCCTTGGTTATAGAACACCGGCTGAGCTATATTTATGACAAAAGCGAAGAAACTCATGGTATCTTAAACATGACAAATTACTGTCTTAACAATGGGGTCCGCCCCAAATATAAGCCACATGGAAACTATAGCACAGAAGGAGCCAAGAAGTCAAGACCAGCTAGTAAAGCTCGAGCAGAAGGATGTAGAGCACTATCTGGAATACATCGACTCTGAACAGTTTTGGGAGGATCTGGACGGAAGAATCAGAGAAGGTATCCGCATCCCTTTGGAGCAAACGATACGGCATGAATTCCAACGGTTTATTGGAGCCTTGGAGTATGAGAGGAGCCCAGAAAGAAGAGATGTCCGCAACGGCTACCGCTCTCGTGATTTTGGCACTGTCTACGGCGTAATTGAAGATATCAAAATCCCCCGAGCAAGAAATAGCTCTTTTACAACTTGGATCCTCCCTCGTTTTAAAAGAAGAACCGGGAGAATCGGTCGCCTGATTTCTCAAATATTCTTAAGGGGAGTGAGTCCCCGGGATATCAAAAAGATCAGCAAATATATCTACGGTGAAAACTACAGTCCTGGCTGTGTGTGATAAAATAAAAGGGGACCACCTGATCAAAAAATCCGGTATACTGATGGGAATAAATCATCAGTTACCGGAGGAAGCTTACTATAAAAGTCAAGTGTACGTCTGAAAATTGAAAATTTGGCATATCTTGACTAAAGATAAGAGTTTCCTCTTTTGAAAGAACGAAACTAAACAAATTGTTCTTTGCAAATCTATTTAAGAGTTATCAACTCCTTTTGTCCCTGGATTTGCGTAATGAAGCTAAAGCTCATCACACAGGGGTATGGATTGGAGGTTAACTCATCTTTAATTTAACCCACTCTTACCCTAGCAGAACGTGCAAAGTTTTCTCATCCTATAGGTGAGAAGGAGCTTTACCTTACCGTCATACAAGATGCGGGCAGAGAGAGAAAGTTAAGCTTTCACTTTGCAAGGTTAGCTAACTAAAAGTAGCTAGAGCCTTTCGAGGTGATACAGCTTCCTCCAATCCATAGCCAAAATTACCTTTTAGATAGGAAGAGGCCAGGATAGCCAACTTCTATCTTGAAGGCAATTATAAGGCATTTAAAAGAGCAAGGATACGTCCTCTGGGCTCCCCTAGGTCAAAGGTCTCTACTTTGGAATTTACCCTTATCTTAACCCAGGTAGGATCCTCTTCATCAAAGAGAACCACCTTAGGGCTCTTGCTGAAGATCTCCAGTAAATTAAGGTCCAGGTTAGCGATCTCTTTGGAATCAAGGGATACCTCAAGGGATTGATTTAGGAATTTAGCTTTGGTTCTAAGGTTTCCTGTTCCTATTCTTTCAGGATCGAATGAAGTTTTGTTCTTTAACATATAAAAGCAGACTCTCAAGAACTTATCCGCCACAGCTATTATAGCCTGCATGGGCTTTTTAGCTAAGACTTTAGCCTGATAGAGAAAGTAATCTGTAAAAGGGGGACAGCTTTTTATCAGACTAAAGGCAGCCAAAATGGCGGTAGTTCTCAAGGAGCTGATGCCCTTCTTGCTGATGTAGCGCCTCCTTTTGGTTTCCCCTGAGCTGGATTCTACTGTATCCAAGCCAGCTAACTTAACCAGTTGGCGTCCGCTAGAAAATGTATTAATATCGCCTACTTCAGCTATTACCTCAGCGGCTAAAATAGGTCCAATACCCTTAATGCTGGTAAGGGTCTGGCCTAACTCTTTGAGATAACCATTTATGTCTTTTTCTAAGATAGAGATCTGTCTTTTTAAAAGATCAATTTGCTCTAAGATCATTTGAATTTGCTTAATGTGAGCTTGATTATCATTCCTGATACCTAAAGAGAGCTGAACCTGAGAGAGAAGCTTCTCAGGGCTGATCTTTGTCTTGTGACTGCCATAGATCCTGAAGATAGAGGAAAGTTCCTCCAATGGTGTAGATTCAAGAAGATCTATACTGGGAGAAAATCTCAAGATAGCCATAGAGACTTTACCTGTTATATCAGTGAAGGCATCTACTAACTCTGGACAGAGCTCGTAGATAACGGTCTTTAGTTTTATCTTCTTGGAGGAAAGCCCTAAGACAATATCTCTACGACTACGAACTGTCTTTTGGAGTAAACGAAAAATTCCTAGCATAAATCTGGCTGGATTGGACTTACCATCACAAACAAGATCGCAGATAAGGCCGGGATCTATTTTATCATTTTTGTTAGCCCAACTTCCGCATTTTCAATTAAGGAATCCAGTATTTATGGTATTTCCCGAGTTTGTTCAGTCACTATTTTGTGTCGTCACTATTTTAAGCTTTCAGAATAACAACCCGCATGGATAAAGGATTGCGGTCATCAAAATGCCTTAAAAACTCTTATTTTTGCGGAAGTTGGGTTAGCAGCGGGATCCTCTTCTTTTCTTTTGTAATGAACCTGAACAGGGTTAACCAGGTGGACAAGGCAGCCTCTATCATGCAGGGTATAGCCTAAAGGCTTCCAGTAAATACCGGTGGGTCCTAAGGCAAAAATAACCCCCTTAGCCTGATATTTTTCCATGAGATGATTAATCTTCTCTAGAAGGAAGTCTAAGCCCCTTTTAGAGTTATAGATCTTTAAGATAGGGGAGATGATCTCTCGAGTCTCCCGGATCTTTACCCGGGCATAATGTCTTTTCTTGTGGACATCTATGCCCACCGCTAAAGTGGGAGAGTTCTTTGTCTTCATGGTAAACTCCTAAGTTAGTATTTTGCCTCTTCGGCAAGGGATAGTTCTTTTATCCATAATATCAAATATTCTGCAATAATAAAACGGGTCAATAGGCAGATTGTATAATGTCTGTCGCCCTACTTTGTTTAATAAAGATTTAGTAGGGTACCCAAATCCTATTATACACTAGGAGATGATCAAGGGGGAAGAGAATCTCAGGTTTCCTGGGAGAATCTTCTTTTAAGACTAAGAAATCGCGGCCTTAGTGAGAAGCAGCTCTCATTAGTCACCGTAGGTGGAAATCCGGGGCTTCTGGCGGCTCTGGGAACCTGTTTCCCCGATGTGAAAGTTCAGCGATGTACGGTCCATAAACTCAGAAACATTGCCAGTCACTGTCCCCGGTCTATTCAGGCTACTATTATGGCCGATGTGAAAAGAGCAATCTATGCCACCAGTAAAAAAGAGGCTCTAGAAGAGTTTCAGAACTGGAAGAGGCACTATCAAAACCTCACTCCCACGGCTGTTACCTGTCTTGAGAAAGATCTGGATGAGACGCTGCAGTTCTTTGATTTTCTCTATAGAATGTGGGTATCTCTTCGAATCACCAACATCATTGAACGAGTTTTCAGAGAGTTTCGTCGCCGAACCAAGGTGATGGATACATTTCCTACAGAGGAATCCTTTATCTGCATTATGTTCTCTTTAGTTCAAATGGTTAATGAAGACTGGAAGACTAAGCCAATGAAGAACTTCAGATAATTTACACACTAATGGGCCTGTTGCCAAACTCAACAAGTTCTTGACAAAAATTGATCTTTGACGTATCATATATCTAGTTTTTCGACTAGATATATGAGGTGATATCATGGGTTATCCTACACGTGTACAACTTATCAAGCGTAGAAGTTCTCGTCAGTGGTACGTGAATTTTCCGGCAGCTTTAGCCGAGGCTATGGAATTCGAGAAAGGTGAACTCGTAGAGTGGGTTGTTGAGAGCAAAAAGAAGCTCAGTTTGAAGCGTGGCTCAGAGAAGAGAACAATTGACTCTACAAGAAGAAAAGGTTCTCTCAAGACAAAGACTCATGGAAAAGGAGACCAGTGATGCAAGGGAAAAAGAACTTTCAGCCTCGGCTATTCTACCAAATAAATTTAGCAGATTTTATTCCTCAGGATCATCTTCTGCGAAAATTAGAGAAAGTCTTAGATCTTAATTGGATAAGGAAAGCCACAAGAGAGTACTGTTCCCATACTGGAAAACCATCTGTAGACCCGGTGGTTCTGGTGAAAATGCTTCTCATCGGATACCTTTATGATATTCGATCAGAAAGGCGACTTGCAGAGGAAATGAGTCTAAATTTAGCCTATCGCTGGTATACTGGATACGATCTGGATGAGGAGGTGCCTGATCATAGCATCTTTTCTAAAGCTAGGAAAAGGTTCGGCCAAAAGCTTTTTCTCGAAGTGTTCAACCATATACTAAAGCAGTGTCTTAAAGCAGGCCTGGTGAAAGGAGACTCTCTTTTCGTTGACAGCACCCTAGTCAAAGCTAACGCTTCTATGAGTTCCCTCGTTGAGGTAAAGCTATCACCAGAGGTCCACTGGAGAGAACTCGAATCTTCAGAAGAGGTAAAAGGACCCCGTGGAAGACCACCGAAGGAAAAGATGAACCAGCAAATAGGTCGTCATTTTACTGGAAAGATGGATCTAAAGAAAATGGGTAGACGCCGACGAGGCCGTAGGGTCTCTTATCTTAACAAGCGTTCTCCCACTGATCCAGATGCTACTGTTCACTATCGACCCGGTATAGGAGCATCTCTTTCCTACAAGGCACACCTAACAACTGAGGCAAGTGGATTCATCACTGCAGTAGCAGTTTCCTCGAATGCAGTCCACGATACCAATATGCTTCCCCAACTTCTACCTCGCCATAGGAAACACGTAGGAAATCCTCATCTTATTGTGGGTGACTCTCACTATGGGAGTTTTGAGGCTCTAAGTTATCTCCAAGATCAAGGTATCAGGACAGTCATTCCTCCCATCGGGCCCAGAAATCGCCCTCATCATTATCCTAAAACTCTCTTTCATTATGACAAAGAACAAGATCTTTTCATCTGTCCTCGGGGGAAAAAGCTACCAAGACAATGTAAGAGCCATCGCACTAACCAAATTATCTACCGGGCAAAAAAGGAAGAGTGCAATCTTTGCCCGGATCGAAAAAGGTGTATTGATAGTACCCGGGCAATTGCTCGCCAGGTCACTCGGTACGATGGAGACCAAATAGAGAAAGCCCAAGTTCTTTATGACTCAGCTTTAGGAAAAGAGCTCATGAAGAAGCGAAAAACAGCCATTGAAGGTACATTTGCTCAAGCTAAGTCATTCCATGGCTTAAAAAGAGCTAAATTCCGAGGAAAAGAAAAGATGGAGATTCAACTTCTCCTTACAGCGGCAGTGATCAACCTCAAGAAGCTTCTCGCTAGAGCAAGGATATCGTCTCTAGAGATTTCAAAGACATTCAGGAACGTTTACAACTTTCTTTTTCATAACGTATTGGAATACTGGTCAAGTTCTTGTCTTTGGTACAGACTCCCAGCTTAACAGGAGCGTTTGGCAACAGGCCCTAATCCTTATATGACCAACGGCGCATGCGGTATATAATATCAACTACCATTTTGTGTGAATTCCAAAGTATCGTAAACCTATTTTGCGAGGAGGAATGAAAGAGAGACTAAAGGAAATCTTGTCTGAGATTGCAAAACAATATGAATTTGAGATAAAAGAAATGAGTATTCAGCCAGATCATGTTCATCTGTTTGTTTCTGCTCCACCGAGATACTCTCCTGCTAGGTTGGCAGATATTCTCAAGAGTATATCCTCCCGAAAGATGATGTAAAAAGTTTCCCAAACTGAAACGACACCTTTGGCTGGGAAAGCTCTGGGCAAGAGGATACTATGTTGGAACATCCGGAGATAAGGTTACTGCACATGAGATCAAAAAGTATATAAGATGTTACCAGCACCACACAGAACAGTTAGAGCGCTTTGCTAAGGAGTGAGAAAAAGCTCACTAACAAACCACAACCCTTGGGTGGTGGCTGTTGACTATTTTTAAGTGGTTTTGTGTCTCAAAAATTTAAATTACCCAATATTCAAGATGCATTTGAGGAATACGAAAAAAAGACAAGTGGCTTAAGGTTCAGATTGTTTGTTCATAAAAATGAGGTGATTCAGTAACAAGGAGAACTCCTTGGATGCTCGAAAACAATAGTCAAAAACAGGCTTCTTCCGAAAGCCTATATAAGAAAAAGTCTCACGTACAGTTTAAGGTATTATTGAGATTACCAAAGAGTATGGGTGATCTGTTGCCCAAGCTGTTTAGATTTCTTTATGACTTTGTGTTTCATATTTTCTTGTGCGTGATATCTATTATTTGTTTATTTCCGCTTTATTTTATGCTTCTATCTTCCTTTAAAACCCAGAGGGAGTATATTTTAGATCCCTATTATCTGCCGCTCCAATTCACTTTACAGAATTTTATGGAGGTGATTATTAAAGAGAATTTTCTAAAACTTTTTTTAAATAGCAGCATTTTGATGATATCTTCTACTATTTTGGGTCTCATTTTGGCTTGTTTCGCTGCATATGCTTTTGCAAAATTTACATTTAAAGGTAAAAATAAGATTTTTTCAATCGTAGTTTCGCTAATGGGTATACCTCCTATCGTTGTTCTGATACCTCTATTCGTACTTATGAGCAGGTTAAAGTTACTTAATACTTATCAGTCAGTAATCCTAATTTATATGGGGTTCATAATCCCATTTTCTATATTTGTCCTGACTAATTTCTTTAGTGCAATTCCAAATGAAATGTTAGAAGCGGCCAGGATAGATGGATGCAGTCGATTCCGGATTCTATTTGAAATGATTCTACCCTTATCTAAGGCTCCTCTTATCACCTTATTTATCGTAAACGGTTTATGGGTATGGAATGAGCTTTTAATCGCTTTAGTTTTTTTACAAAAAGAGTCTATGCGGACTCTAATGGTAGGAATTGCAATGCACAAAGCCAGATACCTAATGAACGTTCCGCTTGTGATGGCCGGTTCAACGGTAGCAGTAATACCGATACTAATAATGTTCATGATAGGTCTGAGATTCTTTGTAAAAGGACTTACAGGGGGCATGGTTAAATAACTTCCATCTTATGCTAAATTTTATTTTGAATTGCGTTAACAGAAGGAATCATAGTGGAGACTGACGGTTTCCCTATAATTCATGTTAAACCTAGCGCTCGCAAGGTATATTTGTTGTGTATGTGCAGTCTTTCTTTGAACTTACTCATGAAAGTAAAGAACGCAAGGATATGTATGTAAGATAATGATATAAGTTTTATGAGGCTCAGATTAATGAGGTATTTTTTATCGGTTGACTTGGGAACTATCTCTGTGAAGGTTACCTTATTTAATGTAAAGGGAAAGATTGTATCTATCCAAAGCGGCAAGTCGGAGTATTTTATTAAGGGAGATAGAGTAGAAATTGACATACGCAAGTATTGGAAATTATGCTTGAGTTTAATCAAACGGTTGATAGTGGAAAATGATGTTGCTAAGAGAAGCTTAAAGTGTTTAATTTTCTCTGGGCAAAGTGATACCCTGGTAGCTGTGGATCGAAGGGGATTGCCTCTTATCGACGGGATTAGTTGGTTGGACAACCGTTCAAAGGAGGAGGCAAAATTGATTTTCGAAAACTTCGGAGCAGATTATATACACAAAAAAACAGGGCAATTTGACTGTATCCCAACTTGGATGGCAACTAAGATCTTCTGGCTTCGAAGGAATAGCTATGACCTGTTTAAGAAAGTCCATAAATTCTTGAATGTGGAGGATTATTTCACATACAAGCTTACAGGTAATTATATTACGGATTATACACTACCTTCCGATTCTCTACTCATGGATGTGAATAAGGGCAAATATTGGAATGAGATGTTGGATTTTATAGGGGTGGATGAGAAAAGGTTGCCAGCAATTGTTCAGCCGGGGAAAGTTCTGGGGAAAATAAGTGAGAAAATTGCCGAAGAAATAGGTCTAAAATCTGATGTCTTAGTTTGCCAGGGAGGGCTGGATCATGCTATTTCAATGATAGGATGCGGAAATATTCAAGAAGGTATGTGCAGTGAGAGTACAGGTGGTGCACTAGGTATGTGTATAACCTGGAAAGATAAACCGGAAGTGAGCTCTATTAGAAATTTGCCCATCATGAAACATGTATTAGACGATATGTATTACTTTTTCCCATGGAGCCCTACTGCTGGTTTAGTTATTGAATGGTATGCAAATAATTTTTTCCCTAAGATTCGTAAGAAGCACGATTTTTATGAAAAACTAAATGAGGAAATGTTAAAGAAAACAAAGCCTGGGTCTGAAGGAATAGTTTTTTTGCCTTTTCTACTTGGTGCAGGGAGCCCTGGAATAAAAAGCAGTCCGAAAGGTCTGATTTATGGCCTACGTCTAAATCACAGTAAGTACTTGGTTTTGCGGTCAATATATGAATCAATTGGTTTTATGATCAAAAGAAACTTGGAGTTTCTAGAGGAAAACAACGTCAAAATCAGGGAAATAGTAACTATTGGTGGAGGGGCAAAAAGTAATGTTTTAAATCAAATAAAAGCGGATGTTACTTGTAAAAAAATATTGCTTCCAGAAACTACGGAGTGTGTATCTCTCGGAAATTTTATTCTTTGTGCCGTTTCCACAAATGTTTTTAGCAATATAAGGGAGGCAATAGAAAAGATCGTGCGGTATAAGAAAATCTTTTCACCAGATGTAAAAACATTAGAAATTTATAAAAAAAATTTTGACTTATATAAAAAACTCATTGAATTGGTCAAACATCTACAATAAGAATGGTAGTATACTAATAAGTGTGTAAATTCTTGAAAGCTTGACCCATAAAGAAAAATGGCTTATTCTTCCATGATGAACAAAGAATATAGCTCTTCTCTTAAAAGAAGAGCTAAGAAAGGAGGAATAAGCCATCATGAGAAGTATAGCAGAAAAAGTAGTGCAAGGTCAAGAGGAGCTGGAAAAACTCGAAAACAAGGATGTAGAGCAATATCTGGAGCGTATTGATCCGGAGAAGTTCTGGGAAGAGATAGGGAGAATGATCAGACAGGGTATCCGGATTACCCTGGAGAAGACCATTAGTTATGAATTCAAGCAGTTCATTGGAGCCTTGGAGTGATGAGAGGAGCCCAGAAAGAAAAGATGTTCGCAATGGCTATCGCTCTCGTGATTTTGGGACTATCTATGGGGTAATTGAAGACATCCAAATTCTAAAGAGATGAGGAATAGCTCTTTCACAACTTGGATCCTGCCCCGTTTTAAGAGGCGATCAGGAAGAATTGGTCGCCTTATCTCTTGAGATATTCTTAAGGGGTTTGAGCACCCGGGATATAAAGAAAATAAGCAAGCACATCTATGGTGAGACCTACAGTGCTTCTCTTGTATCTCGATTCAATAAGGAGTTGGGAGAAGCTCTTTCCCTTTGGCTCAATAGGCCTATTGAGAGGAGGATTGAGTATCTTTACTTAGATGGGGTTAACCTTTCCTTGAAGAGAGATAGAGCTTCAAGGAAAGCCCTTTTATGTGCTGTGGGCATCACCGAGACCGGAGATAAAGAGTTTTTGGGCTTTCTATTAGGGGGAAGGGAATCTCAGGTATCTTGGGAGAATCTTCTTTTAAGGCTAAGAAATCGCGGCCTTAGTGAGAAACAGCTCTCGTTAATCACCGTGGATGGAAATCCGGGCCTTCTGGCGGCCCTAGGAACCTGTTTCCCCGATGTAAAAGTTCAGCGATGTACGGTCCATAAACTCAGAAACATTGCTAATCACTGTCCTCGAGCTGTTCAGACTAACGTTATGGCCGATGTGAAGAGAGTAATCTACGCTACCAGTAAGAAGGAAGCATTGAAGGAATTCCAAGCCTGGAAGAGGCGCTATCAAAACCTTGCTCCAAAGGCTGTTGCCTGTCTTGAGAAAGATCTGGATGAGACGCTGCAGTTCTTTGATTTTCTCTATAGAATGTGGGTATCTCTTCGAACCACCAACGTCATTGAACGTGTCTTTAGGGAGTTTCGTCGCAGAACCAAGGTCATGGATACATTTCCCACAGAGGAGTCTTGTATCCGGATTATGTTTTCATTAGTCCAGATGATTAATGAAGATTGGAAGAGTAAGCCAATGAAGAACTTCACATAGTTTACACACTAATGTTGACACGACTTAAGAATTACTCAATACACTTTTGAAATGGAAGAACTTAGTAAAAAGAAGTTCCAGGATATGCGGAAACCTCTGAGGAGGATAAAGATAGAATGAATACAAGATTAAAAGATACATTCTATGCATATTTATACATACTGCCTTCTATAAGTGTTTTGGTTTTCATTTTTTTGTACCCGTTAGTTCAGGTATTTATCAACAGTTTCTATAGAATGTCGGGGATTAGAGATATATTCATAGGTCTTGAAAATTACAAGTTCTTACTTTTTGATGATCTTGTATTTAAGCAAGCAGTACTAAATAATTTAATTCTTTTGATTTCAATTCCTATTCTGACTTTTTTATCTATTTTATTCGCCTTCATTTTTCATCAGCAGTTTAGGGGATACAAGGTGTATCAAGGTATCGTTTTTGTTCCATATGTTCTACCCATCGTTGTTGTGGGCGTCGTTTTTGGATATGTACTTAGGTTAAATGGAATATTAAATTTCGTTTTGAGAAAAGTTAGTTTGGGTTTTTTAGCCTTAGACTGGCTAGGTAGCTCTAAAATTGCTATTTATTCTTTGATGGGAGTTATTATCTGGAGAGAGGCTCCCTTCGGGATAATTCTGTTCTTGGCCAGACTGGGTTCTTTGAATGAAAGTATTTTCGATGCTGCTAATGTAGATGGAGCAAATTGGTTTCAAACATTGATTTATATTACTGTACCCCAGCTCAAAAGTACTATAGGTTTTTATGTCATTTATAATTTTATAATCCTTTTCGCCTGGGTATTTAATTATGTCTTTGTTATGACCTCTGGAGGCCCTGGTTTTTCTACCAGAGTTCAGGAATTACTAATATACAACTATGCTGTTCCCAAAAGGATGCCCGGCATGGCATCAGCAGCAGCAGTGTTCCTATTTCTAGAAGTTATAATATTTGTTTATTTACAGTTTAGGTTTAGAAAAGGGTTAATCGAAGGTGGGGAATAATTTAATTAGAGAGTCTAACCAAGGCCTGTGGGATTTGCCTGAATGTGTCTCTGTAAAAGGATCTATTTTTTTTTAAGCTGGATAAAAAATTGGCTACGGAAGTACCGAATCGAACTCTCGTGCATGTTCTGGTGCGAGAAACTAATACTAGGAGTAGTTATTACCCTGGATTTTCCTGGCCATCTTCACTTAGTCAGTTTTCTTTGCTCTGGTCTTATCGACTGCCGTGTGGTATTTCTTAAGAATCATGGAAGAGACTTTTTAAATGGACTGAGGTGGTTTAAGAACTCCCTTTTTCTACTGAAAAGTGGAAAAAGAATTTATAAATAAGAGGTAAGTTGGGTGAAAAAAAGTAGAAGTTGAATAGAAAAGTACAAATATCAGACGAATTCTGCTTATCTCGATTGGCTCTTTGACAAAACAAAAAAGACTCATTCATAAAGAGACTAGATTTACCGAACTACCTGAAGGGATCGGTATTAGGGGGAGATCTTCTTCTCTGAATCAGGAAAAGAATAAAAGCCGACACCTTAGGAACTTCCAATTTTTTCTTGTAGGATTTATCCCAGGTCTTCAGATACTTCATAAGGCTAAGGGTAATTCCTATAACAAAACGCATCACCCGTTTTAGGAGGGTAGTGATACAGGCCATGGTTGCCTCAATAGAAGCCATGCTTAATCCATAGATGCGGGGAGAGTCCAAAATATCTAAATCAGAGGATTTGCAAGTTCCATTGGAGCGCTCAGAAGCCGAGCGAAGGTTTCTAATCTTTTTCCATCGATCTGAGCACCTGGGAATCTCTGAGATGAGTCTGGGATGAGCCTTAATGGACATATGAGTACAGTAGCCGCATTCTGTGCCAAGATACTTACAAGCCTCTATGGGATTGGGTACAGCTAGGGATGAGGTTAAACACTGTTTTCGGCAGACAAAGGATACTCTTTTCTTCTCCTTATCATATCCATTGGGCTTACATAATACTCCACAAGGAGCAAAGGGAGTTCCCTTATCATCATAGCCTCTTTTTTGA
>Ga0209979_1004039_pt1 | contig 12400 bp, 6 predicted proteins | sample AnhtaG_FD_183114 | JGI IMG/M metagenome (GOLD analysis project Ga0209979, IMG submission 183114) | Deep subsurface microbial communities from Anholt, Denmark to uncover new lineages of life (NeLLi) - Anholt_01485 metaG (SPAdes) (version 2) | ecosystem: Environmental > Aquatic > Marine > Oceanic >...
TTTTGAGGAATTCTGCATGCCGATTATTCGGAAGGAAGCGAAACTTTTCAAGCACAATGTGTTTCATCTGGATGGCCCGGGAGTAACCCGACACATTGACGCCATCCTTACCCTGCCTAACCTGCAGACCATAGGTAGGAAGGCTGGAAGGAATATTATTAATCATTGCTAATTCATATTTTGTCTTAGCTACGCTTAATATTCTGCCTAAACCTTGAGTATGATGTTTCATAACGCGTTGAACTAACAACCCGGAGGTCGTTGGTTCAAATCCGGCCCCCGCTACCATCTTATTCTTCCTTTTTCCCCGTTATTTGAGATATTTATGGAATCTCTTGTTTGCACCTTCCGATCAAATCATCCAATTTCTGCTTCTGATCATCGGGAAGAGAATCGTAGTATTTTTGTTTGTAAAGAGTCAACGTGCTCAGCGCTTTATCTTTATCCCCCTTATCGAGATAGGTTAAACCTAAAACATAAAGCGCCTCATTAAGCTTATCGTCTAAATCGAGGGCTTTTCTAAAGGAAGCGATGGCATAATCATAGCGGCCTAATAGCCTGAGTGCTTTGCCTGAACCTACATAAGAAAATGCATAATCAGGGTCAAGCTTAACGGCTGTTTGAAAACTCCGTAGTGCTTTCTGGAGCATCGTTTTGTCTTTTTTTTTCACGGCAAGGGAAAACTGAGCTTCGCCAAGATTGGCAAAAAGTAACTGAGATTCAGCGTCGATCGAAAGGGCCTTTTCGTACTGATCTACAGCTTTCTCAAAATTCCTTGTTTTATAATATGCATTTCCCAACAAATTCCATATCGCTGGGTCGTATTCCATCTGAAGGTAGCTCTTTCCGTGAAAAGCCTGAATAATATTTTTATACTGTCCAGCCTCCTGGAGACCGTACAACAAGGAGAAAAAGACGAAATAGTTGGAGGGAACATTTTCATGCCCGATCTTCAGAACCTCAATAGCATCTCTCAGCCTTTTCTCTTTTTTGTATAAATCGGCAAGATTAATATAGGCGACAGCAAGATCCTTTCTTTCTGTGATAATATTCTTTAACGTCTCGAATCCTTGTTTTTTATTCCCCTCTTCGTACCGTTCAAGGGCCTCCATGGCTTGGTTATAATACGGAAGACGCATTTTGACATCGTCATCCCGTGTAAAATTTCCCTTTCTCGTATCCGGAGAGCTTGAGACATACCCCAGGCTTCTCAATTTTTCTAGTGATTCATTGTCAAGTCTCTCTACTGCTCTCTCGCTTTCGGGAGATATATAGTCACTCATGATTTTCTCTAACCGTTTTTCAAATCTATCTAATTTCCTTTTCGCAGCGAGGTTGTTCTTCTCATCAAAATCCGCACCCAAATCATAAAGCTCTGGAATAGGGGAGCTGGTATACTTCTCCTTATTAAAAACAAATCCCCTGAGTGGTGCCCAGCCTTTACTGTAGTAGGGATGGAGAGACTCAAAATAGATAGGTTTTTGGGGCGCCTTTTTTCCCTTCAGAACCGGGACAAGCGAGACGCCCTGAAGAAAGGACGGTTTTTCGAGATTGAGAATATCGCACACCGTGGGGAATATGTCGATATGACTGACATAGTGCTCAACCCGGCGTTTCTCAAATCCTGGAGAGGTTATGATCAGGGGAATCCAGATCGTCGTGTTATAGGCAAAAAAGCCGTGCGTTTTTTCACCATGTTGTCCCAATGATTCACCGTGATCTCCGGTAAAAATAACGAGAGTATTTTCGAATAGATTGTTTTCTTCCAGGTAGGCAAAAAATCTTCCCAGGACAAAATCAACATAGGCCACCTCTCCTGTGTAAGGATGCTCTTTGTATTGAAACAGGAACGGCTCTGGAGGTTCATAGGGATCATGAGGATCCCAGCAATGAATCCAGAGAAACCAGGGAGCATTCCGCTTCTTCAGCCAGCCAAGGGCTCTCTCGACAACGACTTCACCTCTCCTCTCTTCTGACATGAAGTCCTGGAATGGCAGGCGGTCCATCTCATCATCGTAAGTATCAAACCCCTGGTTAAGACCAAATTTCGCATGGAGAGGAAAAGCCCCGATAAAAGCTCCGTTGGAGTAGTCATGATCCTTCAAGTACTCGGCTAGCGTAAGAAATTCTTCTCGCACCACAAAATTTACATTATCATGCACACCGTGATAAGGAGGTGTTGTCCCGAGGAGAATATTGGCATGGGAAGGTAATGTGGTGGACGTATTGGCAAAGGCCCTCGAGAAAAGGACGCCCCTCTCTGACAAGCTATCGATGTTTGGCGTATCGAGATGTTCGCTACCGTAACAACTCAGCCAATCCGCTCTGAGAGTATCTATCGTTATGAGGAGGACGTTCAATTTTTCTTTTTTGGTTCCCAGCGATGGATACGCCTGACAGGCTGAGACGAAAAAGAGAATCAATACATGTATCAAAATAGATATTGTGAAAATTTCTAGCTTTTTTTTGTTCTTTTCTCTACTCATCCAAGCACTCGTTTGTATCATGCCCGAATCGTCATTTAAAAATTGAGAGCCAATCCGCAGGCACTGCTGATGGTAACAAATATGCCTCCTTTAGTATCCGAGCAAAAATGTATCCGTACTTATCTGTTTTCAGTTAACAGCAGCAGTTTTCCGTTTAAGGCACCATCATATTCCCCATTTTCTATACTGATCTTTCCATTAACAATCACGTGTTTGGTTCCAGTGCTGTACTGGCGTGCATCAGTAAATGTAGCATTGTCCTTGATAGTATCAGGATCGAATATGGCTATATCAGCTTTGAATCCTTTCTTTAGCAGCCCTCTGTTTTTCATCTGAAGTAAATCGGCGGGAAGAGAGGTCATCATTCTAACAGCATTCTCCAGTGTTAAAACCTTGTCCTCCCGAACGTACTTGCGAAGTACTCTGGCTTGACTGCCAAAAGCGCGTGGGTGAGCAGTTGTAGGGATGTCAGTTTTCTTCACAATTGGTAAAGCGTATCCATCGCTGGCAAACATCAGCCAATCATATTTCATCACATCTCTCATGTCATCCTCGGACAAGACTCCACAAGAGGTGTATATGTCAGGTTCATCAATAACCAAATCTGCCACGATGTCGAAGGCATCTCTATTTTGTTCCGTTGCAAGATCTGAAATGATTTTTCCAATCAAATGGGTATTTTTCTTTGCCGCAACAATTCCATAACTATCCCAGCCCGATATTGCTAAAGGACTTGGATCATGTGGGCTTCCTTCAAGAACCGATTTTTTAATCTTCTCCCTTTTTGATTTATCAGACAGGGCTTTGGAAAGCTCATCTATATACATCTCTTTCAATTCTTCCATCTCCGCATTTGACAAATTTTCATCCCTCATTTTTTTTCTCAGTTCTGCAAACGGTTCCATATCACCAGGAAGACGAAAACAAGACCACCCGGCGTTTTTTGAAATCGATATAAGGGGTCCGCCTGATGGGTATTCGTAAGGATAAATATCTGCAGTCATTTGAATTCCATGAGTACGGGCGTCATTTATCGCTTTTGCGGCATCTTTAAGTTTCCCCCAGTTATTCTTTCCACACACTTTGAAATGAGTTGTATGCACTCGCACCCCGGTTTCTTCGCCGATTCTTACGGTTTCTTTTGTGGCTTCCAGGACACCATCAAACTCATTTCTCTGATGTGTATGGTAAATCCCGCCAAACTCACCAACCACTTTTGTTACGGCGATGATTTCTTCGGTCGTAGCATAGCGGTCAGGGATATACTCTAAACCAATACTCATACCCCAGGCACCTTCCCTCATGGCCTGTCGGATGATTTCCTTCATTTCCTCAATTTCTTCAGATAAGGCCTTGCGTGCCTCCACCCCCATGACCTCTTTCCGGGCTACACCAAATCCAACTAGAGGAATAACGTTTGTTCCGATTTCCTGATTCTCCCATTTAGCCTTTATCTCGGCAATTTTAAAAGTGCCCTCTCCGTCGGGGCCTGTTTGAACTGTGGTTGTCCCCTGAATTAAATAATTCAGATTAGCATTGGCATCAACTTTCCATAATGCCTCAGCACAGTGAGTGTGAATGTCAATAAACCCTGGGGAAACAACCAATCCTTCGGCATCTATGGTTTTAATGGCCGTTTTTCCAGTAAGATCTCCTATCCCGGCAATAGTATCGCCAATGATTCCAATGTCACCCTCATATGCATTGTCTCCTGATCCATCAACGATCATTCCGTTCGTAATGAGAATGTCAAAATCTTGAGCACCTTTTTTTTGACACACGACAAAAGAAAGCAGCAAAACTGCCAGTATACTAAAAATTACTAACCATCGTTTAGACAATTGTTCTCTCCTTTTTTTGGAAAATTTTAATATCTTGATTGTAATGAAGCGCTGATATCAGCTATTCCCGGGTCAGCGATGTTAGTGCTTATTTGTTTTCCGTTAGCAGCAACAGCTTCCCGTCGAGAGCACCTTCATATTCACCATTTTCTATGCTAATTTTTCCGTTGACAATCACGTATTCAGTCCCCGTGCTGTACTGGCGCGCATCGGAGTGAGTGCCGTTATCCCTGACGGTTTCAGGGTCGAATATAACTATATCAGCCTTGTAACCTTTCATGAGCAGTCCTCTATCCTTTATCTGTAGGAAAGAAGCAGGAAGGGAGGTCATCTTCTTGATGGCATTCTCCAGTGTCAGTAGCTTCTCTTCTCTTACGTACTTACGGAGTACTCTGGCTTGACTGCCAAAAGCGCGGGGATGCCCAATCCTGGGTACGTCGGTCTCCTTTAAGATAGGCGATGCGTCCCCATCACTTGAAAACATCAACCAGTCTTGTTTCATCGCATACTTCATGTCGTCCTCCGACATGACTCCACAAGCGACGTACAGATCGGGTTCATCAATGACTAAATCTACAGCGAGATCAAAGGGATCTCTTTTTTGTTCCTTGGCAATGTCTGATAGGATTTTTCCAATTAGATGCGTGTTTTTCTCGGCAATTGTAACCAAATAACTATCCCAACCCGCTAAGGCTACAGAACTAGGTCTATGAGGCTCCCCCTCGAGTACTGATTTCCTGATCTGCTCCCGTTTTGATTTATCAGCGAGGGCCTTTGCCAGCTCATCCACATACTGCTCTTTAAGCTTCTCCCTCTCCGGATCTGGCAGATTCCGATCCCTCATTTTCTTTCTGAGTTCTGCAAATGGTTCCATGTCATTCGGAAGATGAAAAGGGGCCCAACCAGAGTTTCTGGCAATCGGCAGAATTCGCCCTCCTGATGCATAGTGATAGGGATACATATCTGCAACGACGTATACTCCCCTGGTCCGGGCGTCGTTAATCAATTTGACAGTCTCTTTCATCTTCCCCCAGTAATCCTTTCTACATACTTTGAAGTGGGATACATTGGCTCGCACTCCGGCTTCTTCGGCGATTCGGATAGTTTCTTGAGTGGATTCAGGTACACGATCAAACTCATTGCGCTGGTGGCTGGCATAAACCCCTCCAAACTCGCCAACGACTTTTGTGACTTCGATGATTTCTTCGGTAGCTGCATAACGGCCGGGTATATATTCTAAACCTGTACTCATCCCCCAAGCGCCTTCCTTCATCGCTTGTCGAACAATCTCCTTTATCTTATCCAGCTCCTCTGGTGTAGCACCGCGCGGTTCCACGCCCATGACTGATCTGCGGACTGTGCCGAATCCAACCAGATGGACGGCATTTGTTCCGATTCCTTGTTTTTCCCATTTGTCTTTGGTCTCAGCAATCTCAAATGTCCCATCACCACAGTTGCCTGTAACTACTGTTGTTGTCCCCTGGATCAGATAGTTCAAGTTCGCATTGGCATCGGGCCTTCCTAATCCTCCATCACAGTGAGTGTGAACGTCGATAAATCCGGGGGAAACCGCCAGTCCCTTGGCATCGATGGTTTTAGCGGCACTTTTTCCAGAAAGGTCTCCAATCTCGACAATGGTATCCCCAGTTATGCCAATGTCGCCATAAAACCAGGGATTTCCTGTTCCGTCAATGATTTTCCCATTCTTTACAAGGATGTCAAATTCTCCGCTCTTGCATCCGGTCAAAGAAAACATCATCATTGTCAAAGCACTGAAGAGTATTAGCCACCGTTTAAACATTATTGCCTCCTATTTTTAAAATTACATTCATCTTCCCTTTTTGGCTCGAGTAGACGCCCACTCCTAAAACCGTTGCACTTATTTAAATTCAAGGTTTGCTTGCCCTAAATCCGGGATTTGTGGCCATTGTACATATCTGACGAAACCACGAAAACTTTTTCCCCTATCTTCTTGCTGTCGTTCCTTTGATCCTACTCACCAAATCACTCAATGCATATTTTAGAGGTATAATCATCATATGAATAGGGGATTGACCTGTAATCTATATTCTACTATTTCGCATCCTGGCAAGCTCTGCATAACCTGGGGAAAAAGTTTTCGTAAATACAGTTGTACTCCAGGATTTAGGATGGGGCGGCGATATTTGGTTATCCATACAATATGGTACTCTTGGCAATATGCAGTGTGTTTAAATAATCTAACTTCTACTGCCCTAGCAAAGCATATCGCCGCCTACACCTTCACCAAAGGGCAAACCTGTGGAACTCTGCCTATAGAACTCTGCGCTCCGGATTCTTAGAAGTAAAATCGAACTCCAAGCCTAAACTCTCTCCCGTAATTAACATCATAGGCCTGTCCAAAATCAGGATTTGTTAATCGGGTTTGTACGTTTGTTGCTTTTTGTCGATTAAAAACATTGTAAACATCTAAGTAGCCTGCTAATCGTAGATCACCTTTGATTGTGAAACTCTTTTCCATTCTTAAATCAAGAGCTATGTAAGAAGGAAGTTTATTAGAGCCTGGTTTTTCGATATTAACCGAAGGATTGCCTCCAACAGGAGCTCTTACCCATGCTTCCCATCTGCCAGCTCCCGTGAATGCAGATCTCCAACTGAAGGTGGGGCTGAGTTTGATATCCCATGGTAAGAGAAATGTTCCGTACACCTTAAAAATATGAAATGGATAAGCAACAGGTTCTCCACCCCAACGATCAAAAGCCACCAGAGCGTTTGGATCCGTGCCAGTGGGCCATGATTTTTCCTTTCCATATGAATAAGAAGCATTAAGCATCCAATTGTTTGAAAATCTTTTTTCAAACTCAGCGATGAAGCCCATATACGTTTTTTTACTCTCCCTTTCTATATAAGGAGTAAGATCTGGTCGGGGATTGGCCACTAAGTATGAATCTGCCCCAGTAGTTCGATCATATATATCATATGTTTGATCTTGTCCCTGTTCATCTTGAAATGTGAAATCAATTAATGTAAATACTTCACCTATGTTTACTCGAGAAATAGAATTATACCATCTCTTCCATACAAAGGATAAGGCAACAGATGTATCTCTCATCAGTTCTCTTTCTATTCCTAGAGAGAACTGATCTAAAGAAGGCATTTTTATATCTGGATCTATAGTAGTTGGATTAGAATAAGGATCTCTGTATATCTCAACTTTACTGCCATCCGGCATAACCTCATACATGACCCAATCCTGCTCCCCAGCACTCGCATCATCAAATATACCTGTTATGAATTTGTCATAGAATCTTCCGTAATGAGCTTTCAGCGCCGTTTTGTGGTCCCCAAAAACATCCCAAGCAATACCTAATCTCGGTGCAAAACCACTGGTTTTAAATACTTCATTCGAAGTTTCAAGAGTACCTCTGTAATAATTGAAACGTATTCCGGGATTGATTGTAAGATTACCAATTTTCCAACTGTCCTGAACAAAAGCAGATACTCTAATACCCTTAGGTTTTACATCGAGGGCCCAGGTGTAAGCATAATCATAGGAATAACCATAGAATTCAACATTGTCTCTATAATAATAACCACCGTTGTAGTGAATATAATAATCAGTTGCAATATGGTCAACTTCAAGGCCAAATTTAAAATCATGAGATCCTGCAATAAAATCATCAGCATGATGGGATAATGATACATTTGCAGAATAACGAGGGGAATCCTCTTGTATCCTAAATCCGTAATTTACACTGTGAATTCCTGTGGAATCATCAACATGTCCGGCTTCATCCGAATAGCCCCCCAAGCCAAACCTTTGTACTGACCATCCAAGTGTAGTTTCTATAAATGTCTTGTCTGAAAAAGAATGGAGCATTCTGATGTTGAGAACCGAAGATGGCTCACGTTCCCAAGGTGCTGCTTCATAAGGCCAATAAATATCCTGGTATTGATGTTCCATCTTAAAATAGTCCATTACAAAGAAAGCCGAGAGTCTAGTGGACGTAGTAGGTTGAAAGGTAAATTTAAGAATGCCTGTTGGGAGATACTTGTAGTATTTTGCCGGACCTCCTTCTGCAGTACTTTCATAACCAAATTTTCTGTAAGTTCCTGAACCAAAGAACCAGAGCTTATCCTTAACAATGGGGCCTCCGATTAGGAAAGATCCGTATATTAAGCTCTCCTTCGGGGAAACTTCTATTAATTCATAGAAGGGATCACTGCGATCGATGTTTTCCTGTTGCCAAGCAAAATCCGCGTAATTAAATTGTATCATCCCATCAAGAGTATTTCCTCCGCTCTTTGTAACAAGACTCAGATGAAGGCCATCAAAACCATCGTATTCAGCCGCGGCACCCAGGCCTGTTACTTCTGCCTCCGAAAAAATATTAGAGTCCGATTCCATCCAGCTATCCCCAAAGCCAGCGTGAGAAAACTCCACACCGTCCATTGTATAAGCATTCCCGGCCCTTGTTGTACCCCCATAAGCCTTAATCCCATGCCAACCTGCTACATAGGTGCCAGGTGCAAGATCCATCGCAAAATATTGATAAGAATCGCGAGAAAAAATAACATCTTTTATTGTTGACTCTGGAATGTGAGAAGTAGCAACTGATGAATCTTTGACATCAATAAGAGGGGCGACAGCTATTACTGTAACCTCTTCATCTAACGTCCCTATCTTGAGAACAAAATCAACAATCAAAGTTTGTCCGACAAACAACCTGATGCCTTCTCTCCTTTGAGCTGTAAATCCTTGAAGTGATGCCTCAGTACTATAAGTTCCTGGCACGAGTCCTACAAATCTGAATTTACCGTCCGCATCTGTAATTCTACTCCGAGCGCCTCCAATCATGTCGGGAGAGGAGAGTCTAATCTCAACTCCTGGAAGTGCATTCTCCTCATCGTCGACGACTCTACCTTCCAAAGCACTTGACACTTTAGACTGCGAATAAGACATACTCCAGAGAAGACCAAATGCCAGAACTAATACAATTGCTCTCTTGAACTCTTTCATTTAAACCTCCTATTCCTTGTATTTTCATACCCTGGGAAAGATTCCCTTTCCCCCTTACCTTCATAGATACATATCTTTTCCGTTATATCCACCTCCTCTCATATCAAATTAACAATATTACAAATTTAATTAGTGGTTTTCGCGATGACTGAAATAATAATTCTCCAACTCTTTTTACCTATCTAAAAAAATTAAGCAAAAAACGTCAGGATGTCAAGCAATAATATCCATTAATGAAGAACTATCCAAATTATTAAACATAATATGTTAAATCGTAAAGATAGTAGAGGTTATTATCATCTAAATGTCCAATCGAAAGTTTTCGAGATTTAATGTTATAATTATTGCTTCTTTTGAAGGGATTTGCAAAGTTTGATGTCTGGAAATAACTTATTTTACATGTCAAATGCATAGGACAATTGTCGAAAAGGACTTCCATAAAGTTTACATTCTGATTAATGTTTGATAATTTATTATAATATGAAGTCTATGAAGATAGAAGAGTTAGACAGGAAAATTTTAAACGTGCTGAATAGGGATGCACGCATGAGTTTTCGTCGGATAGCCAAAGAGCTCAAAATCTCACCCACCACACTCTATAATAAAGTAAAGAAACTTGAAAAATCAGGAGTTTTAAAAGGGTATATTCCTCTGATCGATACGGAATCTGTTGGTTATGATCTTACGGCTATTATTAGTCTTCGTGTCAGACAGGAAAAGGACGTTGAGGTTCAGAAAGCGATAGCTAAATTTCCTCAAGTTGGAGCTGTTTATGAAGTCACAGGGGATTGGGATTTGATTCTTGTATGTTATTTTAAAGGGCGTGATGATCTTACAAATTTTTTAAAGAAAGAACTCCCTTTATCGAATATCGAACGAGCTATTACCCATCTGGTGCTGAATGTCGTAAAAGAAGAGAAACGAGTTCCTGTTTAATTGTCCAAAGTGTAAATAAAGTGGGAGAGAGAGCAGGCTAACTCAGCGTTATATTACGATAAAAAGAGCAAATCCCTAAAATCAGCAATTGAACATTTAGGTAATGAGAAAGTCTAATATCGCTACGATTAAACATATTTTGCTTAATAATTTGGATAAACTTTCATTTAAAGATATTATTGCTTGACATCCTAAAGTTTTTTACTTAATTTTTTTAGATACTTAAAGAGTAGGAGACTTGTTATAGTTTCGAAGTGAATACCTAACCTAACAATATTCTACTTAAGGAGAAAATAGTGATTCAAGAAGCCAAAAAAACAGTTGTTAGTTCCTGGAATGAATGGGATCCGCTGAAGCATATCATTCTCGGTCGTGCCGACGGCACTATGGTCCAGGCTCCTGAGACCGCCATTCAACGCGATTGGCCCGAAGATGGATTCCCCTTGGGCACATACGGGCCTTACCCCCAGGAAATGGTAGATAATGCCAACGAACAGTTAGACAATTTTGCCAAAATTCTTGAGAGCCGTGGCATTCGCGTTGATCGGCCGACTCCGATCGATTTCAGCCAGACGGTTCAAACCCCCGATTGGAAACAGGAAACGATGTTTGGCTGCGGACCGGTTCGGGACATACTGCTCACAGTTGGCAACGAAATTCTGGAAGCGACGATGTCCTACCGTAGCCGCTGGTTTGAGTTTCTTTGCTACCGCCCTTTGTTCGAACGATACTTCAAAGAAGATCCAAACTTTCGCTTTGAAGCGGCGCCCAAACCGCGTTTATCAGAACGCACTTACAAGAAAGACTGGTGGAAGGAATGGAACTCATTAAGCGAAGAAGAGCAGTGGGAGCGTGCGGAAAAAGGCGATTGGGTAATCTCTGAAAAGGAACTGCTATTTGATGCTGCCGATGTTGTTCGCTACGGTAGAGACCTTTTTGTCCAGAAGTCAATGGTTACCAATGACGCTGGAATTGACTGGCTGGGGCGTCACTTTCCTGACCATCGAATCCATAAGGTGGGGCGTAGGGAACTCCTGCCGTGGCATATGGACACAACCCTTATACCGCTTCGTCCCGGCATTGCGCTCATCAATCCAACACGACCCCCTCTCGGTAAGGTGGAATTAGATCTATTCGAGAAGAATGATTGGGAAATTCTGGAAGCCCCAAAAGCGCTTCTCGAGAAGAAATATCCGTTGGATTTCTGCAGCTGGTGGCTGAGCATGAATACTCTTGTACTCGATCCCAAGACCATCTGTGTTGAAGCCAGTGAGATCCCTACCATGGAGTTGTTCGATAAACATGGCTTTGAAGTTGTTCCAGTCCCGTTCTATAAAGTATCACCATTTGGGGGCGGGCTTCACTGCTGTACGGCAGATGTTTACCGGGAAGGGACCTGTGAAGATTACTTCCCGAAACAGATTGAGGGTTTCTAAAATTCTAGGCTCTTCAATTTTTTCTATGGCAAAACAACATGCATATTGAATTTTATTATTGTAAAAAAACAGGACTTCCAAGATGAGAGAACCAAAAAAAGTATTGGAAAATACTATTAAGAGATGCAGGGAAAAAGATATCATCATTCCCACCTATGAGGAAATGGCTCATCCTGAAAAGATTCCCCAGGGCATAAACGATGAACTTCGAAACATTGGATTATGGGACCTCCATGCACGAAACCTTTTTAGGATCACATGGAAGAATGAACCGGTGAAATCCGGAGGCGGGTTTGGCGACGTTAATTACATGGAAATTCCGAAGGAATTAACAGGCATTAAAGCCAGAATCATAATGCTGATTGGAAAATATTTCCCTACAGGGTCTCATAAAGTCGGAGCCACATTCGGGCCTCTTGTGGAAAAATTGGTAAGAGGTGCTTTTGATCCGACGACTCAGAAAGCTTTGTGGCCTTCTACAGGAAACTACTGTCGAGGCGGAGCATATGATTCTTATCTTCTTGCTTGTCCAAGCATTGCAGTGTTACCTGAAGGGATGTCCCGTGAAAGATTTAAATGGTTGGAAAAAATTGGGGCAGAAATCCATGCAACCCCTGGCTCGGAAAGCAACGTCAAAGAAGTTTATGATAAGAGTTTCGAATTAAAGAGAGCCCGACCTGATGAGGTCGTGATTTTAAATCA
>Ga0209979_1004040_pt1 | contig 12399 bp, 6 predicted proteins | sample AnhtaG_FD_183114 | JGI IMG/M metagenome (GOLD analysis project Ga0209979, IMG submission 183114) | Deep subsurface microbial communities from Anholt, Denmark to uncover new lineages of life (NeLLi) - Anholt_01485 metaG (SPAdes) (version 2) | ecosystem: Environmental > Aquatic > Marine > Oceanic >...
TATATCTATTAATCTCTTCCATGAAATCAAAAAGAAAGCTAGATTCTTCATTTATTGCCCTTGCTGCATGATAACCCCAGAGATGACCTGCAAGTGTTGTTAAGATAGGAGAGAAACGTTCCTCTGCCTCTGGCACATAGATTAATGAGTCTGCATAGGGTTTAAATCCTTCCTCACCCTCGGTGGCTATCACAATAGTCGTGGCCTGATGGGCCTTGAATATGGCTGTATCCTTAATGATATCATTTATAACATTGCCCCTATTGCCAGCCGCGCAGATAAAAATGAGAGGTTCTGAGGATAAGTCAATATGTTTTTTGTCCTCAACGACATCTGAAGAGATTGTCTTATAGCAGAGCTCGCTCAATTTTATCCTGATCTCGTCAGCAGCTATCTTGTTATAGCCACTGCCAACAACCGCCCAGTATTTCTTTGTAGGTGCAAATCTATGAGCTGATTGGGCGATCTCCTCTTCCCTGTCCAGGACCTTTTTCATTAAGGAGGGAATCTTTATGAGTCTGTCGAGTTCCCCAAGGAGAAAATCATCATCCCTCATTGCCGTTAATTGTGCCAATTCTAGACCCAAGATACCTCCGGCTGCAATTTGAGAATAGTAGGCCTTGGTTGAGGCAACGGACATCTCAACATCTCTTCCCGTGCTGGTATACAGGACACCATCTACCTTAAAGGTGATGTCTGAATCCCGCCTGTTGACAATAGCCATGGTATAGGCACCTCGTTCTCGTGCCATATGTATGGCCACATTTGTATCTGTGGTTGTGCCGGATTGGGTTATGGCGATAATCAAGGTATCTTTAAGGTTGGCTTTCAAAAGGCCCCCGCTAAACTCTGAGGCCTTGAGAGGAGCAATCCGGATGCCACTGTCGGCAAGGTAGTAGCTGAGTAGCTCGGCGCAGCCATAGGCAGCAACCCCAGCAGTCCCCTGGCCTATAAACAAGATCCTCCTGATCCTTTCTTGTTTGAAGGCTTCCGCTATAGAAGAGGGGAGAGCCTCATCATCAAGGATTATCAGTGGATGCCTTTTTCCATTTTTTCGCGATATCCTCCATCTGTTTTGGAAAGTCTTTTCCACTGATCCGGGAGATTCAGAGATCTCTTTCAGGAAATAGTGGGGAAAATCCTGGCGGTCGATATCCCTTGATGTTATTTCGGTCTGCTTTATAGCATCTTCAGAAAGGTGGATGGGGTTCCCGTCATAGTACATTGCCCTGATACCTCCCAGTCCACCGCACGAGTCCTGCTCCAAGATAAATATCTGCCCCTGGCTCTTCCGGTGCAATCCATTAACAGTCTTTTCACCCTCCATCTTTATATATCGGGAGGTCTCTTCCACAAGACCATAGACTTCCGAGGCAGCAGTATAGTGTTCTTTACCCAAATCGATAAAAAGTGTCTGTCCGCTACCTCTCTGGGCCAGGAAGACCTTGCCCGGGGCAATGTCGGTGTGCATGGCTATGGCGTGGGAGCCCTTAAAGTCATTAACAGCTAATCGGAAGGCTTCCTCAATAGGGTATCCCTCATCATAATATCTTTGTATCTGAAGAGGTATGATCTTGGTGTCAGTAGTGATCTGTTGGGGGATGGATTTTTTCGTCTGCTTTTCGAATTGCTCTTTTAAGGTGAGATAGTTGTCAATATCCCCGTTCAGGAAAGCGTGAATAATTCCGTTACTACCGTAAGATTCATGCTTGCTACCATTCTGGGAGATGACATTATCAACCGGGTGACAGTTAGGTTCGCTGATCTCCCCGACAGAGGCCCAGCGCGTATGGGCAATTGTGGTATGATAGAGGGTGGGAAGGGCAATCAAGGATTGAAATATCCTGTCATCATGAACCTGTTTTCTCAAGAATTTCACATTGTCGCCTAGATGCCCAATCTGGGCAGCAATCTTGTAAGTAAAGGTGATGGAAACAGTGTCCCCATGCCTGTTAATAGTAATACCCCTGTTTCCTAGTATCTTCTCCTTTTGGCGGGAAGAAAATTCATCCAGCAATGATCTTTTTGTTAATTCTTTTTCGAACCTGAGATAGTCTTTTTTCTCTATCATAGTAATAACGGAAATACCTGCTGAGTCTCTCCCCCTTACCTCTAATCGATCCAGGTTGTTAAAGAGGGTATTCATATTTTTAAGTTGGTTAAAGACTAATTGAGACATATCCTTATTAGTGGCACTGGATAGACCCTGAATTTTTTCTACATTCTTTAATATTTCTTCCTTTAAACACCAGTGTACATCCTTGAGCAGGTTTATCCTTTTGGTGATGATCTCATTTTCCTCAAAGGAGAGGAAACCCAACCTTTGATAGTGTTCATTTTCTTCCTCGTTAATTATCCTTTCTAAGCTGAGAGATGTCCCCTCAAGTTTCTCCCGAACAGGAGCCTCTTTAAAGATGGTATAAAGAGAGGAGGTAATTCTAAGATCCCCAATAAGGTCTTGTAACTCTCTGATAAAGGTTTCTCCCCCAAGATAATTCTCTGTGAGGCCTCCCTTTTCCCCTTGTATCTTTTTATAGGTATACCCCTTTAGGTGAAGAATAATAGATTTTACCTTATGTATAGGGATCTTGAGTTTGGCAATTTTACTCTTTTTAAAGGTTACAATACCGCTTAAGCCACAGTTTAGCTGGCTACTCTGAACTGGAAAGAAAATCAAGCCACCAGACGGAACGCTCTTTGTGCTCTTCCCAAAATAAATTCTGGGATACCGCAAATTTTTTTTAAAAAAGATCTTTATCCACTGTAAAAAAGAGATGTACATAAGAAACACCCTGTGCCTCATTATCAACGCTGTTAAGAGATGATCTTGCGAAGTCTTAGCCAAGAGCCGAGAGATCAAGAGTTTTAAAAGATGGTTCACGCCTTATAACCATCTTTCCTGCACCTTCAGCACTTTTGCAGATTAGGTGTACCCTTTTTCGAAAAGTTCAAACACTAATATTAACCTTTTTCTGTCATGGTCAAAGATAGGGATCAAGAGGTAATTACGTAAGGAGAACTGGGTCAAGACTGATTAAAAAGTATATTCTTGTGGTTGCCACAAGCAATAAACCAGCAAAACGAGCAACTCCATGAAAGAGAGATCAAGGTTTTAAAAAAATTGTTAAGCCTCCAACCTTCTGAAAACCTGTTTAGTCACTTATATTCTGAATATCGATACCACGTTTGGTTATCTTGTTTGCGTTTTCCACCACCTTTTTGGCAGCAGCCTTATCAATTACGTAAATCATATTGCCACCTTTCCCGGAACTTATTTGCCCATAGGATATGGGGACTAGCGGTGTGGGATCATCTAAAAGGGATTCTGCTACAGGATCTGCCTTGCGATCTCCATTGGCCAGAAGAACTACGGTTTTTGCGCTGTAAACGAGTTCAGTCCCCATAGAAATGGCATACCACGGGCTTTGCTCCTTGCTTGGAAAGTGTCCGTCTTGTACGGCATTTGCCACGGTATTTTCATCAAGTTTAACCAGAAGCATTTTATTTCCCTCAAAAGGGATGCCCGACTCGTGAAAGGCTACATGGCCACGTCCACCAACCCCCACAACCTGGAGATCAATTCCCCCGCCTCGCTCAATTTTTTTCCGGTACGCATCTAATATCTCATCTCGGATCCAGGTAAGATATTCAGATTGAGCATCAGTCTTGATTACGATAGCCCTTCCCTTGTCTGCACCCTGTTCCTCCCAATCACCAGGACAGGCCTTAAGTTCAGCCAGAAGTCTTTCCTGGTCAACGAGTGTGCCCCAGGGCACATTTGTTTCCTTGAATTTCTCTTGAAGTAGCCCGAAGAGCTCCTGCACCATAAAGAAACCATAGCTTTCAGGATGTAGGGCGCGTTGCTGGGCATTTTCTCCAGGGAGGCCTATATATTCATCCAGATTAAAACTCTGGATTCTGGAGCAGTCAAATTCCCCTGCATTAGCTGCTTTGGCAAGATGCTTGTAAAGGCCGGTAGGTGTACTACCGGTGGCTAAACCGAGGACATAGTTGTCCCTGTTGTTCAAGGTATCTTTTATGTCTTTGACCACTATTTGGGCAGCAACCTCGCTCATATGATCAAAATCTTTGGTTACAATCACTTTGAAGGGCATTTCGTTACCTCCTCATTAGGATTAATCAACTGAGTTTTTCCCGTAGCACATCAGCAATTTTTTTGCAGTAGTTCTCAGTATCTTCGCGCGTAGGCCCCTCAACCATCACCCGGCACATGGGCTGCGTTCCTGAGTACCGAACCAAAACCCTCCCAGTATCAGCCAGTTGCTCTTCAATGTCTTTAATAACTTGACTTATCTCAGGAATGGTAGATAGCTCAGGCTTGGTCTTTACGTCCACATTAATGAGTTTTTGGGGAAACACCTTCATAACTTGCGCGAGTTCAGATAAGGGTTTTTGGGCCTTTTTCATGGCAGCCAGAACCTGCAAAGCGGTAATAATCCCATCACCCGTGGTGTGATGGTCTAAGAAGATTACATGTCCTGACTCCTCACCGCCAATTGAGGCTCCCTTTTCCTGCATCTCTTCTAATACATATCTATCACCGACCTTGGTCACTGCCTGTTCGATACCAAGTTTTTTTAAGGCGATACTAAAGCCGATGTTACTCATAACCGTACATACAATCAGATTCTTATTCAGTTTACCTTCCTTTTTCATCTCTTTAGCACAGACGGCCATGATTTGATCTCCTGTTAGAACAGAGCCCTTTTCATCAACAGCGATAAGACGGTCACCATCACCATCAAAAGCAAATCCAATATCTGCCCTCCTTTTGACTACCTCCTCCATCAGGGTTTCCGGGTACTGGGATCCACATTGTGCGTTGATATTCTCCCCATTGGGCTCATTAAAAAGAGAGGTGACATCTGCTCCTAACTCAAAAAAGGTATCAGGTCCTACCCTATAGGTAGCCCCATGGGCACAGTCCAAAACGACCTTGGTTCCTTCAAGGGTATAGTCCTTGGGAAAGGTATTTTTCAAAAAGACAATGTATCGACCTCTGGCGTCATCTATCCGATAGGCCTTACCCAGTCCATTGGGTGATGGATGCAAGGTTTGCATTTTATTAGAAAATATCAGTTTTTCTATCTCGAGCTCCTTTTCATCAGGGAGCTTGAAGCCCTCGCTAGAGAATATCTTAATTCCATTATCCTGAAAGGGGTTGTGGGAGGCAGATATCACAATACCAGCATCAGCCCTCATGCTATTGGTTGCAAAGGCAATTCCTGGTGTAGGTAGGGGCCCTACCAAAAGAGCATCTACCCCCATAGAACAGATCCCTGAAACCAGAGCATTTTCAAGCATGTATCCGGAGATACGTGTGTCTTTTCCAATAATGATCCTGGGGACATGGCCTTTCCGCTTAAACACATGGGCGGTTGCCCTGCCAATGTTTAATGCCATCTCTGCAGTCATGGGGTATTCATTTGCTACACCTCTCACCCCATCGGTACCAAACAACTCTCCCATTTCTTTTCTCCTTTCAATAAATTTTTTGCACAAAAAAAAGCCACTGCCATCTCACACTTGAGATGTTGTGGACTCCTTTGTCTTTGATAATACGCCCTTGTATTATTTTCCAGGTATCCCAACTGTATAATAGAGAATCTAAATTATGTCAACTTTTTTATAGTTTTTATATCTGAAGGTGTAAGCATTTCCACAGAATTCAATACCAAATATGGTTATCCTGTTCAAGGCATCAATGTTCTGGACTATTTTTGGGAATAGTGGCGCAGACCTGGTCTTTAAAAGAAGGGATCTTTTCTAAAACTTTTTTGTTTATCTCATCCACAATACCTTGTAGCCACCTGGTTCCCTTAGCGCCCCATTTGTTATGTAAGCCCTGAATGACCTTAATGTAATCATTGCCCTTTTTCTCTCTATCCTGAGCCACCCTTTCCAAAAAGGCATTCCTCGCAGATACCTCACCCATCTTCTCTCGAAAACAATAAAGAATATCCTCTATTTCTTGCCACCTATCAAACAGTTCTTTTTTCTGATTCACTAATTTTTGGGGGTCTTTTCCTTTCACAATTTTTTGATAGAGCTCGGCAGATTGAGGCATCTTGTAGGCCAGGGCCTTGAGCCGATTTATTCTCTCATTAATGGCCATATCCAATTTCTCCAATGCCCCCTCATACAATTCCTGGCTCATGAAGTCCTCTTGAAAGAATTGGAATCGGACACCCAGGTACCACTGCCTGAGGGCTATAAGGCTTGCAATATAATTTATGTTATTTGCTATCCGTCTTGCAATATTCCAATAAAGGCCTGGATAAAAAATCGAATTCGTCTTTTTCACCCTTCCATCGATCAAGAGCTTTCCACCTTCAGGGTAATCTCCCCGATAAATGACCCCAGCAGCTATGACTGTTCCATGCCCCAATCGAGAGGGTCCAACCAGCCCCCCCTGACCCCCCAAAAAAATGGGGCTCTGATTAAGCATTACCCCTCTCGGCACATCACCAATCAGGGAAGGGGTTGCCTTATCCTGATTTGGGGTGTAGTTAAAGTGAATATAGGAGCTTCCCACCTCGCTGTGATTCCTGCGGCTTGTGCCGCCTGCCATAAGGCAATCACAAAAATTGATAAGACTGCCCAAGGTGACAAAGGGCAAAAGGATGGTGTGCTTGAGTCCAACCACATGGGCACCGTTAGCCTCCTCCTCCAAAATACATGCATCCCGTACCTGGGCTCCATAGCCCATATTGGCCTTTTCAAGAAACACAGAGTTACAGAAAAAACCACCCTTAAGTTCTACATTGGGGCCTATCTGGCAATCCTCTATAGTTACAGGGCCTTCATAGCCCAGTTTTATTCCGGACATAATGAGGGTTTTTTTGCCATAGATCTTACATCCAGCATAAATAACCACACCGTCACCAGAAATCCTGTCTATATCCACTTCCTCTCCAATATCAACCGTCAATGGGTTGGGAATCTTTACCCCCTTCTCTATGAGGAGCCGAACCTTTTCCCTGTTTTGGTAATCCATAGTGATTATCTTTAGCCTCTCGTTGCTGCTTGCTTGCATCCTATTAGACAAAATATGGGAAGATGCTCGCTTATACAAGTCTAATTTCATAAATAACATACCGAGCAAGAGGCATGCCAGTTGAATCAAAGATCACATCTTTGGGATAAATTTCAAATTGTTACTTCATGCTATTATGGAGAGCACTAAATAGTTTGCAATCCAGGCAATCAAGTAAGGGTCATGAGGTCTTTTCTAAGGTGACTGGTGAGAGGCCTTCGTTATTTCAAGGTGTTACAAATGGGGGACCCCCTGGCCCCGGTCCGCAGGAGCGGGGAACAGGGAGGGGGGCGGCTTCCCCTGTCCGTAACTCCTTGAAATAACCAGGCCGGAAGCCTCGGAGCCGAAGAAAAGACCTCATGACCCTTTAATACCGTGACCAGATACAGTTATTGCAAACAATATTATGCTCTCGGTACTAACTCGAAAAATAATTCTACTTGTAGGAAAAAAACTACCCAAAAACAAGAAATTTTTCTACACTTTTTGGTAAAGTTCACACAGTTAGGCGAACCGTAAGAAACTTGTAGCTCTCGGCTGCAAGTATTAGCCAAGAAGCCACATGGAAAAACCTTGTCTCAGATATAGATTTGTGATAGTTCTACCTGCAATTTCAGAATGATACAATAACCTTAGCAGGAGGCAGCCTACGATAAAGCCATGAGCATTCTTTACGGGGCATACACTCTCCTTACCGGCGGCCTGTTCCTGTCTTGTCTTCCGCCTTTCTGGCTCTATACCCGCCTGAGCGGACAACACGGCGAAAATCTGAAAGAACGCTTAGGGCATGTGCCCTCAAAACTTGCACAGACCCTTTCAGGATCGCCCCGAGTCTGGATTCATGCCGTGTCCCTGGGGGAGGTCAAGGTGGCGGTCCCCATTATTAAGGCTCTCAGGCAGATCCTGCCAGGCTGCTCGGTCATGGTTTCAACGACCACCAAACACGGCCGTGAACTTGCAATGGGGACCTTCGGAGAAGATATTCCCGTTGTATATGCACCAATCGATTTTATTGGTTCAGTACGCAAGGCACTTTCCCGTGTGCGTCCGGATGTTCTCGTTTTTATGGAGACTGAAATGTGGCCTGCGTGGCTTACCGAAGCGAGGCGGATGGGAGTCAAAATCGCCCTGGTTAATGGGCGGATCTCTGTGAGATCGATCGGGGGTTATCTCAAGCTCCGCCCCTTTTTTCGTGAAGTCTTAAGAAATGTCGATGCATTCAGCATGATATTAGAAGAAGATGGGGCTCGTATCAGGGCGATGGGAGCTGATCCAAAGAAGATCGAGATAAACGGCAATGCAAAATATGATCTCCTCGTGAACCTTGCAGCCCCTGGCATGGAAACAGAAATGCGGCAAATCTTGAACCTTGAAGCTTCACATCCGGTCTTTGTTGCAGGCAGCACACGTGAAGGAGAGGAGGCCATGGTGTTGGATGCCTATGAAAGAATTGTGAGAGAATTTCCAGACACGGTTCTGATCATTGCTCCAAGGCACATTGAGCGAACACCCGAGATTGGATCCCTTCTTGAAAGACGTGGCTTCAGGTATCAGCTCCGGAGCGAGCTAGATAGTGGTAAGACAAGAAGGACAGAGCCGGTCGTCATTATGAATACCTTTGGAGAACTCTTTAAGCTTTATAGTGTTGCAACCATTGTGTTTTGTGGAGCAAGCCTCGTGCCGCTGGGGGGGCAGAATCCCCTGGAAGCAGCGGTTTGGGGGAAAGCCGTTCTTTACGGCCCCTCTATGGAGGACTTTCTGGATGCAAAGGTATTGTTAGAGGAGGTCGGTGCGGGCATACCTATTTCGAGTCCCGAAACGTTGGCTGAAAAGGCAATCTGGTTTCTCAGACACCCTGATGCCTTAAAAACGTGCGGCACCCGAGCGCGGGAGGCCGTGATAAGGAACCAAAATGCTGCTGAAAAACATGCCAGGGTGATAGCGGGATTAGTCTGAGATTTGGGCCCCGCAATAATCTGGAATGATTTAGTTGTATGGGAAATTCCTTTTTGGACGCAGATGACCGCAGATTTTAAAGATTTTAAATATAAAGAGCTAATAGAATAATTATCTGCGGGCATCGGCGAAAATCTGCGTCCTAAACGTCTCGGAAATTGTACAACTTATTGAAATAACATCATTTTTAATGGAACATGTTTCATCTAGTCCAGATGGAATAATGGAATGGTGGAATATCGGAATGTTGGTTTGAATAGGGAAGTTACTGATTTATTAATGCGCCTAAGGCGCATTAACCTCCTTGTCAAGGGGAATTTTGTCAATTGATCACTTTTCCCAAGAGCTGTTTACTCATTATTCCATCACTCCAGTATTCCAACATTCCAATTGTGAGCGAAGCGAACTAAGTTCTTCATTAGAGGAGGTTGACTCATGACAATTGATCGAAAGGCTATTGAAAATATGTACAACAGCCTTCCACCAAGAGCCCGAACGAGACTGAAGCGAGCCACTGAAGTGATCGTTAAGGCCAAGGAGAAAGGAGGCAAGGTGGTGGCCGTGGTGGGCAGCGGCCCGAATCTGCATGAGGGGGTGACCACCCTTATCGCAGAACTCATCCACAAGGAAATCATCGATGGTGTCTCCACCAGTTCCGCGGTGATCAATCATGAGATGGCCGGCACCCTGGAAAAGGTGAAACGATTTGATGGTGCGGCCTTTGGATTTGAACGGGACAAACTCCCCTCGGACGGGGTTTTTGAGGTCAGCACCCTTTCCAAGGCAAGGCTTGAGGAATTTCAGCGTGAAATTCTGATCGATATGGGCCTTTACAAGAGGATGCGCCAGGCCAAAGGAAACACCATCATCAAGGTCGCTGGAAACATTGCTTACCCCACGGGGCTTCGCACAGAAAGGCTGGCGCGCCACGTTCTTGCCCTGTCAAAGCGCTGGGGCATCCCTTTTGAACAGATGGCTGGCTATGGAGCTGATCGCCTTACCATGATTGGTGCTGGGGCCCAGCACAATGTTCCTGTGCTGGTAACCGTACCCCAGTTAGTGGGAGGTGGAGAGGTGGGACTTGCTATCGGGGACTCAATATCCATTTCAGAACGCTGCCACCGCATTGCAAGGCTTCTCGACAGTGCAGATGTGATTATCGAATCTGCCCTTGCCCTCTCCCAGGAAGTCCATGATGGCCCCTTTGAATTGTTCACGGGCCACGGTGTATGGGCGGACTGGGAAGAGGCATGGACCTATTCCCTCGCTGACAAGAAGATTGTACGTATCGATCTGGATCCCAATCTGGAGAAGGCATGGATGCAGGAACGAAAATCCAAAACGGTCACTGATGCGGTCCACAGAGGCCTTCCCAAGACCAAGCTTATGCGCATCCCTTTTCGGATGGAAATGTCAGGGTTTGCAAGGATTCCCGGCAGTCTCCCCATTGTAGGTGATATTGGTGAGATTTGGCCCCTGCTGGCAAGTATGGTTGCAGATGCCCTGGATGTGCGGCTTGATTTTATGAGCTACAAGCAGTCACTACCTGCGGGAGAAAAAGTTCGCGAGTGGATTGTAAAACACGTGCAGCCTTTAAACAGGGAGCGGATGTTTGCGGCAGCCAGAGAACTCGCCCTCACTACCCATGTACAAGAGTTTATCTTTGATCCGAAGAGATAGATCCATTCTCCGTATCATCTTCGACTTCCCACAAACAGAAGCTCCTTACTCCCATTCGATAGTGCTTGGGGGTTTTGAGCTGATATCATAGACTGCCCTATTAACACCTCTGACCTCATTCGGATAGTATTCTACCGTTATCTTGTCTGGATGGACTATGATGGCATGTATGAATTTGGAAAGGAATAGGCGTTTCTGTTGTGGCATTGCTTCTTCGACAAAAACCTGTAATGATTTTTTCAGTTCATGATATTCTTTTTTGTTGAGGATGTAATGTTTGGTTTCGGGAAGTTCTAAGAATCTTTCTTCAAATCCAAGATAAGTCAAGTCTTGGAGAGGGCAAGAGATTGGGATCTCATTTAGTCATCGGTTAGCTCCCCTTCGAAACCCGGTATATTTCGCCTTCTCGCTTTTCAACGCGTTCCACAAGCCCTTGGACCATGAGAGACTCCAGTCTACTTGAAAGCTCTTCCTCTGTCACACGCTCTTTCAGGGCATCGTCTTCTCCAAGCTCGCACCATAGTTCTACAAGGTCCAAACTTTGATAGAGAGAAAGCGTGTGTAAAATGATTCGATCAATTGCATCTATACGATTACGCCCTTCCATTCGAGCTCTCCGATTGTATGATCATAAAGGGGTTAATAGTGTAGGGCTGCTTCGATCGAGCGATCCTCTTATTCTGCGTGCGATAGTTCCAAATATGTAGTAATTTCAGGAACTGCTTTTCACCATTTCCGAGTTCGAGATAAAGATTTCCTGCGGGTGTGATTCTGTCACCATTCTGTTCGAAAGTCTCGATGATAATCCCGGTCCCAATCTTTCGTTCACCTCATTGAGAAGGGCTTCCCGACAATCGCCCGCGATTCTGCGGTGGTGTAAGTGCGGTCAAGTCGGATTTAGGATAGGGTCACTATGTACAACGTTAGCTGTTGAGGATTTCTTCAACCTGCGCCTTGTCAACATCCATCACGTACTGAATCCCGCTGATATCGGCAGCCTTACGGGTCAGGGCGGCTATGTCGTCTCGCGATATGTGCTCCAGAGAAAACTTCCTGGATCCGGCCATGAGCTGGCGTAGCCCTTGGGCCAGCCGTTCATAGTAGGTATAGAGACCGAGAGCGCCGGTAGGGAGCTCCTCGAACTCCGCGTCTCCCACTTCCTTACGGAGGGAAGCAGCGGTCACGAAAATCTCATCCTTTGAATTGCCGAAACGCGCGATATACACGGGAATCTGGTGGTTGTCGATTGCCCATCCGATAGTCTTACCGACCATCGCGGCTGCGATCGGCCCACGGGCCATCCCGATGAGTTTCACAAATGGTGCACCCATTGCTAGCCCCTTGAAGATCTGATCCTCGAAAGCAAATCCGCCCCCCACCGCCAGGGGGGGCACATACTTCCCTTTTTCAGCGAGCCATTTGGCATACCGGTACAGAAGCGAATGGAGCTCAACAGGCGGCACACCCCACTCATTCATCATTCGCCAGGGGCTCATGGCCGTACCACCTCCCGCGCCATCGACGGTGAGAAGATCGAGCTTGTATCTGGACGCAAAGGAGATCGCCCGGGCCAGGTCGGCCGGCCGATAAGCCCCGGTTTTGAGGAAGATGTATTTTGCACCTGCTTTACGCAGTTCTTCTACCCTTTTTGCGAAAGATTCCTCGGTGATCATACCGACACGTGAATGTCGCTCGAACTCCTTGAA
>Ga0209979_1004041_pt1 | contig 12398 bp, 11 predicted proteins | sample AnhtaG_FD_183114 | JGI IMG/M metagenome (GOLD analysis project Ga0209979, IMG submission 183114) | Deep subsurface microbial communities from Anholt, Denmark to uncover new lineages of life (NeLLi) - Anholt_01485 metaG (SPAdes) (version 2) | ecosystem: Environmental > Aquatic > Marine > Oceanic...
AGCCCGCCCCCTTAAGCGCACCTTGCAACGGCGGGTGGAGAGTCCTCTATCTGTACAGCTACTGAACCGTCTCTTCCAGTCAGGCGATATCGTAGTCATAGATGTCGGTGAGGAAGGGTTGACTTTTGCCCAGAAGGGAGTCCCGATCGCGGAAGCAGCTTTTGTCCCAGTGGAAGCAGTGGTCAAGCCAGCGGCGGAAAGAGTATAAAGACCAGACTTGCATGGCTAGCTGATCTGTCAAAAAGGCCTCTTGGGAGTAAAAAGCGTCCCAGGGGCCTTTTCGTTTTCCGCGAGGGCGTTTTGCCTGATCGTCGGCTGCTCAATGGGAAGCAAACCTTAAAATTTTGAATTTCACGGCCGCTTGGGGTGTCCCCGTCTGTGTCTGGGGAGCACCCTGGTTGGGCGAGCGGTGAACACACCGCAGACAGACGATGGCAAGGGCCCTGGAACGACGGGTTTTGCCCACGAAGCGCGTATATTATATAGAGAGCGTGGCAAATGTGCGAGTAGCGGGTATCGCGAGTCCAGCGCTAATGGACCAGTACGCTGGTGAGTTCTTTCGCGTTGAACGGAAAACAGGAAGAACGGAGGTGATGGAAATGTGAACGTCAACCAGTTGTGACTTTGACAAATCGGCTCGAAGTAGGTAGAATGAATAGTAAAATCCGAGAGGAGAAAATCATGAACTCGAAGAGGATCGTGATAGCAACCTTTATGGTTATTGCATTGAGCCTATCGTCCCTGACTGTGTCTGCCCAGGATCCTACTGATGATGACGCGGATGTTGCCATGAAAAAAGGGCGATCACGGGTGGAAATGATAGTCCACCGCCTTGGGGCTGGAACACGGGATGGTTATTGCGAGACGATTAGATGGACAGCTTCTACATACCTCTATGAAGGCAGCACTCTCGCTAACGGGCATCACAACTCAATCTCCAGAGATGCTGACTACCCATACATTCCCTGTGATATCCCCAAGATTTGCACAAGGGGAAGGATTTGGGCTGACAATGAGCTCCAACAGGACACCAGCATGAAGTGCGCCTACGACTCCGCTGATAAGCCAATGCTTTCATGTTCCGACTATGGTAGCTCATCCTACCATACGACACGAGGCGATCACAACTTCGACGATGCGTGGACGCCCTGGACCTGGGACGAAGGGTAGCCATGAATCACTTGTGGCGACGTTACTGTAGTTAGGCCAATAGAAAAGCAGAGCCATATCGAGAGCTCTGCTTTTCTACACCTTGGCAAGATTGAGGGAAAAGCATGAGCCATGTAATTGCATGGAAAATCAGGAGCCTGGCTGTCTTGCTTCTCGTCCTTGCCCTCACGGTCCCAATTGTGAGTTGCAAGGCCAAGGTACCTGCTGCTACGTTGCAGGCCGAGACAGAAGAACCGCCAGGCGCTCCCTCTCGCATTGTGTACGAGGGATATGGCATTGGTGTCTGGATCCAGCAGAACAAAGATGGGCCTGCTTTCCGGACGTACAGCGTGCCCTCTGAGAGACCTTTCGAGGGCATATATCACGTTCTGCATCAGATTCCTAAGGGGGATGACTACCTCGTATTCTGCCTGCTGGACTACAAGCAAGTCCCTTTTATTTTGGACGGCCAAGAGAACATCGTCCACCGCGTCCACCTGAAGGCGATGGAAGAAAGGTTTTTTTCATTCCGAATCCCTGCGCTCACAGAGGGCCGCCACGATTTGGCGTTGGTTCTTATCATCAAACCAGACGAGCATTCCCTATCCGAGAAGTTCCGGTTCAGCACTGACTTCGCCCTGTTTCACGACGCTCGGGTCGTTCTTTCGGCGGGAAAGTCAAGGCTCCCTCCATCCATAGACTATGATATTCAGGGCCAGCACATCCCAGCCGAGAAGAGAAAGGTGCAGTTCCACGGTTTGCTGGTGAATCAGCACGATGGACCACAGGACCTATATGCGTGGCTCAGCGAAGACGTCAACCCCAACCAGGTATTGACCTACATTGTTCACATCGGCAACGACACTGACGATCCGAAAGAGTTTGCTCTACTGGCCTTTCTCGACTTTAAGCAGGTTCCGCTGAGCATGAAAGACGAACACTGGGTAAAGTACGGCAAGTTGGACACAGGCGAGCGTGCCACCGTGCCGGGAAGCCTGGTCGTGCCCAGCGAATCGGGGGTTCACGAATTCATGATTGTGTGGGCGCTCAGTCCCTACCAGCCTTTGGAGCGACCGATGGAGGGTGATGCCAGAGAAATTACCCACATTGACACGCGCATTGAGCCGAGCATTCGGATAGCCCTTGTGACGAAGAAAGTCGACTAAGCCAGCATACCGACATCGGACCGCAGAACGCTTATGTCTAAGCCTTGCCGTCGGTCTCCGGAGGCCAAGGGTCGCCTCTTGTTGTGTCTCCGTTTTGACACAGAACTGAACCAATGCTGGATACATGTACTGTGTCCACTGAGAAACATCATCAGATCATGCGAGCATTTTGTTGCGAGGGGCCGGTGGCTTGGCAGCCTGAGTGCCCTGGTCGCTGAGCATTCGATTCTAGCCAGTGACCGTGGCACGAAGGGAACACCAATGTGGCCTTTGAAATCGGATAAAAAGTTACTCAGAGAGATTCGACGGCGAGAAGCGAAGGCTCTGCAGTCGCTAATGGACCGCTACGCCGACGAGTTCTTCCTGCGCGCTCTCTACCTGCTGAATGATGTGGGCGGGGCCAGCGACGCCGAGGAGTGCGTGGCGCAACTATTCGTGGCTGTGTGGGAAGAGATTGAGGAGTACGACGAACAGCGAGCCTCGCCCCGCACCTGGTTGCACATGCGTTTGCGGTACATCGCGTTGGACTGTCGCCGCCGGCTGGAACGCGAAGGTCGCTTGCAGGCCAGGGTGAGACAGGAGGAAGAGGAGAACGCCCTGGAGGGAGTGGAAGCCTGGTTGGAGCACCAAGAGCGCCGCAGAAGAGTGCAGGAGGCTCTGCTGGAGCTCGACGAACTGAACCGTTCCCTGGTGTATCACCGCTACTTTCTGGACTATTCGCTGCGGGAATTAGCCGAGGAGACAGGGATAACGGTGGATGCCGTGGAAAGCCGTCTGCGCCGCGCCCGTGAGAAGCTGCGCCGTCATCTTTTAGCAACTGACGAGGTATATTGGGAGAGAGAGGATGAAAGACGAATATTATCATGAAATGCTGGAGGATTTTACATCCGAGGAGCAGACCTTCCGCCAGGCATTGCGCGCCCTCTTTGATCCGGAGGGCGACGATCTGCTGCCCTACCTGTCAGAGGAGTGGGCAGCTCATCGCACCAGGATGCGTCATCCGGCCGTGCGGGAGCGAGTGGAGCAGAAAGTGATGTATCGCCTGGGCCTGTGTGATGACATCAGAAGCAGGCGGGGATTGCTGCCTCAGTGGCGTCCCGCTCTGGCTGCCATTCTGGTAATTTGCCTTTTGGCCAGCATCGTCTTTGCTCTGCCTCCTGCCAAAAGTTGGGCACGAGGAGTCATCCGTGCCGTGATGGACAAATTCACTGTGACCAGGGAGCAGACCTGGGCGGAGCGAGCCTGGCCAGAGTTCGAAAGCGGAGAGTACGAGGAAAGCTACGAGCGCGTGCCGGAGGATTGGCCCAGACATTGGACGTTAGACGAATTACGGGCCCAGATTGATTTCCCCCTTCTCTTGCCCACTTACCTTCCACAGGGTTATCACCAGGACTCTTTGATACCTCTTCCCCTGCCGTCATTCCCACCGGACGACGAGCAGGCACAGCGCCAGCCCTCCTATCGAGGGATACAGGTGATTTACAGTGATGGTTCTCCTGATGGAACAATCTGTTTGAACGAGGGGAGGATCGTCGGCACGAAGCGCTTTCCGGTGGGCCAGGCCAGCGTGAGAGAAGTCCTGGTCAGGGGAAAACCCGCCCTCTGGGTAGAGGGAGCATCGCTGGCGTTGCAGAAATCAAGCTTTCCCGTAGGCCAGATTACTCGCAACCTCGAAGCGATGAACGTTCTTCTGTGGGAGGAAGGAGACATCGGCTTCAAGTTATCAACTACTGACCTGGATTTACCCCTGGAGGAGATGCTCAAGATCGCCGAATCAATGAGCGAGAGCGATTGACGAGGATTAAGACGGACAGCGGTCGGCAGGCGAAAACTTCGGAAAGGAGGTGAAAGGCATGAAACTGCGAGCGACCAGGACACGCCAAGTGGTCACAGTACTGCTGGCAACTATGCTACTGGCGTCCTTCCTGCTGGCGGTGGCTAGCTTCGTTAACATCCAGCATGCTCGTGCTGCTCCCCCGCAACCGCTTAGTTGTCCATACCAGGAGTGTCAGTGGTTCAATACGGGATGGTGTGGAGACTGCATGGTCTATGGTAACCCCGGCCAGCCCCAAGCGAAGTACTGCCGGGCTTGTGACCCCTGCAAGCAGATACCGCCCTGTGATCCATGGTGGTTCACAGGGCAGACTCGCTGCCTAACTCCATGTCCCTGATACTGGGCGCACCCCGTGAGGGACTTTGGTGCTATGGAAGAGAACCGGCAACTGGTCGAGGCGAGGAGGACACAATCATGAGTACCAAACTGGCTGAGAACGGAGATAACGGCGAGCAGAAAGAACGCAAGCCAACGCAAACCTCTTCCTGGTGGGCCTCCCGTTGGCGGATTGTGCTCGTCGTCTCACTGGTCATGCTGCTCTCCCTGGCAATAGCTGCAGCTATAGCCAGATACCTCTCTGGGCCAGCGTGGCGCATCCAGACGCTTCTCCGCTCGGAGGCGCGAGCGCTGGAAGCCGGCGACCGGGCAGCCTTCATGTCCCTCCAGGATGCGGCCGACGAGGTATGGTGGAGACATCAGAGGGATAAATTCAACTCGCAACAATGGGCCAGGGAGCGTGGCGAGTCGTGGGCCCTGGAGCCCGCGCCGAGGCCGAAGGTCATCAGCGTCGAACTGCAGGACGAAGGCGAAGAGGCATGGGTGGAGGTGGTGTGGACAGAATGGGGCATAACGCGCCGAAAAGTGGAGTTCTTTCGCCTGATCAACGGCCAATGGATACACACCGGGCCTGACGAACGATACTGGGGTAGCCCCCTGGAAACGCGAACAGAACACCTGCGCTGGATCTATCGTGAGCGAGACGATGGATGGGTGACCGAGCTCCTCGACAAAGGGGAGAAGATATATCAAAGAGTTTGTAACGATTTCGGACTCGTTTCCGCCGAGGAGCAGGTGACGATTGAAGTTGCCTATTCGCTGGATGCTGCCTATCTGCCCTTCTATCCAGAGGGACCGATTCTGTGGATGCCTTCACCACTCCTGGTAGGAATGGAGGACGACAATGATGCACAAATGGAAGATTACCCTGGCGCGCTTCTGGTCAATTACCTCGCCGTGCAATCCATCGGAGGGGACGTGGCAAAGGTGACAGGAGCCCGCCTCGCAGCCCTGGATGCAATCAGACACTGGGAGGGTATGCAGGTAAGGTCAGACGGGTGGAAATCCTACTATGCGTCGGACTTGGCCGAGGCGATTGAGGCGGGAGAATTGCTCCCTCTTGATGAGGTGTGGGGAGATAGCACCCCACAGCAGTATGAATTGGCCAGAGCGCAATCTGTCACTTTGATAGACTACATCGTGGAGAGGTATAGTAAGAAAAGCATACCCGCCCTCCTCCAGGCATTGGGCAGCTCGACGTCGTTGGACGAAGCTCTACAAAAGGCATTGGGGCCCGGCTTCGCACTTGAGGAGTTTGAAGTCGGTTGGCTTGCTTTCGTCTGGGAGGAATACGGGTCGGCAGGAGCACCGCCGGTCATCAGTCCCGTTCCCAGACCGTCGCCAACCCCTGCACCGACTGCCACGCCTGTCCTATCCTTACCTGCCACCCCTTTGTCGCTACCTGTTGTGGAGGGGATAGAAGCCTACCGGACAACAATGCGCCCCGGCAATGAGGACGAGGTGGAGGCCATGGTAGGTTTGCCCCATTATGGTTTGGCCCTCCAGGCGGACATCGAAAGCGGGACCCTGTTGGGTCGGGAAAGGCTCGTCTTCATCAATCGAGAGAATGAGGCTCTGCAGGACACCCTTATACGCCTGTATCCCAACTGTTCCCGAGCAGGGAGCATGAAGGTAGGAGGAGTCAGCAACGATGGGCAAGCTGTGGATTTCACCTACCAGGCAGGGGATACGGCTGTGCTCGTCTCCCTACCTCGACCTCTCTCTAGCGGGGAAAGCATCACCCTGGAAATGGACTTCGCCGTGCGGCTCAACACCCAGGTCGAGAGGGTGTGGAGCGCTGCTTTCTTTTGCCCCATGCTGGCCGTCTACCAGGACGGGAGCTGGCGGCAGGATGCGATCTCGTCAGGCCCCGACGCCGTTTTCAGTGAGAGCGCCTCCTACGCCGTTGAGTTCACCGTGCCCAGCACAATGGTGGTCGTGGCCTCGGGCATGGAGGTGGGCGCTGTTGCTAACGGTGACGGCACCGTCACCCACTCCTATCGCGGCGGCCCATTGCGGGGCTTTGCCCTGTTCATGAGCGAGGATCTCCGGGTGAGTAGTGAAACTGTAGACGGTGTGGTGGTCAATGCCTGGTATCTCCCTGACGATGAGGAAAAAGGCCAAACCGTCTTGAAACACGCTGCCAACGCGGTAGAGGTTTTCGACGAGCGGTTCGGTCCCTATCCCTACGCTGAGTTAGATGTGGTGGTGATTCTTGACGCGCGCTTGCCTGCAGACATGGTCGCCGGCGTGGAGTACCCCGCCCTGGTTTCGGTGTTGCACGGAGGAGCTGGCGATCCAGAATTCGCCACTGTCCACGAGGTGGCACACCAGTGGTGGTATAGCGTAGTCGGCAACGACGTTCTGGAAGAACCCTGGCTGGACGAGTCCTTCGCCAACTACTCTGTGATTGTCTATCACGAAGGAATTTATGGAAAAGAAGCGGCCCAGAAAGTGTATCAAGAAAGAGTATTGTCTCGATACGAGCAAATACGCGGCTCGAATCAGGATGCTCCCGTAGGACGATCAATTCAGGACTTCACCAAATCCGAGCAGCCTTCTGGTCCCATTATCTATGGCAAAGGAGCCGTCTTTCTGGATACACTTCGCCGGGAAGTAGGTGATGAGACCTTCTTCGCCATCTTGCAGGAATATTACCGGCGCTACAAGTATGGGGTAGCCACTGGCGAGGACTTCCTGGCAGTTGCTGAGGAAGTGGTAGGGTTGGAACTAGACGAGCCCTATGATGCCTGGGTCAGAAAGTGAGGCCGGGTGGCCATTGCGCGGGCGCTGATCAACACCCCGAAGCTGATCCTGGCCGGTGAGCCAATGGGTAACGTGGACAGCAAAGCCGGAGCGGAGATCATGGCTCTGCTACGGCGCTTGAATCACGAGCGGGGGATGAGTGTGATGCTGGTGACGCACAATGAGGCGTTGATGAAGGAAGCGGACCGGGTGGTGCGGCTGCGGGATGGCAGGCTGACGGAGTGAAAATCAACTGGTCGAGGAACAGGGTTTGAGCTTCCCCATCTTGATGTGGGAAGATGCTGTAGCCAGGGACTACCAGGTGCCGGGGACACCCTTCTTCTATGTGATTGACAGGGACGCCATGATTGCCAACACGGGCTTTGCCGGTACGCTGGACCAACTTGAGGTGTTGGCGGCGGATGGCAAGGAGTGAAAGAAGGAGGTGGTGGCGTGCACAAATGAGGTGGCAGAGTGTCTGGTAAAGTGACTGGTAAATCCAACTGGAAAGGAGGTGAATGGCGATGAAGCGACAAAAGTGGCTGACGGGTATCTTGGCCGTGATGCTCGTGGCCTCACTACTGCTGGCGGTCGGAACCTTTGCACCCATCGTAGCGTCCGCATCGGGTGGTGGAAGGGATGGAGTAGAACCCGATGAGATATGTGACTACTTTATGTGCGCTACGGACTATACCCCGTGCGAGTGGAACGGACACCAGGGATACTGGGAATATTGCTGTTACCAACCCTATCCCCAGATGTGTCAGTACTGCGACCCGTGTTGTTGGTGGCAATGCCATTGGTGGTAGGGGCAAGAGTTGAAGATCCGCCGCAGTTGAATCCGCCGGAGAGCCCTTTTTGCCCCTGGGCCGAAAGGGCTCTCTGTCTCTGATCAGTTGCGTGAGGAGCATAGGCAATGTTTACCTTTATTTGGCGCTCTCTGCGCAGGCGCGGCATACGCAGCCTGTTGTTGGTTTTCGGCGTGCTGGTCGTGAGCGGGGCCTTCGGCCTGCTCACCTCCGCCGCCGAGACGGTCCAGGTCATCGTGGACGAGGACCTAGCCAAGTACTGGCGCACGACTTACGACATTTTGGTCCGGCCGCCAGGCACCCGCTCGACCATCGAGGAGAAATATGGATTGGTGCAGGCCAACCACCTCAGCGGCATCCCAGGCGGTATCACCTTTGAGCATTACGCGGCGATTAAAAGCATCCCCGGCGTGGAGGTAGCCGCGCCCATTGCTATGCTTTCCTACCTCGACGTGCATATCCCATTCGGCTTCGAACGCCAGGCCTCGCACATCGAGGAACCCGGCTTCTATCGGGTGGATGTCACGTTGGCCGTGAACGATGGCCTGCGGCAACACGAGGCGACCCTGCGCCAGTATCTGTTCCTGGCCTCCGAGCGCATTCCTCTCTCGTGGGAGGAAAGAGTAGACCTTTCTGCCCGGCGCTTGATGGTTATCTCACTCGTGGAGTTGGATGAGACCACCCGTTTGGTGGCCCCCCTTCGCTACGGGTTGCCCATCCTGCTGGCGGCGATTGACCCCGAGCAGGAGGCGGCGCTGGTGGGGTTGGATGAAGCCGTGACAGTGCGCTCGTACTTCCGCGCCAGCGACGTGCCGCGTGGGTATTCCTACCCCTTCCCGGAGATAGGAGGAGCGATTCACGGCTATCACGTCCCCATTCTGCTCAACGGCCACAGCTACGTACAGGCTGAGGTGCGGGGGGACGTGTCGCGCGTCGCTCTACCAGCAGATGGGGATACCTTTCAGGAGGTATTGGCGCGCGGAGAAGCGCAGTATCTGGAGACCCTCCCCGTCGAAAGGGCCGCCACCGTCAAGTATTCCAACGCGGAGATTTACCAGTGGCTGCCACATTGGGGGAGTGTGTTCCTCTTCCCATGGACGGCCAACGTGAGTCTGAGGTCAGCGGCGTTCGCACCTCTGCCTTATGCTGCCCTGCCCGCAACGCCCGGGTACGCGGAAATCCAGGTCCCCTGGGCCGTCTCGAGCCCCGTGCTGGAGGTGAGGCCTCAGGGTATGATCGAGGCGCCTGGATCCGGGGTTACCCGCACGCCGGAGGTGCGCTTCCGGGCCGTCACGAGACGGCTACTGGAGGGCGTACAGGAGGGGGATCAGGTCCAGATCGAGGGGGTAATTGTCGGCGGTTTCGACATTGAGGAACTGCGCCCTCTGGCCGAAGAGCTGGTCTACGTGCCGCTGGAGACCTACTACCCACCGCTGGTCACCCTGCGCTACGACGAGAGCGGCGTGCCGGTGGAGCCGCCGGTTATTACGCGCCCCACGCTTAACCCTGAGGGCTACATCCAGCGCCCGCCGCTGCTGCTGACCACCCTGGAGGCGGCGAAGCTCTTCAACTCCGTGGACCCCATCAGCGCGGTGCGGGTGCGGGTGGGGGGCATTGACCGCTACAGCCCCGAGGCTCAGGCGCGGATCGAGGCCATCGCCGCTGAGATCGTGGCCCGCACTGGCTTGCAGGTGGATGTGGTGGTCGGCTCTTCCCCTCGCCGCGTGCTGGTGCACATCGCCGGCTACGAGAACGTCCCCCCGCTGGGCTACGTGGAGGAGCAGTGGATTCAGAAGGGGGTCAACCTGACCCTCGGCCGCCAGGTCAAGCGGGGCAACCTGTTGCTGTTCAGCGTGATGCTGGTCTCTTGCAGCCTCTACATCCTGAACACCGCTCTGATGAGCGTGCTGGGACGGCGGCGCGAGGTGGCGCTGCAGAAGGCCCTGGGGTGGCGCTCGTCCACCGTGTTCCGTTCGCTGCTGGTCGAGGCGGCACTGGTGGGGCTGGTTGCTGGCGTGCTGGGGCTCCTGCTGGCGGTGGGGGTGGCGACCCTCTTGGGATTGCGGCTGCCGCTGGCCAACGCGGCGTTGATCCTGCCGACAGGACTGGGGCTGTGCCTACTGGGGACTGCGATTCCGGCCCTGCTGGTGACGCGCACTCCGCCGGCTCCGGTGCTGCAGCGCGGCGAGGTGACAGAAGGGACGCTTCTGCCTGGTCGGCCGGGCCTGGGTAGCTACGTCCTGCGGGGACTGTGGCGCCGCCGGGCGCGGCTGGGGCTGGTGCTGGCCGCGATGGCGGTGGCCGCCGGGCTGGTAACGCTCTTTAGCGTGGCAACGCTGGGGACGCGGGGCTACTTGAGCGGGACGCTGCTGGGGGAGTATCTGTTGCTGCACATCGAGGGCTACCACTACGGGATGGTAGCGGTGGTGTTGGGAGTGGCAGCGTTGGCCGTGGCCGATGCGTTGATCGAGGAGGTGCTGGCCCGGCGACGGGAGATCGGGGTGCTGAAGGCAGTGGGCTGGCGGAACCGGCAGGTAGCTAGTCTCTTCGTGCACGAGGGATTGCTGCTGGGGCTGGCTGGCGGGGTGCTGGGGTGGCTGGTCGGGTTGACAGCCTACGGGTTGCTGTATCGGGGATTGCCCGCGCAGGCGTGGTGGGTCACGCTCCCCGCGCTGGGCGTGCCGGTGCTGGTGGGGACAGTGGCAGCGTGGTATCCCGCCCGTCAGGCTGCCAGTGTGCCCCCGGCGGAGGCGGTGCGGTACGAATGATAGGCAGTTCTTGGCCACAGACGAAGATGAGGGAGGTAAGACAGATGACAACCAATGACCAAGTCATTATTACCAAGGCCCTAACCAAGGAGTATCGGATGGGGGAGGTCGTCGTCGTCGCCCTGAGGGAGGTCTCCCTGGCTGTGGAAAGAGGCGAGTTCCTGGTTGTCACCGGCCCCTCCGGCAGCGGCAAGTCCACCCTTCTCAACCTCATTGGCACTCTGGACGAGCCCACCGCAGGAAGGGTAGTGGTGGATGGGGAGGACATAAGCACGCTCAAGGGCAACGCCCTGGCTGACTTCAGGAGAGAGACAATCGGCTTCGTCTTCCAGCTCTTCAACCTGATCCCCATCCTCACCGCCCTGGAGAACGTCAAACTCCCCCTCATCCCTTATCGCAGGGCGTGCAAATTTGACCTCGACGAGAGGGCGAGGGAACTTCTAGCTGCAGTGGGGCTGGAAGGCAGAGGGGATCACCTTCCCAGCCAACTTTCGGGGGGAGAGCAGCAGAGAGTGGCCATCGCCAGGGCGCTGGTGAACGAGCCGAAGATCATCCTGGCCGACGAGCCTACAGGGAACGTTGATTCCGTTATAGGGACTGGGATAATAGCTATTCTCAGGAAGTTGAGGGATGAGCGGGGTGTGAGCATAGTTTTGGCCACCCACAACAAGGAACTCGTCAAAAATACAGATAGGATTGTGAGGTTGAGGGATGGGATGATCGTCCGAGGTGAGAGAGGGTTTTGAAAGCACCAAGCCGCCAGATGAAATCCCATGATGAGATACAGAACATTGGTGCACCTTCAGAGAGCGCAGGAGAGGGTGGTCAGTTAGCCTCTCCAGGAGCACCCCCAGTTTGAAGAGGAAGTCATTAGCGGCGATGTAGGAGGGGTCGCCCACATAACAGAACTCCTCGCATCGCAGGGCGGCCCGGCCCAGCTCCTCGTCCAGCTTGCGGCGTGTGTTGGCCCGGTAGACCACGGGGAACGTGTCCTTCTCCTATCGCCCGTACACTGTGGGCACCAAGCGACCCTGCAACCAGGCAGGAGTCAGGCGGTTGATCAGGACGACGTAGTTCCAGGCGTTGGGCGTCAGAAAGATGAAGCGTCCGCCCCGGCGCAGGACCCTGGCGATTTCGGCGAAAGCCATCTCGGACTCCTGCAAGTGCTCGATCACCCAGCTAGAGAGCACCAAATCGAAGGAGGCTGAGGCGAAGGGCAGCTCAGCCAGCTTGCCCAGCACCGCCTGGTGCAAGCCGACGTTGTCGCGCAACGAGGCCAGGTCAACATCCAGGCCCACGGTCAGTCTCGCCTTATCCCTGAACAGCCCAATGACCCCGGCTCGGCCACAGCCCGCATCGAGCACTTTCGTCTCAACGGTTATGTGTTTAGCCACCAGGCCTTCATAGATCTGGCCGTTGGTCCGGTAAGTGGGCCTCAGTGTGCGGTATAGCTCTCGCTACCTGTCTTGTTGATCCAGCGAGATCACTTTGCTATCAGGTAGAGCAAGGCAGCGGAAAAGACGGGCACGGTCAGGTTATCAATGTGCCAGGGGGAGAGAGCCTCGACTAGAGTAGCGAAGGCAGCCACAGC
>Ga0209979_1004042_pt1 | contig 12396 bp, 12 predicted proteins | sample AnhtaG_FD_183114 | JGI IMG/M metagenome (GOLD analysis project Ga0209979, IMG submission 183114) | Deep subsurface microbial communities from Anholt, Denmark to uncover new lineages of life (NeLLi) - Anholt_01485 metaG (SPAdes) (version 2) | ecosystem: Environmental > Aquatic > Marine > Oceanic...
TCGATAAACATGACCGGGTCATCTTCTCTTATGGCACTTTTAAGCAGGCCTTTGGCATCATAGGGCGTCGAGGGCATCACCACTTTAAGGCCCGGAGTATGATAGTACCACGCTTCGAGACTCTGGGAATGCTGGGCGGCCAGCCCGTTGCCGCTGCCTCCCTGTGTCCTAAGAACCATCGGAACCTTGCCTCTGCCGCCGCTCATAAACCTGTATTTGGCGGCCTGGTTTACAATCTGGTCGATTATCAGGGATGCAAAATCGACAAACAGTATCTCCACTACCGGCCGCATCCCGGTAATCGCAGCTCCGACGCCGGCCCCCGTAAAGCTCGCCTCCGAGATGGGAGTATCTATAATCCGGCGGGGGCCGAACTCATCGAGCAGACCAACGGTAACATTGTAGGAACCGCCGCGTTGGCCGATACCACCACCCATCACAAAGACAGTTTCATCACGGCGCAGCTCTTCCCGCAGTGCCTCATTAAGAGCTTCTCGGTACATTATCCGCCTGATGCCTTGTCCGTCAGATTTGCTTGTATCTTCGCTCAATTATGCTCAACCTCTTTTAAGAACTTTTCAACAGATGGCTCGGGACTGTTCTTTGCAAATTCGATAGCTTCTTCCATTGCCTGCTGAACTTGCTGTTCGATAGCTGCCGCCTCTTGCTCGGTACACTTTGCCTCTTCCAGCAAATACTTCCGGCCGATATCAACAGGGTCTTTGGATTTATAGTATTCCAGCTTGTCCTTGGGCATATACAACCCTGGGTCATTTACGTGATGTCCCCCCTGGCGATAGGTCTTGGCCTCTATCATCACCGGCCCTTTGCCCTTACGACAAGTTTCTATTGCGTTTTGGGTTTTCTCATAGACGGCAAGGACATCGTTCCCATCGACCTGATAGGCCGGAACTCCATAACCTTCGGCTCTTTTATATAGGTCCGGGATTCGGCTCATTTCCTCGATAGGACTCGAAACCGCGTATTGATTGTTCTCCAGCAGAAATATCACAGGCAAATCCCATATCGCTGCCAGATTCAGAGACTCGGCGAAGACACCGTTGTTGCAGGCCCCGTCAGAGAAGAAAATCACCACCACCTGGTCACCACCTCGAATATGTATGCCGAGACCTGCTCCGACCCCGATGGGTATGCCGCCGCCCACAATGCCGTTGGCGCCGATGTTGCCGATATTTACGTCGGCGATGTGCATTGAGCCGCCCCGGCCTCGGCAATAGCCGGCCTCTCTGCCCAGGACCTCAGCCACCATTTTTTTGAGCTCGCCACCCCGCGCTATGCAGTGGCCATGACCGCGATGCGTACTGACGATGTAATCATCCTGGCGCAGAGCCGCGCAGACACCTGTGGCAATCGCTTCCTCACCGAGGTAAGGATGAAAATAGCCGATAATCAGACCCTGCCGATAGAGTTTGATACACTCAGTCTCGAATACCCGAATGGTATAAAGCGTGCGATAAAGCTGTTCAAGAAACTCACGTGAATACATTGTCATCCTTACCTGACCAAGCTAAATTTATCTTCATTCTTTGCTATCGAAGCATAATATCGCTAAGGTTTCGCACATACTGTGAAACGGTACTTTTCGCCTCTGTAGATAGAATCTTCCATCTCAAAGCTTCATACGGTGAATGAGCGAAATTCCTGGATGAGCAATTTCGTATATTTACCGGGCTTGCCGTTTCCGATGAGCTTCTCGTCGAATCTGACCACAGGAATAATATCGTTCGTGGTTGAGGCAATAAACAGCTCATCGGCGTCACTTGCCTCTTGTGGCGTTAACGATTTTTCCATTGTTTCTAATCCGATATTTTTACCTGCCCTAATCACAAATTTGCGCGTAATGGAAGGCAGAATATTAGCTGTAAGCGCTGTGGTTTGCAGTGTTCGTCCGAAGATTGCAAAAAATGCCGAGGCGGCACCTTCGGTTATAAAGCCCTTCTCATCGACGAGTATCGCCTCGTCACAGCCCTTGTTGGCAGCCTCCTGGCGAGCGAGAACGTTGGCTAACAGGTTCAGCGATTTTATCACGCATCGTTTCCATCGCCAATCCGGATGTGTCGATACCGCAATACCATTGGTCTTTGCTTCTGAATCATCCTCTGATTCTGTGACGGTTAGGAAAAAATTTGGCTTTAAGCTAACGTCGTAGGCATGCTTTCGCGGTGCTGAACCTCGGGTAATGTGAAAGTATATCTTGGCGTTGGAAATACCGGCCGTGTCAAAAGCCTTCAGGACCCGGCTGCGAATCTGGTCAAGGTCCACGCTCGATATTCCAATCGCAGTCAGGCTATTGGCGAACCTTTGCATATGTTCCTCGAGCGCGAAAATCTTGCCGTCGTAGCTTCGCACCACTTCATAAACCCCGTCGCCGAAGAATATCCCGCGGTCGAGATACACCGGTTCAAGTTCTTCTGCCGGAACGATTTTGTCTTGTATCATAGCTATCTGCATAAAATTGCTCCCAATGAGGCTGTCAGCCAAGATTTTAAATCCATACTGAATTTTTGCAAAATTGAGGTTAGGCATATATTATTTAAGAAAATCAGCTTTTTCGATTTTCTTAGATAATTAGCCAACTTCTTATTAGACAAGAACTTACTTTTTGAAAAGAAAAAATCAAAAAACAATTTTTTCTTTTCAAAGTATGCCTAACCTCGATTTTGCAAAAGTCTTGTTCATATTGGGTAATAGAATACAAAAATATCTGATAATTTACTTTACAAAAAATGATTGAATATGTAAAATTCCGCTTCTATTCGGTTTTTAATTTATAAAAGACAGGAGTTTTTCGAAATGTATGCAGTAATTGAACAAGGCTCAAAGCAATATAAAGTCGCCGAAGGCGATTGTTTGGATATAGACCTGACGGATATTTCGCCCAATGCCAAAACAATCGAGCTGGACAAGGTTTTGCTTGTAAATGACGGCAAAAAAATCAAAATCGGCAACCCATTTTTAAAAGGTGCCAAGGTTACTGCCTCGTTTACGACCACAGCTCAGGACGCTGTCGTCAAGGGCGAAAAGCTCTATCCGACCCACTTGCGTAAACGCAAAAACAGCAAAAGACGCATAGGCCACCGCCAGAAGTACCTACAAGTAGTAATTGACAAGATAGAAGCCTAAATACAGGTGTTATTCCTGCGTAAGCTTGTCCTCGACTCCGATCGGGGAAGGAAATCTGTTTAATGATTGTTATTCTGACTGAGCGCAAAAAGCCTTTGGCCCTGAGCGAAGAAGAAGGGGAAGAATCTTAAAAATATTTAGCCCCCAGTTTTACTGGGGGTTTTCTTTATTCGGAATATGAAAAAGTCATTGCGAGCATCGCGAAGCGATGCGCGGCAATCTCAACTTTTTACTTCGATATTTCCTGTTCTCCACAGGACACCTTGCGGTGGATGTTTGATATTCTTTACGTCATTCCCGCCCAAGCTTGTCACCCCTGCGAAAGCAGGGGCGGAACTTTTTTGATAAGTCCCTCAGCAAAGGTTCGCCATTGAGTAGGCCCGTTTGCAACAAAATATTCGAACGACTTATCATCGGCTAATTCACCCAGCAGGGCTTTCCGCTCGGCAGGTTCCGCCACGTCTGTGATAATCCGTTTTCGAAGCGCCTCCAGCTCAGCGAGAAATTGGCCATGTTCTTCGGTGAAAATCTCTTCCAGCTTCTTTCTTATATGACCGGCGTAAGCAGGGCAATGTCCTTCAGTGCCTATGGCTATCTGCAAGTCGCCGCGCTTAACAACAGCCGGCACGAAAAAATCACAAAGCTCCGGCTCATCAACTACGTTACACAAAACCTCCAATTCCTGACAATCCTTATATATCCGCCTGTTGAGTTGATGGTTGTTTGTTGCAGCTATAGTAAGCACCGCCTCCGCGAGATAATCTTTTGAATATTTGGACTTTATCAGTTCAGCTTTTTTGTCCCGGCAAAGAACCGTCAGCATATTATCAATCCGCTCAGCCACCACTACCAGCCGCGCACCCGCAGCTAACAATGCTTGAGCCTTGCGCACAGCAACCGCTCCACCACCAACCACGACCACACGGCGACCGCTTAATTCCAGAAATATCGGATATTTAGCCATAAAACTATTATACCACACCTCGACTGACAACAACATCGAATTTAAAAGAAATCAATAACTAAAAATCCTTATTAGAAAGTTGCAGGTTGGCATAAATATGTTAAAATTGCAATGGTTTATTAATGATTACAGCGATTTGTGTAAAGGAGTTTATGATGGCCAAGAGAAAGGAAACCGTAACCAGAGTAATTGATGGTGATACATTCCTAACAGCATCTCGTAAAAGGTCTGTTCGACTCGCCAATTTTGATGCACCCGAAAAAGGTAAGAGAGGCAGCGTAAAAGCCACACAAATATTAAGAAAACTTATTCAAGGGAAAAAAGTTGAGGTTCATGCCATTGGCCGGGACGCTTTTGGTCGAGTCATCGCCAATGTCAAGGTTGGTGGCAAGTCTCTGAATAAGGCCAAGAGAAGCAAAACAAGAAAGTGAGCTCCTTCCATTAATAACTTCCAAACTCCTTTTCAAATTTGTGGTGTTATGAAGAAAGATTTAAGTAGTCTCTTTGATAATTTCTTAGCCAAGATAAATTGGTATATAAACCTCTTAGTAAAGATATGTGAACCACTATCTGATCTGGATAAGTCCAAAGCAAAAACTGAATTAAGCAAGATTTGTGAGAAGTTGCCTGCTCCAGAAAAATCTCAAGTAACAAAACTCTTGAAGAGAGTGAGCATACCCTTGTCTGGAGAAAGGTCTGAAGTGGAAGATAGTTTAAGCAAGATTTGCGAAAAAGAGCTATCTGTCCCAGAAAAGGTTAAAGCAAAGATAATAGAATCATTAACTACGATTTGCTCGCCATTATCTGATCCGGAAAAAGATGAAGTATACGAATCTTTTGTTTTAAAGATTTGCGTCACATGGGAAACATTTATAGAAGATTTATTAGCACTGTGTCTTAGCAAAGATGTGTCTCAATATTCAGAATATATGGATACAAGATTTCCCAAGCGCCCTTCAAAAGAGCTATGTGGGACTTTAATTTCTGGATATAGATATTTTGACTACAAGAACGTTGGAGACCTGAAGAGAATTTCTAAGAATATTTTGCTGACGCCTTATAATCCCTTTCCAAGAATATCCACAATTGAATCTCACAAAATTGATGAGTTTTTCCAAATAAGGAACTATGTGGCACATAGAAGTCGGGTAGCAAAACGTTCTCTAACAAGATTGTACCGAGAAACATATCACCTTCCAGCATTTCAGGAACCGGGGGCTTTTCTTCTTTCGTCACTACACGAAAAAACTAAAGAAATTCGCTTTGGAGAATACATCCGAGCATTTATCAACGCTACTGACGCAATGGCTAAACACTTGGGAGTCTAAAATTGATAATAATGTAAATATAAGAGGCTCCAACATTCCATTTTCTTACGCTACTTCTTTAAATGTGTTAGTATGAAGTTAATAAAATATAAGTTATGAATGAAACAAAAAGACTCCAGCCGCCTTTGACCAAGACCGATGTTCGCTCGTTAAAAGCGGGCGATGAAGTTCTTATCACTGGCGTAATCTACACCGCTCGGGATATGGCGCATAAAAGGTTGTGCGAGGCAATAGAAGAGGGCCGGAAATTACCATTTCCGCTTGAAGGAGCGATTATTTATTTCGTCGGCCCCACGCCCGCCCGACCCGGAAGGGTAATCGGCGCTGCCGGCCCAACTACCTCATCAAGAATGGATGCTTTCAGTCCGAAGCTGCTTGCCAAAGGCCTCAAGGCAATGCTCGGAAAGGGATATCGAGGCGACCAGGTCAGAGACGCCCTGAAAAAATATGGTGCTGTCCATCTTTCTACTATCGGCGGGGCGGGGGCGCTATTGAGCAAACACATTATTGCCGCTGAACTAATCGCCTACGAAGACCTCGGAACCGAAGCTGTAAGAAAACTACAGGTAGTTGATTTCCCCGCTGTTGTCGCCTATGACTGTTATGGAAGTAGTGTCTATAAGTCTTCTGCAAAATCGAGGTTAGGCATACTTTGAAAAGAAAAAAAATGTCTTTTAATTTTTTCTTTTCAAACAATAAATTATTATGTATGAGCAGCTATTTGATTATTCAAGAAAATCAAAAACTCGGTTCTCCGTAGTACAGCTACTGCGAAGGATGAACTGATTTTCTTAAATAATATATGCCTAACCTCAATTTTGCATAACACTAAGCAGTGTCTATAATTAAGGAGCTATCTAATTGAAAGTTGCCCTACTTGGCCTGTTACAATCCGGCAAGAGCACTATCTTCTCTGCCGTCAGCGGCAAGGCAATCCCACCGCCCGGCTCGACGGCAATTGAAGAAGCCATTGTGCCTGTCCCGGACGAAAGACTCGATTGGCTGAGAGAATACTACAAGCCGAAGAAAACCACCCACGCCACAATCGATTGTCTTGACCTGCCGGGCTTTAACTTTACCGATGAGCACGGCCGAGCTGCTGCCAGACGCCTGATTAACCAGATAAGGACTGTTGACCTGCTGGTTCTCGTGGTACGGTCTTTTGAAGACCCGGCGGTACCTCCTTATCGAAATACAGTAAACCCGGCCGGTGATTTGGCGGAATTGAAAACCGAATTACTGCTTGCCGATTTGGAGCTTGTAGCTACCCGCATCGAAAAACTCGAAAAGCAGGTCCACAAGCCCACCAAGACCCAGGCCCACGATAAGGTCGAATTGGCCCTGCAAAAAAAATTGCAGCAGGCTATAGAATCAGAAAGGCCCATAAGCTCTGCTGTCGAAACCGACGCCGAACGCGAAATGATTAAGTCTCTCGGATTCCTGACCTTAAAGCCCATGGCGGTCGCTGTAAACATTGACGAGGACCGGTTGGATAAAGAGTTTGATTTCAGCAGCGCCATTGATAGTTCTGTGCCGGTCCTTACAATCTGTGCCAAGCTGGAACACGAGCTGGCGCAGTTAGACGCTGAAAGCAGGGCCGAGTTTATGGCTGACTTAGGATTAACCGAATCGGCAGCAAGTAAGTTCGTCAAAAGCTGCTATTCGGCACTGGGCTTAATCAGCTTTTTAACGGTGGTCTCGAATGAGTTGCGTGCTTGGCCCATAAAACAGGGCACTGTGGCGCTGGATGCAGCCGGCAAGGTGCACACCGACATTAAACGAGGTTTCATTAGGGCTGAAACTTTTGCCTTTGACGACCTTAAAGCCCTTGGCAGCGAAAAAGCACTCAAAGCCGCCGGCAAAATCCGACTCGAAGGAAAAGATTACGTCGTTCAGGACGGTGACATTATCAATTTCAGGTTTAATGTTTAGGTTTGCTCTGTGGAAAACATGCAAAGATTGTCATTCTGAACGGAGCGCAGCGAAGTGAAGAATCTCTCCATGCACAAGTGTACATTATTCTCATTTGCAAGCCGGATGTTTCGCTTTGTTCAGTTCTGTCCTTGAGTGAGGCAAAGGAGGGCGATATTTGTGAACCGATTCTTAAAGTTATTCATTCCGGCATTAGTAGCGACATCAGCGGTGCTTTTTGTTCTGTTCTGTCTGGTTTCTAAAAATCCGGATACTTCCAGTACCTACACTTATAAAGTCGTCAATACCTTTCCGCACGACCGAAATGCTTTCACGCAAGGGCTGGTTTTCGATGATGGTGTTTTATATGAAGGAACAGGACTTTACGGACGTTCGACTTTGCGAAAAGTCGAATTAGAAACAGGCAGCATCCTGCAAATGCACAAACTATCGGCCGAATTCTTCGGCGAAGGTATTACCATTTATGGGGACAATATTATTCAGTTAACATATAAGGAAAACGTTGGCTTTGTTTACAACAAATATACCTTTGAGCTGCTGCGAAAATTCAATTACCCAACCGAGGGCTGGGGCATTACACATAACGGCAGGCAGTTGATTATGAGTGACGGCACACCAGCATTGTTTTTCTTAGACCCTGAAACGTTTGAGCAAGTCAGCCGGATTATAGTATATGACCACAATATTCCCGTGTGGGGGCTTAACGAGCTCGAATATGTCGAAGGCCAAATCTATGCCAATATCTGGCCTACCGAACGCATCGCCAGAATTGCCCCAGAGACAGGCCAAGTGCTCGGCTGGATAGATATGAAAGGGCTTTTAACTCAGCAAGACTACAGCCGGCCGGTCGATGTGCTCAACGGCATTGCGTATGACAAAGAAAATGGTCGGCTATTTGTGACCGGAAAGTTTTGGCCGAAACTCTTTGAGATAAACCTGATTACCGCAAAATAGTTATGGCGGAAAATATATGTGTTTGTTATAAGAGAGAGCGTATGAAAGCAGTTGTGCTAACTGGTTTAAAACAAATGGAGCTTACGGACGTTCCGGAGCCGAGTATAAAGAAAGAAACGGATGTTCTGCTGAAAATTGAAAGGGTAGGCGTCTGCGGTTCCGATGTGCACTACTACGAGACCGGCAGAATCGGCGAGCAAATTGTCGAGTATCCTTTCATAATAGGCCACGAATGTTCCGCAACCCTCGAAGCTGTTGGCAGCTCAGTTACCCACGTCGAAGCCGGCGACCAGGTAGTAGTGGACCCGGCTGCATCGTGCCACCAGTGCGACCAGTGCATCCAGGGCAGAGAAAACACCTGTCATAATGTCCGTTTTCTTGGCGCACCCGGACAGGGCGGTGGTTGTTTATGTGAGTATCTTGTTATGCCGCAGGAGTGCTGCTTTCCAACCAATGGGGCGATTACCCTCGAACAGGGGGCTTTGTGTGAGCCGTTGTCCATAGGTGTATATGCCGTCAAAAAAGCCTGCTTACCCAAAGATGCCGACGTGGCGATTCTCGGTGCAGGGCCAATCGGCCTAAGCTGTCTGCTCAACGTCAACGCGGAAAATGCACGTGCCTGTTATATGACCGAAAAAATTGACGAGCGCATAAAAGGCGCAAGGCAGGGCGGTGCAGCCTGGGTCGGCAATCCGAATAAACAGGACATAGTTAAAGAAATTCTTCAGCAACAACCTGCCGGAATGGACGTTGTGTTCGAATGTGCCGGCCAGCAGGAAACAATCGACCAGGCCCTTGAGATGCTCAAACCGGGCGGAAAGCTCGTGCTTATAGGTAGTCCCCGCACGAAAAGAGTCTCTTTTGATATCGACAGGTTACGCAGAAGGGAAATCACCATCACAAACATTAGAAGACAAAACCAGTGCACGCAGACTGCTATTGATTTATTAGCTTCAGGCAAAGTTAATGCCGATTTTATGATAACCCATCGTTTCCCGCTTGAGCAAACAAAAAAAGCGTTCAACCTGGTCGCCGGCTATCGCGATGGCGTAATCAAAGCTATGATTAGTGTGTAGGTAAGTGGTGAGTAGATTATCAGGTTATTAGGATATCAGGTTGCAGGGAATCAGAAAATCAGGGAATCAGGAAAAGACAAATTTACTCTGATACCCTGGTAACCTGATACCCACTACCTGTCACCTGATACTCTGATAACCACTTACCACTCACCAATCAACCAATTAACTAATTAACCAAGTTTTTTTGGAGATTAAACTCAATGGGTTGGCTCAATCTGGAAGGAAAAGTCGCAATCGTTACAGGAGGGGCCTGTGGCCTCGGCAGGGCCGTCTGTGAAGGATTAGCCGAAGTCGGAGCAAAAGTTGTCGTTGCTGATATAGACCAGCAGGGCGCTAAACAGCTTGCCAGGGATATAAAGGATAAATTCGGCCCCAATCATATCTCGATGACAACCGACGTAACTAACAAAGCGAGTGTTGATGCTATGATAAAGACGGCCCTCGATGCCTTTGGCGGCATTGATATATTGGTCAACAACGCCGGGATAAATATCCCGAGACTGCTTGTTGACCCGGCTGGCAAAGAGGAGTTAACGGAAGATATTTGGGACAAAGTTGTATCGGTTAACCAGAAGGGACTTTTCCTGTGCGCCCAGGCCGCTGCACGAGTTATGATTCAGTCGGGTAAGGGGGGTGTCATAATCAATATGGCCTCCGAATCCGGTATGGAAGGCTCGCAAGGCCAAAGTGTCTATGCCGCTACAAAGGCTGCCGTCTATAACCTGACACGTTCCTGGGCAAAGGAGCTCGGCAAACAAAATGTCCGTGTTGTCGGCGTTGCACCGGGAATCCTCGAAGCGACCGCTCTGCGCTCCGAGGAGTACGAACGTGCCCTGGCCTACACCCGCGGAATCACCGTCGAAGAGCTGCACCGCCGTTACAAAGAAGCTGCTATACCTTTGGGAAGAAGCGGTAAGCTCAGCGAAGTTGCCAACACGGTCTGCTTTCTGGCCTCCGACCGTGCCGGTTACATTCACGGCACTGTCATCAACGTCTCCGGCGGCAAAACCAGAGCCTGACCCATGACTGCCGTAATAACATAGAGCAATGATTAGAGTTATGAAAAAAGCAAGTATCGTCAACATCGGCAATGAACTGCTCAACGGTCAAACGGTAGATACTAATACCACTTATCTAAGCGGCAAACTGCTTTCAATCGGCTTACCTGTTGTCAGCTCATATACTATCGGCGATGATACAGATGCAATTGTACGTGCATTCAATTTAGCAGTTGCGGATGCTGATGTAGTTCTGGCTACCGGCGGACTGGGGCCGACCGACGATGATTTGACCCGCCAGGCATTCGCGACCTTCCTCGGTACCGAATTGCAACTGCAAATTGAGCTTCTACATAAGATTCAGAATTTTTTCACTAAGCGGAATTTGCAAATGCCTGAAAAGAATAAGATTCAGGCATACATACCAGCCGGCGCAAAGGCGCTTGCGAACAATCTTGGCACAGCCCCCGGCATTATGGCCGAAGCAGAAGGCAAACTGATTGTTGCTTTACCCGGTGTGCCGTCGGAAATGAAGCGAATGTTCGCAGAATCGGTCCTTCCGGAACTGCAGCGATTCGCCGGCACGCAGGCTGTGGTGGTGCGAAAACTAAGATGCTTCGGAACAGGCGAATCAAACATCGCTGAATTACTCGGCCCGCTTATGCAAAGGGGAAGGAACCCACTAATCAACTGCACCGTCGAATACGGCGTGATTACCCTGCACATTATCGCGACAGCAGAGGATAAAAATAAAGCCCGCCAAATGGCTGAAAAAGAGGAAAAATCCCTCCGTAATACACTTGGAGAGCTGGTGTACGGCACAGAGGAGCAGACTTTGGCTGAAGTCGTAGGCGAAGAATTAACCCGGCAAAAAAAGGCTATCACCGTGGCCGAATCCTGCACAGGCGGCACCTTAGCTAAGCTGCTGACCGATATCCCCGGAGCAAGCAGATATTTCACGCACGGCTGGGTTACTTACAGCAACACCGCCAAGACCGCCGAACTTGCCGTACCTGCCGATTTGATTGAAAAATACGGCGCTGTCAGCGAGCAGGCCGCTCAGGCTATGGCCCAGGGCGCCAGAACAAAAGCCCAAACGGATTTTGCAATTGGCATAACCGGCATAGCTGGACCAGCCGGCGGAACAGAACAAAAACCCATAGGACTGGTATATATCTGTGTAGATTCCGATAATGGCTGTGATACCAAACGCTGCCGCTTCTCTGGCGATAGGCGGTTCATACGCCTTAGAGCGGCACATACTGCTCTGAATATGCTCCGCCTGAAATTGAATATTTGACTATCTGTGTTGGAAATGTTATAATAGTAATATCAGGATTAACAGGATTATGAGGAGAATATGGCAAAGCAGCGCAAACGTTTAGGTGAAATACTTTACAAGGCAGGGCTTGTAGAAAAGCAGGCTCTCATTAATGCCATTAAGACTTCCAGGACAAATAACAAACGGCTCGGTCAGGTATTGCTTGAGCTGGGCCTGATAGATGAAGATACTCTCACCAAGGCAATCGCCAAGCAGTTTGACTTACAATACATAGATCTGGACAAAACTACCATCCCCCAGGATGCCGCTAAGTTGATTCCACAGGAGCTTATGAAAAGGCATAATGTCCTGCCTCTCGGTATGAACAACGGCAAATTAAAAGTGGTTATTTGCGACCCCCTCGACCTGGAGATGATGGACGCAATTCGGTTCCGATTGAATACCGAGCTGGAGTGTTGTGTTGCAAACCTTACCAAGATTCGCTCATACATCCAGGATTCCTTCGACCAGACAAAAAAGGAAGAAAGCGACAGGCTAAGGCATAGCATCGACGCAACTGCCGCCGAGCTTGCCGAGGTCGGCCACGAGTTACAGGCCGAAGCACTTAAGGCCCAGACTGCAGGCGGGGATGATGACGCCCCGATTATCAGACTGGTAAACCTGATAGTGGATAATGCCTATTATATGCGGGCCAGCGATATACACGTTGAACCAA
>Ga0209979_1004043_pt1 | contig 12394 bp, 8 predicted proteins | sample AnhtaG_FD_183114 | JGI IMG/M metagenome (GOLD analysis project Ga0209979, IMG submission 183114) | Deep subsurface microbial communities from Anholt, Denmark to uncover new lineages of life (NeLLi) - Anholt_01485 metaG (SPAdes) (version 2) | ecosystem: Environmental > Aquatic > Marine > Oceanic >...
GCCGCTGTGAACTTTTTGCGATAAAAGGACATATAGAGATCAATGCGGCCCTCTCTCCAGGCCTCTAACCAGTCCATAATGGATCTCTTGAGCTCTGCCCTCTCTCTTTGGAGCTCTTTCTTGTCGATGAAGTTGATCCTTTGGGTTATTATGATCGGTGTATGCCTTTCGCCCAAATACGCAGAAAGCTCAATTATGTCCTCGTTACTAAAAACAATGCAGCCATTGCTATCCCATGGCTTAAGGGTCTGATTGGTTCCATGAAGCCATATCCCATATCCTCTTCTCCCCAATTTGCGGTCCATGGGACTGGGATAGTCAATTGGAAAGGCAGCAACCCCATAAATAGGGGCCAGCTCTTTCTCTTTAAATGAATTGGTAATAAAATATACACCTTCTGGCGTCTTTTTATCATCCTTGTCAGACTTAGGTCCCTTATTCTCGCCAGTAGAACATGAATAGACCTTGACCGGATGGTCTACATTTCTGCTCCGGTAAAGGTAGGCCTTCTGGGTAGATTTTTCCACCAGGAGTACGTATTGAGGACTTTTAGGGGAGAAGTTAAGCAAGGAGTCTGGTACAAGGTCTTTTACTCTTACCTCTAAAGCTACCGGCTTTGTCAGGGCAGCCCCGATTATTTGAGGATAGAGAGCCAGAAGCAAAAAGACTTTCATACCTAAAAAAGCTGATTTTTTGAACAGATCTCTATTCAATATTAAAGATCCCAATTAAAGATCCCATTTAAGTATAGTAGACCCCGGTGCACTCGTAAGGACCAATTCAACAGATTTAGAAGGCTGAGGACAATCTTTCTTCTTGAATCTGAAAATGTAGATACTTGACCAGGGAGATATAAAGGGATAAAAAGATTCAGACAATGTTCTGCTTTTCTTAACCTTTCTGATTTCTAATGGTTCTATCCTGAATTGCCCATCCTTGATGAGATAAACCTTCCACAGAGAATCTCTTTCCGAAAAGTTATCCCATTCTTTCTCCTGTGTATATATTGACACCAAAAAGTCATCATAATCTTCGGCTGCCTCTATTTGATCATCCCTCATGTTTGCGTTTTGAGTGGAGGTTAGCATATAAACCCTCGTATATTCTTCTGTGTAAGCCCTCCTGAACTCCTCCGCTTTATATGTGGCTGTAATAAGTAGCTCTGTTTTTAGGCCCTTGTGTATTGAACCTTTTCTTGTCCACCTTTCAAGAATAATCCTGTAATCGGAAGAGGTATATTCTGTATCGGAAAGCTTATTATATATATTCCGTGATGAAGCACATGCCGAAAAAAGATACAGGAGTAGGATAAGGAAACAAAATGGACATACAAGAGAAATGACTCTATTATTGGAACACCCTGGCAAAGATTTCCTCCACATGTTTTAGATGATAGTTGACGGAAAATATCTCTTCCATCTCCTTGCTGTCAAGATACTTTTGAATATCCGGATCGCTTGCAAGAAGTTGCTTGAAACTTTTTCCAGTATTCCAGGCCTGGAGAGAGATTCTTTGCGTTAATGAATAGGCATGCTGACGGGAGCACCCTTTGGCTACCAGAACCAGTAATACCTGCTGAGAAAAGATCAGACCCTTTAGCTTTTCAAGGTTCCTGGCCATATTATCTTTTTTCACTACCAGATTCTTTATCATCCTTGTTAATCGATTGAGCATGTAATCTATAAGGATGGAGCTATCTGGCGCAATCACCCTTTCCACAGAGGAATGAGTGATATCCCGTTCGTGCCACAGGGCAATGTCTTCCATGGCGGCAAGTGAGTTAGACCTAACAAGCCGGGCCAGTCCTGAGAGATTTTCTGAGCCAATAGGGTTTTTTTTGTGGGGCATAGCTGATGAGCCCTTTTGTCCCGGAGTAAAGGCCTCTTCCACCTCCCCAACCTCTGTTCTTTGGAGATGTCTTATCTCAACAGCTATCTTTTCAATTGAGCCTGCAAGGATGGCTAAGGTGGTAAAATAGTGCGCATGTCTGTCTCTTTGAATAATCTGGGTGGAGATCTCTGCCGGCCTTAGGCCTAACTGATTACAGACATAGTTTTCAATCTGAGGGGGAATATTGGCAAAAGTACCTACAGCCCCGGATATCTTGCCATAGCCTATCACATCCAATGCCTGTTCAAGTCTTGTGAGGTTCCTTTTCATCTCACTGTACCACACTGCTAACTTAAGACCGAATGTTATAGGTTCGGCATGGATGCCATGGGACCGCCCGATCATTACAGTGTTCTTATGCTCAAAGGCCTTGTCCTTCAAAACAAGGAGAAGATTGCCAACATCATCTATGATTATCAGCATTGCCTCTTTAAGTTGCAGGGCAAAGGCAGTATCCAAGATATCAGATGAGGTGAGACCCATATGGATGAAGCGGGCGTCAGGACCAACATACTCCTCCACATTTGTCAAGAAGGCAATAACATCATGTTTTACTTCTTCCTCAATTTCTTGGATCCTATCAATAGAAAACCGTGCCTTTTTCTTAATAGTATCAAGTGATTTCTCTGGAATCATCCCCTCTTTGACCATTGCCTCGCATACAAGTATTTCAACCTGAAGCCATTTGGCAAAGCGATTCTGGGGCTCCCATATCTTGCCCATCTTTGGAAGTGTATACCGTTCAATCATTTATCTGCCTCAAATACCGCCGTTCTTCTGTTTTATAGTCAGAAATTTACAAACTCCTTTTATATGCATATTTCTTATGTAGAGATCTCATCTTAATCAGGGCTGGGGATGTTTCTGAAAAGCAATATCTTAAAAAAGATACCACAGGACTTTGAAGTGGCCAAATATTTGTGGTTTACTCCTACGAGCCAATGGGAATCACCTCCTAAACATTGTTAAACCTCAAATATTTGGCCACACTTTACTAAAATCAATAGATATTGCTTTGAGGAAATTTACCCAGCTCTACTATGATATTGAGTTTGTAAATTTCTCTTATAAGATATTTTGCCGGGAGAATCAAGGTAAATAGTTGTTTAAAATTATATATAGTTATACTATAATTTTATTATTTAATAATATAAAGAGACTAATATGTCAACTATTTTCATCAAAAATGTTAAGAAAGGGGGAAAAAAAGAGGAGGCTTATTCTATATCCGGAGAAGATATATACAGGAATAGCAACCCTGGTGATAGGAAAAGAGGAAGTTGCCCCAATCTGTTCAATTAAGGGTATCCTAACTCTCATTATCGATCGCATCATCGATGATAATCCCTCCATTGGCATCTCTTCTTACTTTAGTAATGCCAGGATATTGTTTTTCTAACGCCTCGATGTACGCGGACTGCCGGTTCAGGATCTTGAGAAGACGTTTACTTTCTTTCATAAGGTCATTGTATTTAATGGCCTGATGAATCGTTATAGCCAGGTCAAATACATTGCAGGGTTTGGTGAAGAAGCGATAGATCTCCCCCTCATTAATATCGCGTATCGCTGATTCAAGACTTGCATGTCCTGTAAGAATCATTCGGACTGTATCCGGATATTCTTGCCGAACAATGGCAAGAAATTCCGATCCGGACATACCAGGCATTTTCTCATCTGAAATCACTACATCCACCTGCTCCCGATCCAAGATGGGAAGGGCCTCTTCCGCTGAAGCGGCGCTCAGGATATCATACGGCTCATTTGCAAGCGCATCTTTCAATAAGTCCGTAATAGTGGGTTCATCGTCAATGATCAGAACTTTATGTTCCATGACATGGTCTCCTTAAACTTGCTATGTTGCCAGATTAAATCAAAGGCCCACTACCTTCGAAGCCATTTCCTTCTCAGACTCCAACCAATAACGAATCGGCTATCTTATTAATATATCACAATTTGGTTAGAAAGTAGAGCAAAAGAAATGCCAAAGGTAGCAGATCGTTGGAGTCAGGGCCAAGAACTTAGCGCCCTTCGGGCAGAGACAACCTCGATCTTAAGATCAAAACAAACCTAGAGGCTTCCCTTTAGCAGCCCTTCATGGTGGTCACTTTTTCCTTTACATCTCAAAAGAACATCATTAACATCCTCAGAAAAAATCACCCGGAAGATTAACTTAGGGGTTTCGCCCCAGTTGGAGTACTGGCCCGCCCTGGCGCGACGTGCCTGGAATGCGTTATTGTGGGTGGAATATTGCAGCAGCTAAGTCCATGGATTTGTGCTTTGCAAACCAGGTCTGGGCCAGGGAGTAATGGAGTCCTGGAGTAATGGGTGAACTTGTCCTGAACAAGGTGAAGGAGGACAAGTTCACAAAGTGAAGGAGGGGTAACAGAAATGAGGAAGGAAAAATGATGGGAAAGGTCTTTATTTTCCTAGGAACCCTATTTTTTTTAATAGCAGGATCCTCACCAAGTATAGGTGCCGATGTACTTACGCTGGAAGAAAGCATCAAGATAGCCTTAGAGAGGAGCTTATCTGTCAAGTCAGCAGAACAAGAGATAAAGGCAAAAGAATTTCAAGAGCGCTCCTCAAAGGCTGATTTTTTTCCTAAATTAAGCACCAGCTACACCTATACCCGTCTTGACGAGGATACTGTTAATGATGCCAAATATGGTCTTCTTACAAAGGATTTTTCCCCCTTACAGACCGATACCTACGAATTTAACGTAACAGCCACTCAACCTTTATTTACAGGATGGGGACTTACCACTTTACGGGAGTTAGCCTCCTTAGGGGTAGATACAGCTAAGATTAAAAAAGAGGCTGTTATTGAAGATCTGGTATTGAATGCCAAGGAGGCCTATTTTGGGATCTTGAAGGCAGAGAAGCTTGAAAAGGTAGCCATACAGGCGGAGGAGCAACTGGAGGCCCATTTGAGGGTAGCTCAGGCCTTTTATGATGTAGGGATTATCGCCAAAAACGAGCTCCTGCAAACAGGGGTCCAAATGGCCCAGGCGAGGCAGGATTTGATCAGGGCAACGAATCTCGTAGAGATTACGAGATCTGTTTTTAACAAGCTACTAAGAAGGGGGCTTGATAAAGAGGTAAAGATTGAAGACATACTTGATTATCATCCTGTGGAGCTAACCCTTGATCAATGCATGGAATGGGCTGAGCTGAACAGGCCAGAGATAAAAGAGGTGTCTTTGAATGTTATGTCTGCTGAAAAAGGTGTGGAATTTAGCAAGAGCAGCTATTATCCATCAGTGAACTTAATTGGAAATTATCAGAGAAGGGCTGACGATGCTCTCTTGGGGTCTGATCCGGGGGAAGATGTTGATAGCTGGACCATCATCTTAAAAGGGGAGTGGGCTTTCTGGGAGTGGGGAAAGACGAGGCATGATGTAGCAGCCACCAGGGCCAGACTGGCAAAGGTTAAATATCTCTTAAAGGATATCAAGGATAATATTCAGCTGGAGGTGAAGAAGGCCCATTTATATTTGACGGAGGCGGAGAAGAGTATTCAGGTGGCCAGAACAGCCGTGGTTCAGGCAGAAGAGAATTTCAGGATGAATGAGGAGAGATATAAGCAACAGGTGGCCACCTCAACCGATGTGCTGGACGCTCAGACCCTCCTGACCCAGGCAAGGACAAACTATTTTAACGCTCTGAGCGAGCACAATACTGCCTGGGCAAGGCTTGAAAGGGCTATGGGGATAGGACACGAAGAAGAACGGCGACGGTAACGTCTATGGGCTTCGTCACCCTCGCCGTTGCCGAAGCACAGAAGAAATACAGCGAACTAATACAAACGCATTAATAGAAAGGTCATTGCGAGTGAAACGAAGCAATCTCATAGACAATGAGATTGCCACGCCCATTGGGCTCGCAATGACAATGTAAAACATTTCAGTGCGTTTGTATTAAGTTATTCAAAGGTCACACCATATGTGAGCACCGGAGAGTCAGGAGATGATACTGACCTTGTTTTTCTCCTTCTTGTAGCCAAGGCCACAGGCATCGCAGGTTGCCGTTCCATCGTCAAAATGCAACCTGACACCGCACCTGCAAATCCACCCTTTGATCACCGCAGGATTTCCAGCTACCAATGCAAGATCTGCTATGTCATCAAGGACAACAGATCCGGCAGCCACAAAGGCAAACCTCCCTATGGTATGACCGCATAGAATAGTCGAATTAGCACCCAGGGTAGCACCCTCTTTAACCATTGTTGGTCTAATTTCATCCTTGCGCGGTATATAACTCCTCGGGTTATACACATTGGTAAAGACCATAGAAGGGCCACAGAATACCCCATCCTCAAGCGTTACCCCAGGGTATATAGAAACGTTATTCTGTATCTTTACCTTGTTGCCTATCTTTACATCCGGGCCAATCATCACGTTCTGGCCTATGCTGCAATCATTGCCAATGACGCTTCCTTTGATAATATGAGAGAAATGCCAGACCTTTGTTCCCCTCCCTATTATGCATCCTTCATCCACGATGCTTGTCTTATGGACATCATATATGTTTTCCCTTCTTTTTCTCCAATCAGACAGCTTGGAGATAGTTATAACCTTCCCATTATTCTCCAGGGATTCCTGGCAGGCCTGAAGAACTGTTAGGACCTGTAATCCTTCACTCCCATCTGTTCGGGGCCGGCGATTGTGGATGATACATTCCACAAAATGCCGGCATTCCTCTTTCAAAGGCTCAACTTGATCAACAGGCACTATCAGCCCTTCCTTCTTGTTTGGCGTGGGAAGATGATCCTTCCATTCTATGACATGGGGGTAGACAATAAGCTTGTCGCTTGAGTTAAGGTCGTTGAACAGGGCCATTTTTCTATCTCCTACAACTATTAACCTCTGTTCCTTATAGGGATGCAGCCAGCTGACAAAGATGTGGGCCTTTATTCCTGAAGGAAAGGATAGATGACTCAATGTTACATCGGCAATCTTTTCATGAAGATAATTCCCCCCGAAGGAGGATGCATTCTCTGGTATCTCCCCTGCCAGGCCCAGGATGACCGATATATCATGAGGAGCAAAGCTCCAGAGGATGTTTTCCTCCCTTCTTATTTTACCGAGATTTAACCTGTTAGAGTAAATATATTCAATCTTTCCTAATTCCCCCTCCTCAACCAAGGCCTTAAGCTTGATTACTGCGGGATGATAATGGAGGAGATGCCCTACCATGAGAATCCTTTTTCTATCACTGGATAGTCCCAGAAGTTCTTCTCCTTGATCCACATTCAATGCCAGCGGCTTTTCCACAAAGACATGCTTATCGGCTAGAAGGGAATCCTTCGCCATCTGGTAATGCATCTCCGCAGGCGTTGATATAACGACTGCATCCAAACTGTTGTCCGATAGGATATCTAAGAAGGAATTAGTGGTTTTTATCCCCGGGTATTCCTTCTTACTATAGGCAAGGTTTTTCTCATCAAGGTCACATATTACGGCAAGGGACTCGAGAGAGGCAAAATTCCGTGCCAGATTTTTCCCCCAATAACCAGCCCCGACAACGCCTATCCTAACGGTCTTTTTCACTGTTCCTCTCTCCAATCCCCTGCTCTAATTAAACGTTTCGGAATTTCGACAACTTATTGAAGTTAAAGGGTTTTTTGTAGCTCTAGCTTTTCGTGTCCCTCATGGAATGATGGAATGCTGGAATCATGGAATAATGGGCGCCAATTCTTCCTCCCCTTCACTTTGTTCAGGACAAGTTCACCCATCATTCCAGTACTCCATTATTCCAATATTCCAATTGGGGCGAAGCCCCTAGGTTATCTTCTCTACGCCCCAGTTTTCAATCTCCACAGCCAATGATCGTTGAAGTAGCTCTACTGAAACGACCACCTTGTCAGATTTGCTCTTATGCCTGAGATAAAACCCGCTCAGTCCTTTTAGAGGCCCCTCCATAATCATAATCCTGTCACCGCTTTTCATATAGGCCTGATTCCTGACAGTCCTGTCAGTGCCATCTAATACCCGGAGAGATGTTATCTCTTCCTCTTTGACCGGAACAGGTTTTCCTTTGATACCAATTATCCTCACAACACCATAGGTTCTGATTATATCCCAGTAATGATTTGGATCCAGATCTGTATGTACAAACACATAGCCTGGCAAGAGGGGCACCAATATCCTTTTCCTCCGGTCTTTTCGCCGGCTCATAACCTCTATCTTGGGGAGAAAGGCCTCGATTGATTTTTTCCTCAGTTGATCAAAGACAACATTCTCGTGCCGGCTCCTTGCATGAAGGGCATACCATTGTAGGTAGGCGTTCACAGGTTCATGGTTCACAGGTTCAGGGTTCAAAGGTTCACCGTTCAGGGTTCAAAGGTTCTGGGTTGCTTTTCTTTTGTTAACCTTGATGGTCTCGTAAAAAGTCTAATTTTTCCCTTCATTGTCATTCCTGCGAAAGCAGGAATCCAGTGATTTCAACTCCTTATGGACTCCCGCTTTCGCGGGAGTGACGTGATCTTCGACTTTTTACGAAGCCGTCAACCTTCACTAACCCTGAACCTCACACTATTGAAACTCCTTCTTTACTTTTAGATAGAAGGTATTGAGCCTGAGTACGTGTCGAAAGAGAGATAGACACACAGATGACATAAAACGATATGCCAGATCAGATTTTGTCTGAATAAGATGATCAAATTTCTTCTTGGACATAAAGGCCACCTCACAGGGTGTAAAAGGAATAACACTGGCCGATCTGGGGTTATTATCGATTAAGGCCATCTCACCAAAGATCTGGCCCGCCTCCAGCTCTCCCAGGACAATTTCTTTGAAATCGCTGGTAAAAGTGATTATCCGAACCTTTCCGTGTAAGATAACATACACCCCATCGCCTCTATCTCCCTCGGCAAAAATCTCTTCATCCGGGCCAAAGGTCCTCTTCTCTTCAAACAGGGTTTCTATTTCATCCAAAGAGAGGTTAGGGAGAGCTGTTTTCACAAATTGGGACTCAGAGATGATATCTTCAAGCGTTTTAACCCCTTTTAACTCACTTTCCAGGAGATGCCTCAAGGTTATAATTGCCATCTTGTATTTCTCATTCAAGTTTCTAAGCCTGTGGGGGAGAATGTTAAACAGCCGGTAGATCAAATCATATGCATACCCCCTGTTATTCACCAGGATATCCTCAAACTCTTCCCTCGGCAAGATACCAACCCTGGTATTATCCTTACTGACCTCTATGGTGGCCGTCCTTTTTATATTGTAAAATAGACTCATCTCACCAAAGATGTCACCTGCTCCCAATGTGGCCAGATTTAGACCATCAATACTCGCTGCCACCTCCCCTTCTTTAATGTAATAGATCTCTGTCCCCTCGCTGTTTTGCTCGAAGATGATATCACCCCGGTTAAACGCCTTGGTTCTGTAAAATATCTGATTGAGATTTTCCTGATTCACCCTTCCGAACAATGCCCCACTGATATTCTGATAAATCAAATCCATCTTACTTCTCTCTCTCAGACCTGTTTCTCTCTGAACCGGGGCTAAAAGGTCATCTATATACTCCATCAGCTCATGTTTGAATGACTGGGGCGTTTTCATAAATTCAAGAGAGGATCTTCTGGCCTCATCCACCGAAAGATATTTCTTGGTCTGGATCTTTCTATATAGGAGGTATTCCCTGAGAGAATCTGTATCCTCTAAACCAGCCTGGAATTGATAGGTCTCCTCCTTTGTCGCATTTAGATCAATAATGGTGTCTACCTTTATAGCCGACAGTCTCTCCTTTCCCTTTTCTACAATGGTATCATATGACTCCTTTATAGGGAACCTCTGCGCCTGATCGATAAGGGCTATATCGTCAGGTGTCAGTGGTTGTATCTGCTCTGCCAGCACATCAAAAGTAAGACCCATGTATCGTAGAAGTTTTATTATTAAAGAATTGTTTATCCCCTTGCCAGAGACATTTCCGTGGACATCTGCACTGTAATGGGGGGCAGAAAATAGCAATTTGCCATAATTATCTGTTGCATGCATTCTCAAGAATACCCCTTTGTCTTTGCACCATCTGCCAATTCTCCCTGCCGCTACCAAAGGATCCTCCCCCTCTATATTCAGGTGTCCAACATCCAGGGTCACCCCAAAGTTTTCCCTGATAATCTCTTTTGGCAAACGGTTGCAGATCTCATCAAGCACGGAAACAAACGTATCTGCATCTTGCCTTGCCTTTGTCTCGCAGTAATTCTCTATTGTTACCCGAACAGGACTTCCAGCCGCAGCCATAATTAGATTTGCCATCTCCCTTATCCCTGATAGATCAATAAGGTGAACAACAATCGATCCTGCACCTATGTCTCTTGCCAGGAAGATGGTCTCTCGCTGGGACTCCGGGCATTCCAGAGGATTATAGAAGAGTGGTTTACCATTGTCAGGATTGGGGACAGGTGAATAGGGTCCGACAATGGGAGAATGGATGTCTATCTTTATTCCAAAGAGTGAGGCAGCATTTCTTATCTCTTGCCTCTTCTCCTCGCTAATCTCTTCCGGGAGCAGTTTAGCGTAATTAAAGGGATGAAAATCAACATCTAACTCCAGCCCTTCCAGGTTGTTTCTTGCGGCCCAGATTATCATTTCACCAGGATCCCAGATCTCTTTTTCCCAAAAGGAAGGCGCCAGAACACGCCTGGGGTTGGTCAATTTTTTCTGAAGATCCGAGGGCGCCCGATTGGCCAAAAAAAGGGATTGGTAACTCTCGGCAAACTTGACGATATGGGAATCGAGCTCTTCCTGCCTATATTTGTTGTAAAAAACAAAGGACGGAGCATGCTCGTATATCCAACCTGTCTTGGCAAGGAGGAAGGGGGACCTAATTAAACTCTTTATAGGAGGTGATGTGCTCTGTTCTTGAGATAAGCTCAGGATATGACTAAGGGTATCAAGGGACAGCCTATAACCATACTTTATCAGAGACTTATGGCTGGCCAACAGAGTTAGGACCTCATCATCCTTGAACCCGAGTTTCAAGAGCTTATCAAAGGAGTTCCTGTTAAATATGTCATTTTCCCTCAGGCTCTCTTCCAGGACAGAGGTAACCTCCATCTTGTTTATTGACCGACTGCCAACTATTTTATCGATATACCTCATAGCAAACATACCCGCAGCTGTTCGCGTAGCCACCAAGTCACCAACAATTGAAAATTGGAAATTGGAAATTGGTGCCTTCGTGTCTTAGTGGCTGAATAGTTATAAATACCCGATCCTAACCTCACCTGATCAAATGTCCAAACCTCCTCCAGTGAGGCCAGGACCAGTAAATAATCATAGCCTTACCCTTGAGCAACTCCAGAGGGACACAACCCCAGTATCGGCTATCATAGCTATGATCTCTATTGTCTCCCATGACAAAGAGGCCGTTGTCAGGGACAATAATAGGGCCTAAGTTGTTGTTTTTTCTCAAACCATTACCATATACACCAAATGGGCGATCAAGTAGTTCTCCGTTAATAAAGATCTTTTTGTTTCTAATCTCAATCTGTTCTCCAGGAAGACCTATTACCCTTTTTATATAGTCCTTTTTCCTGTCTACCGGATAGATAAAGACAATGATGTCTCCTCTTTTTGGCTTACTGATAGGTATAATGGTCTTATTAATAAACGGTGCCTTTATACCATAGATGAACTTATTCACCAAGATATGATCACCGACAAGAAGTGTTGGCACCATAGATCCTGAAGGGATCTTGTAGGCCTGGATTACAAATGCCCTGATGAAGAGAGCCAGAAGAACAGCTATTATACCTGCCTCTAAATACTCCCTCAGAACGCTCTTTTTACGTATCTCTCTGGATTTTTTTCCTTTATTATTCTCTTTAGCCAAGTAAATGTCCTTTCTCGTATCACTCTTTCGCTGTCGATTGATCCCGAATTTCGCAAGGCTCTCAAAATGTCATTGCGAGGAGCCAAGCGGTTGCGAGGCGAAGCCGAAGCAAACTCGGAGCCTTTCCTTGACAACTGAGAAATGCAATGGCCTGCACGGAAACTGAGATTCCTCGTTACGCTCGGAACAGGCTCCGCAATCCCCTCACTAAGAGATTGCTTCGCTGTCGCTCGCAATGACAGGAACGGTAACGCTTTTCAAAAACCCTTGCGAAATTTGGGTTGATAGTTGTCCTTAGCCCGTTGTCGATTTGCTTTGATTTGATTCATCTGTCACTCAACCGAAATCTCACCTAAGTACCCACTTTTGCCCAAATCGTAATAGTTCAGCCACAAAGTCACCCCAGTACGATCTGCCGGACCTACGGGGTAAACGAAGACACTAAGTTATAATATTATTCATCTAATGGCATTTTTAATAAACAGTATATGCTGCATCTACAGTTTTCCAGTTATTGATTCTTCTCTTTTTGATAAAGTTTTCTAATTGACGGCTTCGTAAAAAGTCGAAAAACTCCCTCTCCCTCGATGGGAGAGGGTTGGGGTGAGGGTGAATAAGGCAGCATTTCAGGCACTTACATCCCCCTCCCCTTAATCCCCTCCCA
>Ga0209979_1004044_pt1 | contig 12392 bp, 7 predicted proteins | sample AnhtaG_FD_183114 | JGI IMG/M metagenome (GOLD analysis project Ga0209979, IMG submission 183114) | Deep subsurface microbial communities from Anholt, Denmark to uncover new lineages of life (NeLLi) - Anholt_01485 metaG (SPAdes) (version 2) | ecosystem: Environmental > Aquatic > Marine > Oceanic >...
AACTACTTAATCGGTTCTTCTTGAACCCTTAACTCGCTATCCATCCAGGTTAGTTCACTACCTGATTTTAACGAATCAAACTCGATCTGAGGTTTTCTCTGGCAGGATTTTAATGCAACATATAACCATTCCTAATTCAGATTTTTCGAAAATGACCAAAATGGAGAAATGGAGAGAGATCAAGTCTTTGTGAATATTCCTCAGCTCTTGCTGTATATCTTTCTGTGTTTTTCCGTTTGCTATGATCCATAAAGTTTTTTACCGATTCGATTGGATCAGGGTGTTTCCAAAGCCATCGTTGGATAAGTCTTCCTGTTGCACAGAAATGCCTTCCCATATATGGATAAAATTTTGGATATACCTTTTTTCCCTGTTCACTGAGTTTTTTTCCAAGGAATGCAGGTGAGAAAGGTCTTCCTGTTTTTGGCGAAATAAAAAGATAGTCTTTTGAATACTGAGTTGTGAATTTGTTTCTATGATAATCGATGTAATTCTTTAGGCTTTTCCTTGTTTTCCCATTGACAAACACTTCTTCTAAGCAGATGGATCTGAGCTTCCAATTTCTTTTTGGCTGTGGAAATGTTATTCTACAATCGTCCCAGTCGATCATATTACATTCAACAACGCACATTTCATCGGGTGCTCTTGGGCCTACCATAAAATTGTAGGTATGTACAAATTGATAGAACCAGTTCTCTTCTTTGTCTTTGTAATAATTGAATCTGGTAATGTCAAATGCTCTATCAGGGTTTGGAAAATCAACTGGTTTCAATTCTGGGCACGGCGGTAGTTCATAATAGAAGTAGTGCTTAGGAATTCCGCATGCTTTAAGATAAAGTTCGAAAGCTTCCTTTTTTTGTTTAAGTCCATAGTAGTTCTTGCCTGTTTGTTCATCATAATATGTTCCCCTGTACCAGTCCATATGATAAACATATTGTGTATAGTTTGGATTCAAAAAGTCAATAGGAAACAGTTGATTTTTATCGGCCATCCCTCGTATGTATCTGATATCCCTTAACCTCGTTGATTTCCTCAGTTTTGTTGATTTTTCAGCATATTCTTCAATTTTAAAGCAAAGATCATCTATCCCAGTACATTCTTTGTAATCAACACAATTCGGATTTTGTCCATAAGGATTCTTATACTCACTCTTTGATATCACCATTTCCTCCACATCTTGCTGTGGTGCTAATGGTTCTGTATGTCTCTGGCTTATGTTTTCTATTATTTCTTTCCATTCTTTTATATTACCTCCCACCAACATTTTATTTGAGTTGGTTGAATATGAATCTGATTTGTTGTTAAAAAAGTTGATTGTTGTCTGTGCTGGATCTACGTTACAAAAAGGTTTATATTGAATTTCTTCTTTATTCTCAAACGGGGCCTTGATATCCAAAGTATCATCGCTCCAGACTGCCAGGGTGTTCCAGCACCTTGGTGGTCATTACTACAGGTTTTTAAATTGTATATATTCTATTTTATACTAACAAAATTATAAGGTTTTCCTTCCTTATAAGCCATTGCATGGGTTTACCGAAAGTATTCAATGACTTTGATTATATATTAAAGCTCTGAATAATAAAATATAAAAGAGAGTCAATGGTTATAAACTCTATGAAAACCAAGGAGATTCCTTGATATAATTGACCCTAAAGACACAGGAAAAAGAATATATCAGTTAAGAAACCCCGATGACGTAATTAACGAAATCGAGAAATAAACGGAGAACGAACAAGTGCAGGAGCTAAATGGATTTGGTGTAGATAGGATACATTCAAAAAATAGAATACATCCTTTCTTCTTATGGATTGGGGTTGCAAGGCAGAGGTGAAAATGATAAAAGTTGAGAACGTTGGAAAAAGAATAAAAGTTTCCTTCCCTTACAATCTAGATCATATAACAAAAATTAAAACCATCAAAGGATATAAATGGCATCCTGAAGGAAAATATTGGAGCACCCCTTATTCTAAACTTGATAAACTTACATCTATGTTTGATGGAGAAAAGCTCATCATAGAACCTTCTATATATCTCGACGCTCTAAAAAGGGAGCTTGTTTCTAGAAAATATAGTCAAAAAACGGTAAGCACGTATGTCCGATACAACAGAGATTTTTTAATTTTTTCTGATAAAAATCCTTATGATGTTTCAAATAAAGATGTAAGGGATTATTTATGCTATCTAGCAGAGGAGAAAAATGCATCTGCATCTACTCTAAATATTGCTATTAATGCATTGAAGTTTTATTATGGCGGGATATTAAAGCGTGGATTTGCTTATGAGATTAAGAGGCCAAAGAAGGATAAGAAGTTGCCAGTGGTTTTAAGCCAGAATGAGGTATCCCGGATTCTATCTTCAGTTTCTAATATCAAGCACAGAGCGATCCTCATGCTTGTTTACTCTGGAGGTTTAAGGATAAGTGAGGTCGTAAAGTTGAAGGCTGAAAATATAGATACTCAACGGAAATTAATCCATATCCAAGGTGCAAAAGGAAGAAAGGATAGGTATACGATACTTTCAGATGTTGCATTGAAAACATTGAAACTTTATATCGACTCCTTTCAACCAAAAGAATGGCTTTTTCCTTCGAAAAATGCAGATTCGCATATTACTACTAGGACCGTACAAAGAGTTTTTGAGCAGACTTACAAGAATGCAGGGATAAAGAAGGATGTTACAGTTCATTCTCTACGGCATAGTTTTGCTACTCATCTGTTAGAAAGCGGAGTAGATTTGCGGTACATTCAAGAATTATTGGGACACAAAAATTCTAAGACTACTGAGATATATACCCATGTAAGCAACAAAAGACTGAGTAGGATAAAGAATCCTTTGGATTCCCTATGTTTAGAAGAGGTGAAGAATGAGAACAAAAGTAGAATTACCAAAAGTAAGTATACGCAGTAATAATGTCGGATACAGCCCCAAAATGGAAGGATATGCGACATTAATGTCGGATATAAACGAGTTATGTGAAATGCCAGAGTCCGCCATCCATATGAGCGAAGGTCGAAGTAATGATATAGATAGAGAGAATGTAGAGGTTAGTGTATGTTGTGGGAAATAGTTGGATACTCAGAGAAGTGGCTGCGAATTTATGATCAACCAGATAACATCATCATCGATGAATATAAACGGGGAGAAGATGTTCATGGAGCTAGGTTTAAATGCTACGTTGAATGTGAGGATGAAATCCGAGCTGAGATGGTAGCTATAGATACATTTGACTCATTTCTAAAAGGCTTAATATTGGCAAGTGGAATAGCTTATGATATCACAATGGAGAGACCCAAAAAAATTACATCTATAATAGATGATGAAATAAGTATTCTAAAATATGACCCACAGAAAAAATACTCAGATTCTTTTTTGGTTGAACCATTTAGAGCATATGCCCTTCCTCCATTTTCAACAGACGAATTGTATAAATGGATTGATATTATCCAACAGCATCGGGAGAATCCTCTATATCAAAGATTGATTGCATTGTACTGTAGGGCTGTTAGATTGAGTAAAATATCAAAAAGTGCGGGATACCTAGATTTCATTAAGATTATCGAACACTTTATTGAAAAAAATTACAGAAAAGAATTAGAATCAAAGATTGCCCAACAAGCTACTGTTGAGCAAATGAATGCTTTTTCTGTCGAATTCAGTAAACTATTGGAGAAGTATTTTCCAGTGATATCCGAGGCAAAAAAGAACAAAGTTACTAAAGATGTTTCCCTGAAGTGTTTTTCCCAAGCGCCCTATACAAATAAGGAGTTGTTAGATTATGTATGCAAGGAAAGCGGATTCTATGAAAAGACTCTAAGTGGAAGAAAGGCTGGATTAGAAGGCATTATTAATGTAGTATATAGTTATTGGCCTGAAGAAAAGAGGAAGGAGCATTTTAATGAATTAGTCAGAGAGCATAAGAAGCATATTCTTGAGGTATCAAAAACCTTATTCAAAGTTCGTGGGAGTCAGGCACACATCTCTGACGAAATAGAAGTAGATAGAAATACCCTTGTGATGTGTGGTTCAATCGCACACTATCTACTCTCAAAACTGATTAAGGGAAACATCGTTCTAAATGATAAAGCAGTCTCAAGCGTCCAGAGCAGAGAGGGGATAAAAACAATATGAAAAAACGCCTTTCCCGGAAGCGTACAATGGTGTAAGGAGGGATTGAAAATTAAAGTAAAATGTTTACCCAGCAATCAGATATTGGCGGGCTCTGGTACTCTGTGGACACTTCGTGTCCTTGCGTCAGCGTTATGTGAAATATCAGCTTGAGTTAGCGCACCTCCTTGCTCATATGCTTCTTCAACAATCCTGATAATCTTGAATTTAATGAGCTCATGAATTCCCTTTGCAGATGCTACTTTAATATCATCTGAATCAAGTACTGTCAATTTTACTGGTATCGTCGTTGCTTCTTTCGAAGATACTCCCGGTGGGACTGTGAAAGCTATACAATTAAAGACAATTTGATTTGGGTTCCTTTGACTGCCGAAATAGACGTCAAGATAAGATGTAAAAAGATCTGTTAAACTACGACAGATGGCACGTGGGAATTGATAATCTTGTTCCAGCTCTACATGGATTTGCTGAGCGATAGTATGCCTAAATACACTGAGATATTTTGGATGAATATTTTCCTTTTCTAATGTTACCATTATAATCACCGAAAAAAGGTAAGAATTAGAAGGATAAAACATGTATGTCAGTTGGCACTTCAGTAACTTGTAATATCCATTACAAATATCTCCTTGATTTTACCATCATTCTAGGATATTAATACTTTATATTTCATATGGATAATGAGCAGGATTCATATCAAATGCAATGCGAGGTACAAGAATATAATAAGAGAGCCATTCCAGTATATTTTCAACTCCAAAAATAAGTTTTGGCATTATTCGAAATCGCCCCCAATAATTCTCATTCCAATAATTGCCTTTGCTCCCCCAGAAAAAACAATTCGGTGAATTGTTAATAAAGTTATTTTGACAAATAGAATTATTATATGAAAAAGGAAGCAAAAACAATCCAATATTTACATTATATGCTATCTCGTTATTCGAAATATCATTATTTGAAGATTCTGCAATCCAAACACCATAATAATTTTCCGTAATGGAATTTCCTGAAATGTAACTATCATTACAATCAGAACCTAAGAATCTAATTCCCCATGTATTGAATGATATATTATTTCCTATTATATTGTGATTACTTGCCCCTGATATTAAACAGATTCCATGATATCTATTTCCAAATATCATATTATCTGAAATTAAGTAATGATGGCTATCTGCAAGGTAAATCCCATCTACTTCATTATAAGAAATTTGATTGTAGATAATATCATTATTATAATTTTCAAATAAACCTCCAGCACTTATCCCATCACCTTCATTTTCCGTAATTGTATTCTCAGAGATGACATTATCTGATGTCCAATCGCTAAGTGATATTCCTGATCTATCATTTTCTGAAATTATATTGTGTGATACTACATTATTATATGAAGTACGAAAAAATATTCCAGCATAATTATTGATTATCCTATTCCCGGTAATTATATTATCATCTGTACGAATATCAATACCAGCATCTGGACCTAGATTTGGACCATTTGCGATTTTCCCGCTGTTTTGAATAGTAAATCCATTCATGGTTACTCCATGGGCAATAATATAAACCGTATCAAACATATTTTTATTTTGACCATCAATGATAGTAGAATACATATCCTCTCCAATAAGATCAATTGACGTATTAATCATTATATTTTCATAATATATGCCAGAATAAACGAAAACAGTATCACCATCACTTGTATTATCAATTGCATCCTGAATTTTGGTATAATTGTTTGGCCCTGTTCCACCAACATAATAAATATTCCCAGATGAAGTTATTGTATCATTAGAAAAATTACCTAATGACGTAATACAATTAACTGGAAAAACAATAGTTGATAAAACCAATAAATAGACCAATCCAATTATTAAAAATCTTACCAGACATTTCATTATCCACATATCATCACAATCTTAAATTATCACGATCAATGTTATCAAGGAACATAAATTAATATATGATAAATAGTATATATTATTTTTGGTGTATTAAGCCTTGCACCAAAAGTCAGTATTTTGCACCTAAAGTCATTGTTTTTTATTAGTTTAGATGCAAAGCCGGTGTATTATTTAAGATTCTATCAAAGAAAAGGAAGGATTGGTATTTTTCCTATAATCCTGTTCTTTCTGCCCAATATCCATCGCCTGGCCAACCTGGAAGAGAATAGTCACTTCCAACCCGATTACCGTTATCATCAAGTTTAGAATCAGTGGGAACCAACACTTTAGGACCTTCATTCCATTCCCAAGTACATCCCCATACACTAATAAAATTCTCAATATCCACAAATTCATCTGCTTCATTAAATGCCTCTTTAAAGTTATTTCTTCCATTCGCCATTGTTTTAAATAATGTATGAGAAAAAGCTGGCCAATCTTGTCCTGTAATACCCCCAGCTGACGTGTCCCAAGTTGTTGAAGTCATAACGATTCTATTTTGGAGAGGATATTTTGCGCATCTCTTTAAAAATGAACCAATGAAACAAGCTTCTATTATAAACGTTAAACGACCAATACCGAGCACACCATAATTTGGCAACCAACGATCAACCTCAAAATCATATATTAAATCACCAAAAAACGGCTGGCTAAAATCCATTGAGCCATTTCTATTACTATCGACAACAAAATAACTTATACCTTCTTCCCGATCATCAGGATTTTCTTCTATCATACCATTATTCATACCATGATCAAAAATATATACCAGATTAAGATCATCTTCATCAGACGAATCCTTCAACCAATCTCTCAAAGCATATCTAACATTTTTTCTTGTACTGAGAGTTGAAACATCATTTTCGCCATCTCCATCCGCATCTCTCCATTTATCAGCACTTTGATACCAGATATTATCTGTATTATAATGAGCGATTAAACGAAGAAGCCTATAGACGAAATCGGGTCCTATATAAAAGTCCTCCTGATCAGTTAAACGCTTTGTCACGTCCCATTCTCCTGTGAGACATATTTCCGACCACCCATAAAACTGACCCAGATCAAAATCGTCCTGAAGTAATATATCACCGTTATCCTTTTCAACGAGAATATCATCAAACCATGCATTACTATTCATCCAGCTAAATAGAGCGATACTTCCATCTGAAAATGTGCTATCTGTTATCTTACTATCGCCTGAAAAAACTTTGTTCCAATCAGAATTTTTGTTGTTATTATATGTTACCTCTATATCACTTCCATCAAGAGTAACATTAATTGTATACCAATATGTGTTAAATAGAGGGACATATGCTTTTCCTAAATTGGTTCGAACATTCGATACTACTTTGTCAACGTACATTTTACTCCGAAATCCCTTGTGTTCCCATCTTAGAATATAGTAATTCTCATCATCCTGATATCTAAAAATAACCCCGATATCCTCGTTATACCCATCATCGTCCTCATCATTTGTCATTAGATCAACTGTCAATTTGTAATCTGTCCAACTTGAACCATCGTCATAAAGAAGACCTGTTCCCTGATACGGAGATGAAAGGCCCCCAACATTACTCGTTTGAAAAACTTTACAGCTTGCCCCAGCTCCAATAATTAACCCATATCTATCATTTGTAACCAAAGGACTTATACTATTATCAAAGACATGTCTTTCTTGCCAAAAGGTAATTCCATCATTATCATAATCATTCTGACTTATCTCGAAAATAACATTTGCATCTGAGGCAGATCTATAACTGCCATCGACTTCTCCACAGGTTCTACCTATAAAATCAGTATCAAGAACATGATCATCACCCCACCAAGTTGCATTTTCTAGATTATAAGTAATATTACATTTTTTCCCATTTGTCCCGATATCACAAAGAGTATCAGTTACACCATCTTCCTCCCAAAGTTCGATAGTGATTTCAACTGTTTCATTATTATCTGGAACATTTACAGTGGCTGACCAATCATCAAGAACATTATAGTCATCTGTCCAGTTAGAACTTTGATTAGTATTACCAGCGATTGTCGTCTTAACATAAAAATCAGGACCAGAACCTCCAGGACCTTCACCAGGTTGATCCCAATAGATAAGAGTATTAACCCCAATTGTATTATCCTCTGACCCTTCAACACCTTTCCCACTTGGATGGCAATTAGGATCATCTGTAATCAAAATATTATCAACTTCCGTGTAATTATATGCATCACCAGGCCGTTCAAATCCCTCATAAGGATTTTCAATACTAAGTGTACCGTCCCCTGTAGATAGGCTCACTTCACCATAACGGGTCCACTTCCATTCATCAGTAGTATTCTGGAACCAACAGACTTCATAACCTGGTCCCCCATCATCCCATTCTTTGTCAAAAATTATCTCATCGTTCCAAAGAAGACGAACATTCGAACAAGCAGATTCATATCGATGACTTCTCATCCAAATATAATACAACCCAGATTCAAGTACAGTGAAATTCCACTTAGCAAAATCATCAAGACCAGTCATAGAATCATTTTGTCTGGTATAATATCCATTCGAGGCGTTACTATCAGAAATATTTATCCAATCTGTATCATCTCCAGCGTCTGTAGAATTAGTATTACTGTTATCCCAACTCTCACCCTCACGCCAAGTATACGTATACTCGCTGGCATAAATCCTTTTAGTTTTCACGGTTACTTTCAGATCAATAAGTGGATCGATATCATCGGTATCATTCACACCATCACCGTCAGTATCCTGGTTTTGCGGATCTGTATAATAAAAATTGATTTCTTCATAATCGGACCATCCATCATCATCCGAATCCATGCTAAATGATACTGAAAACTCATAACTAGCTTTCATATATGTTGAGTCATCATTCTGCAATATATTCCCATCTGGATCACGTAACGCTGCATAAATACGATACATACCATTACCATAGGAGAGATCGTTTGTGTTCACCTCACCGTTGAAGAATTGATCCAATGGAAGTTGTTCACTACTGTTAATAACCTGCAATGAATCATTCACCACGGTTGTATCAACAACCCACTCCCCAGAATCGTTATACTGTACCTGCATCAGCAGATACCCCTTACAGTTTGTACTTCCTGTATTGTTAATCTTTGATTGTATATATGCTGGCGTATATTCAACATAGAGCGTCGGTGGTGGAGTACAATCAGCTTCTTCAGCTTCAACATCCGTCCTAAGAACCATATTGCCTACTTCATTAGCTTTAAACCCTATAGCAAACCAAGACTGTGAAGCATTCATTGCATCTTGTAAATCCGACCTTGCAGCTGCACCCAAGTCAACCTCTTCATTCTTATCTCCTTCTACAACAAAGGGGTCAACATAGGGCATCCCACTGGCAATATAATTATAGAGGTCTTCATCCGAAATCACACTCGGTTGTCCTTCGGTAATGGGGTTTATCCTCTCGCCTGTGGCATGTCTCCTGCCTCCCTCATATTTAAGCACAGGATTTGCTGCCAAGGTCTTACCTGCAAGAGAGGAAATGTCCCACTCAACATATCCACGCTCCTTATGTGCCCTCCATTCCTTCCGCCATTCCCCTGGCTGAAAACTAGTACCTGGCCACCAATACCAATGCCAATATCCACTCCCCAGCCCGAAATTAATGTATTTACCATCAGCAAATCTTATTATCGTCGGAGGTTCGTCTGGTTTATCAGCTCCGAAACCCGCATCTAAATAATCGCCCCACTGTATATATCCATCCTCAGCACTGCTTATCCCAGACCAAGCTGCTCCATATTCTTCAAACATATAGTCATAACCAGCATGTATATCCCATGTACTATCATTATCTTCTGACCGAAGGCATGTCCCCCCCGTATATGTTGGACTTGAGGTATCTAATCTCCAATAAACAACATCTGCACCACCACCATCCAAACATCTTGCGATTATTGCATATTGGGTATCTGCATGAAGTACATCGTGTGGTGAAAGAGATATCTCTCGCCATTCATATGGAGGAGTAGTAGGCAATGTATTACCATTAGTAGTCCCTACAGCCAAATCATATCCACCTCCATAAGGTTTTCCACCAGTAGTCGCTCTTATAGAAACTGTTATTGTGCCTGGATTTCCTGACCGATAGAGCAACAATTTGACCGAGGTTATTGCATGGTCTTCATTTGTGCCTGTATTTCCAATTGTAAATGATTGACCACCCCAATAGTTACCCCCTATCAGCCAGAAGGTGTTATCTCCTGTATTGTATCTCTCATAAAGTGTAGCACTATCATGCCAAAACAATTCTGTAAACTTTTCCTGATTCTGAGCAAGCGGACCAACTCTGATAAATAATGTTACAGGGGCATTATACTGTCCATCTCTGCTTTTTATCCATACAAGATAATCCAAAGATGGGTTCCATTTCAGATATAAATCCTTATCAGCATTGCTAGTTATATTATTAAGATTTTCAAGATGAAATTCTCCATCCTTAACTGTATAATTTGTTGTGATATTTGTAGTCTCATTATATTCATAAACTGTTTTAGTGATATTTGTATACTTGATATCTAATGTTTGATTTAAAAGATAAGAAGTTTCATTGATTCGTATCCAATCGTTCTCATATGTATCGTCAATTTTAATATCTTTCATTTCCCATCCAAAACCCAATACATAAGGAATTGCATTACCGAGATTCTTGATATACGGGATAACAGTGAGATCATTGTCATCTATACCAAGATGATATCTGATTGCAAGTCTAAAATCATAGCCGTTATATGTTAAATCTTTCCATAATGTAGCATTCACAAATGTCTCATTGTCCGTTTCGATATCTTTGTTAAAACCGCTGAGTTGGTCGGTGCGGTATAAGAGATTCCATTCGTCGTTGTTGTAGTATCCAAGCATCAGTACGTTATGGGACCAGTACTCGTTGTAATGGTTGGTGAACTGTATACCACTACTTGTGTTGAAATAATAGCTATCATATTTGTTCCAGATATGGAGGACTTTGCCGTCATCCAGTAACTCATATCCAATCGGAGATGGTTCACTTGGCGGATCATCGGGTGGCGGTGGATCGGTGATATTTATTGTCTCATTACTACCATATTCGTCTTTCATCGTACATACCGACATGATTGCTTGCGATGACACATTGAAGCTGTAGTCTGAACTGCTATTACTATTACCGGCATTGTCGACCGCCCAGATAGTGTAATTGTATTGTTCAATGAGCCAGGTATCATTGAAAACATACTCGTACGTATCACCTGCAGTGTTCTCCATCGTAAAGACATGTAAAGTATCATCTGGATACGTAATGTTGACTTTTACAGATCCCAATCCACTTATGTTATCTGTAGCATTCGCATAGATTGTAACGTTAAAACCAAAACCAACCGTGTTTGGTGTGTTAGAAACATTTGAAATATCTGGCGGTATTGAATCATTTCCAATAAATATATATCTAGAAAAAGTATCATACACCCCTTCATTGTTAGTAATATTTAAAATAACCACTCTCGTTCCATCCTCTGTATAAGTATGATTAACTAATATTCCTGTTCCATTCGAACCATCACCAAAATCCCAAACATAATCAGTAATTGTATTATCCCAATCATACGATCTGGATGCATTAAGAGATAATTTCATATTATCAATAGAATATGAGTAAATTGCAACTAGTGTGTTCTCATTCCATGATTGGATTAGAGGATAATAATCTCGGCTGTTATTTCCTGTGATATTATATGAGAAATCACATATACCATCACTACCTTGTATATCCTGATTTGGACCATGATGTAAATCTTCTCCCATGTAATTATCCCAGTAATTTCCACCTGAAGAATAAGAACCATTCCAGGTTTGATTATATTTATCAAATGAATGATCAGTATTATCGATAAAGTTATTATGGAAAAATTGGTTCTTAGTAGTCGAATTCATATAAAGAATGTCGATTCCGATTTCGTTATTTTTAAAATTGTTTCCATAAACACAATTACCTGCAGCCTCATCAATCAATAGGCCAACATATGTTGAATTTTCAATACAATTTACTGATATTGAATTATTGTTCGTTGTTTTATCCCATAAAAATATTCCGTACAAATTGTTGTTAATAGCATTGTTAAAAATATCATTATTATTTGAGCCATTACTGATATCAATTGCACAAGTACAAAACGTGATGTTATTACAGTAGTTGACCTGATTATTTTTTAACCCCTTTTCCATTTTCGTTTATGGGATGGATGCAAATGCGTAAAAGGGAAATTGTTGAATATTTTACAAAAGATATCATTGAGAAAGTAAGGAAGAATGAA